>Ga0214544_1004398_pt1 | contig 28374 bp, 10 predicted proteins | sample CNSS3metaG_FD_160074 | JGI IMG/M metagenome (GOLD analysis project Ga0214544, IMG submission 160074) | Root nodule microbial communities from cowpea collected in UCLA plant growth center, Los Angeles, California, USA - CNSS3 | ecosystem: Host-associated > Plants > Roots > Nodule | place: USA...
ATTTTTTTCATATTTTCTCCATACATTTCACTTTAATTTTTATAAATATACTTTTATTTTGTTCATTAACTTAATAACATTACAATATCATCAATTATAAATATAATTCGAAAAATGTGTACACGCAAGCGCCTGTGTTTACACTAGTATAATATAATGTATATTTAAATAATGTGTGCACAGCGCCCCTATGTTTACGTATAATATATAACAAAAATTGAAATATCATTTAAAGATTCGATTATGGTATATTATTATTATTATTATTATTATTATTATTATTATTTAACAGAAAATTAGAAAGGCCATTTATAGTAAACCTGATTTGGTCAAAGAAGCATTTAAAGGAATGCTCCACAAAAGTGACTTAGGTTAAGGTGAGGGTCCCACGTAAGGAATGGAAGATTCTAGACACAGTCTCTGAAACCTATAAATTCTTCACTTCCCACCACCCTGTCTCTCAATTCACAATCAACCATTTCACGTTGTTGCGATCTCTCCATTTCACACCAAACCCTATTTATTTCCTTCACATTTTTAAGCCTTTTCACTTCACATTGACTAATGGCCGGAAAGGGGGAAGGACCTGCCATCGGAATCGACCTCGGCACCACCTACTCTTGCGTCGGCGTGTGGCAGCACGACCGAGTTGAGATCATTGCCAACGACCAGGGCAACCGTACAACGCCCTCTTACGTTGCCTTCACCGACACTGAGAGGTTGATCGGCGATGCTGCTAAGAACCAGGTCGCTATGAACCCCATCAACACCGTCTTCGGTAATTCTTCCTCTACTCTTCAATAATTTAACCTAAGTCTGCTTCTTTTGACAAGCTTTTTTATATTTTGTTCTCAGCTCTTATCTTATTCACTTGTACCGAGTTCATGTTTCGTTCTATTCGATCATGGGGAATGTCTCTTTCTTTTTAAATTGGCAGAAAAAGTTATTTTTTCTTTATGGGCTAGATTAAGTATTTATCTTGTCTCGTATATAAGACTAGATTAAAAAAAAATCAGATATGAATAATTTAGTATCCATGTATTAGAAATTCTTGTAAATATACATTATTTGCTTTTAACAGATTCTTATTCTTGTCGTGTTTCATTAGTTTAAGAATTTAAAACTAAATACATAGAAATTTCATAAAGTGTTTTTTTTTTTTAAAAATGTAATTTTCTAAAAAAAGTGTGTCAAAATTACTTCCAATCCATGCCAATAAAGAATGGGTACTTTTTTAAATGCTTATTGTATGTGTCTTTAATGGGAAAGTTTTGGTTCTGATGTGATGTGATGTGATTTGTGAGTTTTGTCACTGGTTGTGGTTTTTGATAAGTGGAGATTGTCATTTTGCAGATGCGAAGAGGTTGATTGGTAGGAGAATTAGCGACCCTTCTGTGCAGAGTGATATGAAGTTGTGGCCATTCAAGGTTATTGCTGGTGCTGGTGATAAACCCATGATTGGTGTAAATTATAAGGGCGAGGAGAAGCAATTTGCTGCTGAGGAAATCTCCTCTATGGTCCTAACTAAGATGAGGGAGATTGCAGAGGCTTACCTTGGGGCAAATGTGAAGAACGCTGTTGTCACTGTGCCTGCTTACTTCAATGACTCTCAACGTCAAGCCACCAAAGATGCCGGAGTCATTGCTGGCCTCAATGTTATGAGAATAATAAATGAGCCAACTGCTGCAGCTATTGCATACGGGCTTGACAAGAAAGCTACTAGTGTTGGCGAAAAGAATGTCCTGATCTTTGATCTGGGAGGTGGTACTTTTGACGTTTCTCTCCTCACCATTGAGGAGGGTATCTTTGAAGTGAAGGCCACAGCGGGAGACACTCATCTTGGAGGAGAGGATTTTGATAATAGGATGGTGAACCACTTTGTGCAGGAGTTCAAGAGGAAGAACAAGAAGGATATTAGTGGAAACCCAAGAGCCCTTAGAAGGTTAAGAACCTCTTGCGAGAGGGCAAAGAGGACTCTATCCTCCACTGCTCAGACCACCATTGAGATTGATTCTCTGTTTGAGGGCATTGACTTCTATTCCACTATCACTCGTGCCAGATTTGAGGAGCTCAACATGGACCTCTTCAGGAAGTGCATGGAGCCTGTGGAGAAGTGTCTAAGGGATGCAAAGATGGACAAGAGCACCGTTCATGATGTTGTCCTCGTTGGTGGCTCCACCAGAATTCCTAAAGTTCAGCAGCTTTTGCAGGACTTCTTCAATGGAAAAGATCTGTGCAAGAGCATCAACCCAGATGAAGCAGTTGCTTATGGAGCTGCTGTTCAGGCAGCTATATTGAGTGGTGAAGGAAATGAGAAGGTTCAAGATTTGTTGCTTTTGGATGTCACCCCATTGTCTTTGGGTTTGGAAACTGCTGGAGGTGTCATGACTGTATTGATTCCAAGGAATACTACCATTCCTACTAAGAAGGAACAGGTGTTCTCTACATATTCCGACAACCAACCTGGTGTCTTAATTCAAGTTTATGAGGGTGAGAGAACTAGAACCAGAGATAACAACTTGTTAGGAAAGTTTGAACTGTCAGGCATTCCTCCAGCTCCACGTGGTGTTCCTCAGATCACTGTTTGCTTCGACATTGATGCTAATGGTATATTGAATGTCTCTGCCGAGGATAAAACAACTGGGCAGAAGAACAAGATTACCATTACCAATGACAAAGGAAGGTTGTCAAAGGAGGAAATCGAGAAGATGGTTCAAGAAGCTGAGAAATACAAGTCGGAAGATGAGGAGCACAAGAAGAAGGTTGAGGCGAAGAATGCTTTGGAGAACTATGCCTACAACATGAGAAACACAATAAAGGATGATAAGATCAGTTCAAAGTTATCATCTGAGGACAAGACAAAGATTGATAATGCAATTGAGCAGGCCATTCAATGGCTTGATAGCAATCAGCTTGCAGAGGCTGATGAATTTGAAGACAAAATGAAGGAGCTGGAAGGTATTTGCAATCCAATTATAGCCAAAATGTATCAAGGTGGAGCTGGTGCAGGTGGTGACATGGATGATGGTGCTCCACCTGCTGGTGGCAGTGGTGCTGGCCCCAAGATTGAGGAGGTTGATTAAGTGGACTATTTAGTTTTAGTAGGAAATAACGTTTCTTAAGTTTGTTTGGGTTTAGGTTGCTTTAGAATTTTCATTTCATTGATTCTATTGCTGTTTTCGGTTAACCATTTGTTTGGTAATTGAAAACTAGCTCGCATTAAATTAGTACTTTGGTTAATATAATTTTATCATCCAATTTTGCTACATGCTAGTATCTATCGAGCCGGTAGTATAGTTAGTGTTTGTGTTTTTGTTTTTATTTAGTATCTTGTGTAAGATTTACAGCTAATAAATGGATTAAATGTTAAATAATAATATTTTTAATCAAAGTTGATTGATATTATTATTTTCCTATTAATACTCGCCTAAATAAATATAGTTATGGTTGTTCAAAAATTTTCTCCATCAATGTTAAAATCTGATCAATTTATAACAAAAAAAAATGACATGAATGCTATTAATTAAAAAATATTTACAAAAGCGGATTAAAAAAGTAATCATATATTAAAAATATAATTAGAACAATGACAGTAGCAAAAATCTATTAATGTCTAAAAATAAGTCTATAATAAAATAAGTCTATCAATGTTGATTGGGAAAATCTTTATTAATGTCAATGAAGAAGTAATTCTCGTTGGCCAAAAACAATTTTCACCAATGTTTGTTAAAAAATAAATTTAACTAACTTCGTAAGAATAATGTCAATTGAAGTTAGCCTAGAAAAACTGTCTTTAAATAAACCAAAGAAATCACTTCTATTGTCGAAAAGAATTTCTTAATATCAATCGGGAAATAACATTAGTCTACTTGGTAATAATAAAATAACCCACAACATCAACTAAGAAATAATCGCAATTGACTTTGGTTTAAAACAATTTTTTATTCACGTTAATAAAACAAGTTAAATCAAATTTATGAAACTCCTATCTCGATTGATTATATGATTTTTCAGCCTTGGATAAATTCCAAACTAAAATTAAGCCAGATTGAGAAAAGAAACATAAATTTGAGAATACAATATTTTTTTTTTTTTGTTTTAAGTGGAATTATGAATATCTAATTTTAAGTAATAAAACTATTCTCATCAAATTTTAGAATTTTAACTTCTTTAAAATCTTATTGCCCAAGTAACATTTTTTTAAAATATATTAAATTCTCTACTAGAAAAAGCAATCTTAAAATTTCTCAGATAAATCGTCTCATCATTACTTCAATAAAGTGCTTTTTAGTTTACTTCTGAACTAGAACTCATTCTGCCGTTGGTGGTGATATTATGCAGTGGTTACTTCGATCAAGAATGTTCTTTCAGATGGTTAATTCATCAAAGAATTTTCTTTCAAAACTGATGGAGGGAATTTTTGCCTTCAAACTTGATATCAATACATGTAGAGACTTGTGGCCTGAAATTATCAGTTGCAAAAGAAACAATGCTAAATTGCCACTGAATCTTGTTGTGTATGTTCTTTTAGTTTGTTTGATTAAGACTTTTGTTGGTCACTAAAGATTCATCAAGATAATATCAGTAACTTTAGAATTTCTCAAAGCAGGAGCTGCATCTCGCAGTTTTTAAAATCCATCAAGATGTAGGACTCGAACATAAATAAACTTAAAAGTTTTTAATATAGTATTAAAAAAGCGAAATCCTGTATGAGCCTAAAGGTAAATTTAATAGTTGAGACTGCACTATACCTTAAGTGAATGCCTTGTACACTACCAGTTCATGAAGAACAATACAGAGTACGAGGTTAAAAGAACTAATGATCCATGTCAAGATGTGCTGTCTCTGGCTAAGTGACTGCCATATCTAGAGCTGACAAAAGAATTATACAAGAAAGCAGATCTAACCAAGGATTTTCATTCTAGTTTAGCCCACTAGAGGCTGAAACCTTATTGATGACCTCCTCTTCCATTTCCACTAGTTGACTAAAGAACATTTCAACATCTTTTGCCTCGTCCTTGAACATGAACCTGAATTCTTTCCACTGGTGATCACCAATGCCGTCCTTCAAAGCTGGACTTGTAACTTTTGCCAGGACATCAAAACCCTTGCGATCAATGGACGTTACATATACATCCTTGATACAATATCAGTGACGTATATTAGTCCTTAAAATCATATAACAGGAACAGAAAAGTAATGGAATGGATATGTTAAGATTGGGCACTATATGTGTAATTGCCATCAGCTTTATCATCAGATGAGTGACATGAGTTGATTTTGGTGTTCACAGTTTCAATTTAATGTTATTGCGATATATTATTCGTTCAACAGAGAACATAATTGGAGCTCTTTAGATACGCACGGTACAAAACTAGCAAACTAAGAGAAACTATAACATTTCTACCATAGTAGTAAAAAAAAGATAAACATGCATCACAAAGTTCTTTTTTTTTCCTCGATACAACGATGTCCAATCTAAAAGTTTAAAATTTTGTATAAATAATTGGGTAACCTACTTATTCACTGATTCTAAAATGCTTTGTGGCAGTTCTTCATTATCTAACGAATGTATCTTGCAACCACACTTGCATTTAAGAAGATAGCATTTGAAAAACTACAGAATTGAGATATTATACTTGAGATAAATAAATAGGTTCTCATTATTGACAAGGTTATTCTCGGATAGAATGAGGAGAGGGAAGAGTAAAAAAAAAAGAAGAGAGTCATATCTAGAGTCCTAGGCACGGTAACTTTTCAAGACTATTCTAACAATTATAAAGAGTAATCAAGATCGTTATGTTACCTTTGCATTAACATCCTTGTAAACAAAACAAAAAAGCATGAGTGCTGTTCGTCTCGCCTTACTTTGATTAATTCCATCAATAATCCTCGCAGAAAATTGTGCTAAATGAGAAGCATACAAGAGATGTTTAACTTTTGTTACACAAATAAGAGATACACTACTTTAATGCATTTCAAACCAGGTATTTACCTAAGGGATCGGCTTTGGATGTTTCCAAATCTTGAACATCCACATCAAAAGTGCCTCCATGGACATCAATAAATGTGCAGGATCTGACCATTAAACTCTTTCATTAGATGAAATAAGAGAATTGGGAAGTTAGGCTTTGGAGGGGAGGACAAATTTTATTTCTAATAGATATTTTATAATTTGATAATTTTTTTAAATAAAATAAATAATATGATAGTCTACATAAACTTACTGTGTTAATTCTTTTGTTTATTTTTATAAACATGAACAAGTCTCTTAATTTAAGAATATATATATATTCCCCTCTTCCCTCCCCCTGTGTTACCGAACTTCAAAAAATAAGATTTTCCAGTTTCTCAAATATATTAATTAGGAAGGCACTTTCGAATTAAATGATTCAGTAAAAGCCCTGCCAGGAGATGCACACGCCACAAGACCATGGCCAATCATGAATGCGATGCAACATGTTAGACCCTTTACCAGTTGTTTTTTTTTTTTGGTTATTCAAATATCATTCACGGTCATCATTACATGAGTAAATTATATAATACAACAAATGAATTTTATAACCCGTGAGATGCATGGGACACTGCGCAGTGGTAATCAACTATTGCCAATTCACCAAAACTCTATCAACTTAAAATTTGTAAATCCAAGAGTTTAACAGAAGGAAACTAAACCGAGACGGTACTAATGCTCCCTCCCACCTTGAGAGTGTATGTGTGTGTGTGTAATTTTAGTTTTGTTTTATAAGAATTTGATATTTCACATGGTAAACTAGTATAACGACAACCATCCAGGAATCAGGATAGGTGCAGAGTCAACCTAGCTGCTAGAACAAGATAGGAGCTTTTGCATTCATCCAATGAAATAACAATTCAAGATAAGAATATGTGGGAGGTCAACTGAAGATTTAAGATAAAGAGTTAAACATACAAGTTCATACCTTGTTTTAAACCTATATACAGTGTATCTTTCATTGTCTCCCAATAGACCCTGAAGATTATCACTTCTAGATGTTCTGCTAACACTAGAACTTAGTACTCCGGAAACAGTATAACTGAACTCTTTGATTGCTTTTTGCTCAGATACTATGACTTCCTGAAGTTTTTCTTCAAGAGACTTCGCCTACACAAAGATCAATAACTTTTGTAAAAGTCAAGAACAACTCTACAATATACAGAATTCCGTTTTCCCTTGGTAATATATGTATAGGCCACCTTTCATAATATTTACCATACCCGGTTGTAAGGTATGGTACCATCTTTTCTTGTACCATCGATACACATAATTATATGTTTATGTGCAGAGAATATTACCATAATATTAAGGGTATTGTACACGAAAAGACCACATATAAAAATGTATCATCTTAATAGTTATAGACAAGGCTGAAACTTCAATGTGACAAGCTAGTGTTTTATTATGTAACTGAGCCATAATGTTATCTTGTCCAATGAAGCATACACTTACATTGACCCCCCTGGGGGTCAATTTTGCCCAATAAAGTCCCCCTATATCTGCTAAGATGATCCTCAACAAAATGCTTGAATGTGTGCAACTTTATCAGTTCAAGTGATTGACATATAATAGTATTTAAAACTTTGAGAAAATCATCCTACCTTTATTTTTAAAAATAAGGTCTATGTATCGTGAGGGAGCATATATATATAGTTGTGATGATAAATCCATTAATTTTTTTTATTTTACTTTTCAATAAGTGATTAAACATCTCAAGAGTGGCACAACAATAAAGCTTTACTACAGCAGCAGCAGATAACTGGACATGTTAAAGACCCTGAAAAAGCTACTATGCTAAGAGATTAGAGATTTTCAGTTAAAAAGGACTGGCATTGTTTTTCTGAACTGTATTAGTGAATCTGAAAAGATAGGCAAGTATATACAATGCTGGTGTGGCATTACCTTTTCTTCTTTAAGAGGAAGAACATCCCCAGATAAAGCAATCCGTGCTGGTAACTGTAGCACGCGAATAAATAAACCAATTAGCTTATACCTTTATTTCATCTAATTATATGAGAAAAAGAAAACAGACTCTATTAGGACAAAAACCCTTCCTTATTGATTTTTACAATCAAGCTAGGGTATAATAAATTTCTCATATATAGGATAATATTGTGGTTCCAAAGGAAAACATGTATATTCCATGCACAACCTTTTTCAATGATTTCAATATTGCGCCCAGTGGACCTGGAAAGGGGCTGGCCACAGCAAATGAACCACGCTCATCAATGATTGTGTTCTGTATGCAACAAAAATCAAACCAGTCACTCCTGCAACTACACAATGTATTCAGATGATTTATTAACACATAACATTAATATGGTAGCCTCCTGCATTTCTTGTTCCAAAAAACACTACTACGTATCAGGGCAAAAATGCAATAGAAAAAAAAAAAAAAACATACCACATTATGCATATCGTTTTCTGGCACCCAAAGGTATGGCTGTCCCCTTCTAACTATGTACTTAACCTTAGATGTATGGATACTCCCTTTGCTGTTGAAATCATACAAAAATAGCAAAGACCCAATCAGCAAAGTACTAATGCTGCAACAGAATCATCACACGACATGCCCCTTAAATTTTGTTTCATTCATGGAAGTGACAGAATGAAAGAAAACCTTATGGAGCATGTTAAGTACTGCAAGCAGTTAAGGTTTGGCTTGAGATATGTGAGTTGCGAATAGAGAAGAGAGATATTAAGCAAAAATAAATAAAAAAATAGGGGTAATGGGTACCTTCCTTTGGCATCTGCTTTGATAGTATTGAGGGAACCTTGCCAGTTTGATACCAATACATTCTGCATGCATTACCAAGTAGCATATGTAAGTTGAAATGATGCAGAGAAGGAACTTATGAAATTTGAAGAGGAAGAGAGAAAGGGAAGAACCTTGCATTTCTCAGCGAATGTGAAGAGCGTTGTTGATTTGTTGCGTTTCATGGGTCTGAAGTGTGCACACCACCTGCTCGATCAAATGAGTCTATTCTATTGGGTTAGGGTCTGAAACCAATGCATTCGAGAGTTCAGATACTGCAACCCGATATCTTAAACAAATTTCTTTAACATTTGTATCAAACAAAACTCTTTATGTATAAAAATAAATAACAATTCTTGTGTATAAGATAGATTTCACATGATAATTTGTTTATAATTTTTGGAAATATGTTTGTATAATTAACTTAAAATAAATATAAAATAATAAAAGTAGAAAGTTAAATAATTAAAAAACAATATTAGAATAGGAAATCTAATAGTTTAATAGATTGATGAAAATAACTTGATTGATAGTAATGAAATAAATTAAAGTTACTGTATACTGTATAACAACACTACAAGTTACGATATTACCTGTTAAATTTAAATTTAAATGATTTAATTATGGTTTATGTCCTTAACAAATTGAAAAAAATTCAATTGAGTTTACAACAAATTTTTATGAACTTTTAAATACTTAATAAATTTAACTTTTTAAATTGAATTTTGTTGATTTTTTTCTGTTAATTTAACGATATAGGTGTTAAGTATCTAATATATTAATTATTTTGCCACCATATCACTTCACCAGTTAAATTGTTGTTACATGTAATTTTATTACATTATTACTTTTAAAAATTTTAAATTATAATTTTATAATTATATCATCGTATCGTTTATTGTTATATTATTATATGATTATATTATAGTATCATCGTAATATCGTAATATTATATTATCATATCGTTATATTGTTTTATTATTATATAATCACAATAATATTTACAAATTATTTTTTATTAGGTTAAGTGTTTAATTTATTTAAACAATGACAAAAATCTATTATTATAATTTTTTAAATATTAATTATTATATCAAGTCTTATACTTACTTAAGGTCTATTAATATTTAAAAAGTAATAATTATAGCTAAGTATTAAGCTTGTTTAATAATTATAACAAGGTTTAATTATGTCTTTAGTCTCCATTTTCGACTCCAAATTTCAAATTGGTACATGTATTTTTCGAAATCTCAAAATGGTCTCCTTTTTAGTTTAAAAGTCTCACTTTTGCCCTTTTCGTTAAGTCTGGGCAAACGGAGTTTGTGGTTGTTGAGGTGGATTTCTGTTACTGAAACGTGTCAATTACAGGTAGAATGGTGTGGAAATCTTTATTTATTTAAGCCACCAACATTAGAAAATGTAGAATCCCTAATTTTGTTGTCATCTTCTCCACTTCTTTTGTGATAAATCCAGCCAGTTGTGTGTCTTGTGGATCCTGTTCAAGTTCAGATCTTAGAGGAAAGCAGAAGAGCAGCGTCAATTTTTGCAATGCACGGTTGTGATTGAAGTGTTGTGGGTATGTGAAGAATGAAGAAAAGGTTGGTGGCAATGTGAAGATTGAAGCAATGGGAATATGTATTAATTCTCAAAAACATGTTCGAAAAAAAGCAATGGGAAACCAACCTCAGTAACTGGAAACTCCACGGTATGCTTTGATGCCTGCCTCACTGTGATTTCTGTGACAACATCGGTATTTGTGAATTCTCCATCTTTGCTTAATCCACCGTACTTCACCGGAAGCTGCTCCGGATCTATGTATCTGAAAGTGCAAAGAGACAGACACATCAAAACCATAAACCAAACCAAAAAATAACAAAGATAAAGCAAAATTTGAAACTTTATGTCCTCACCTCAAAAGGATTTCTGTTGATTTAGAAGGCCCGGCAAAGACAAACTTACTTAGTCCTTACAGTAAGAAAATGGCTTATCATCCTATTCACTGCCAGGTACCACCATGGTATATTAATGAAAACCTGAACCAAAACAAAAACGAGGATTTAAAACAACACACGTTTGAATTTGATTAGCATGTGTATTGTATTCACGCAATCCCAATCTTTGCATTTAATCATTCAAATTCACGCTGATATCAAGTCAATAACCTCAGATTGCACGCGTGATGACGATGGAGAACGAGACGGATTGCACTCCATAGCTTCCACCACAGTTTCCCCAAATTCTCCCGAGCTTTCTTTTTTAAAAACCCTAAACCTAATTTCACAATTCTGATTTTGTTGAAAAATAATTATCCCACCTTAAATTATAAAAACCCTAAACCCTAATTTAACATTTTAAATTACCCTAAACCTAATTTAATTACACCTGCCATTCCACGTTACTGTTTTCTTGCCAAGTCACTGTTCAATAACTGGTCAACCTTGCCATGTCACTGTTCACCAAACGCCGTCAACCCAAACTTAACGAAAATGACAAAAGTGAGACTTTTAAACTAAAAAGGAGACTATTTTGAGATTTCAGAAAATACAGGTATCAATTTGAGATTTGGAGTCGAAAATGGGACCAAAGAAATAATTAAACCTTATAATAATTTAAAAATAATTGATTATCATTTGAATCTCATCTTGATAATTGAAATTTTATGTAAAATATTAAAGATTCTTAGTTATTATTTTAAGTTTTGAATTTGTTTGTGATTAAAAATTTCATTTAGATACAAAATTTAAAAAGATATTAAAATTTTGAATTAAAAAATATTACCAACAAATATTTTTTATGTAAAGAATGACGTAATCTTGACCAATCCTGACCCCAAATAGGAATTTTGTAAAAGAACTTCTTAATAAAAAAATTGTATTTTGATTTAGAAAAAAAGAAAAATTACATTTACACACTTAATTAAAGTGTTCATAACTTTTTTACAGGTAATCAACTCCCAAATCCATCTAGTTTTGCACACCGTTTTTTTTTTCAATTTTTAAATAATTTCTAAATAAACTATGATGGTTATTCTATTGTTATTTTCTAAATTTGGTGTTCATTATTTCATCATGATTCCGGTTGTAACAGTATTTAACATAAATTAATTGCACTTAAACATTATATTTATTAGTCTTATAACCCTAAAACCGAATTTTATACTTAAATTTCTGTCGTAATGGACATAAAAAAATTATATATATTATTTCCAATTATCCTCAATCCCTTGATACTTAATGTTGCAGTAAAATGAATTTTCTAAACAAGATAAAAAAAAAATGGAACTTTTTTATTAGTCGATTACCGTAAATCAATTAGTATGGTTGAATTATATTTTAATCGGTATTATAATTATCTAATTTATTTTAAAATACGTTTTTAAAATTTGTATTAAATAGACTTTTAAGTATGAATTAAATAACAAAATAAATGAATATTTTAATGATCCTAAGTATGATTTTAAAATTAGAATAATTAATTAGTTTTAAAAGTTAAACATTATGCATATACGAAGAAATGATAATGTATAAAACGTTAGACTGATATAATAAGAGATCGAGAATTGAAGTCTTTGAACCAGAGAAGTATAACCCTAATTTTCACAAACAAAAATGATAGAATTTCATCACACTGGCTTAGATCTTTTGAAGCCATGGATTCCTTGCTTAGATTCCTCATGTTTATAGGACTAAATTCTTTTCTTATGGTATTCACTGTCATAAAATAATAATTTAAAAAGTAATACTCACGAAAAACTGTTCACAAACAAAATATATGATGTTTCATCATCTCTCTTACCATCAAAACGATGAAGAAAAAGGATAAATTTGTTTATTAAACGCAAAGAAAGCATTTGGTTCTTGTGTAGCTTTATTTTTGTCCGAATTGCTCAAACCTTGAGTAAATAATTGTTCTTTTTTAATTGTATATGTTTCTGATTTCACACTAGTGAAATTAAGAAGCAGAAGCGATGAATTCCTCAGAACAAGAAGAGTGTTCTGGTTTGGAGATGATGCAGAAAGATCTTCATGCCACTTTTCTTGAGTTGATGTACTATTTGCTCCCATCTCCGTACGAGAGCCAAGAGACCAATCATCTCACTCTCGCTTACTTTGTCATCTCTGGACTTGACATTCTCAACTCTCTTCACTCGGTACACACGATCATCCTATTCCTATGTTTTGTATTTTTCTATGCTGTTATTGTTGTTACATTCCTCATTCATATGCAATCTCTTGTTGTTTTCTTGTCTTTGAGTGATTTAAGGTTGCCAAGGATGCTGTTGTCAGTTGGGTTTTGTCTTTCCAAGCTCACCCTGGTGCCAAGGCTGATCTCAACGATGGTATGTGTGCAAAAGCCCTTGTTTGCTCGATTTGATCTCCAAAGTTCGAATTTTTAATTGACCCATTTGAAGGGTTTTGCTGCAGGACAGTTCTATGGCTTTCATGGGTCCAAAACTTCTCAGTTTCCTCCAGATAAGAATGGGGTATGGAAAAAGTTTGAAATTCGAAGTGCCAAAAGTTTTTCTTGTTGTTGTTGAAGGATCCTGATTTTTTTTTATGTTTTCATTTTTCCTTTCTTTTTTGAGGTTTTGATTCACAACAACAGTCACTTGGCCAGTACTTATTGTGCCATTGCCATATTGAAAATTGTTGGCTATGAATTATCCAACCTTGATTCTGAATCAATTGCGTCTTCTATGAGGAACCTTCAACAGCCTGATGGAAGGTATGGTTTTGAAACGTAGATTGGATTCATGGCCTTTAAGCCTATGAAATGCTAAAATATGTGAAATTCAGAGCTGTTTTTCAATCTGGTTATATATGGTTCCACAGGTTAATGTCAAGATTTATGCCCCTAATGATATACTTTAGTGGGATTACTTCTAGTTCCTAACACTTATCTCTCTGATCTATGTTGACAGTTTCATTCCCATTCATATTGGAGGAGAAACGGATCTTAGGTTTGTATATTGTGCTGGTAAGAGGAGTAAAGTTATGAAATGCCGGTGCCAACTTTTTGATTGATTAGTAATTCTGGAATTGATATATCATATTTTTTGAACTGATTGACTGTATTAGCTGCCATCTGTTTCATGCTGAATAACTGGAGTGGCATGGATAAGGAGAAAGCCAAGGATTACATATTAGGCTGCCAGGTATGTGAACAGTGAACCTAGTGTGTCAACTGGTGACTGGAATAAGAGAATTATCTCAAGATTGTACTATATTCTGGACATGCATGTTTGTTGAAGATGTGTATAAATTAATGAAATTGATACGATTTTTGTTCTTTTCTATTTTTCTAGTCATATGATGGTGGCTTTGGATTAGTTCCTGGTGCAGAATCTCATGGTGAGTTGAAATAATCATTTATCGCAATGCAGATGTGATTCCATGTTGTGAGTAAGGCATTGCAATGTTGTTAATTGCATCAATTATTGGAATCTTTTCCCTGAAGTTTTTTTTTTTTTTTTTTCTATTGTCCATCACAGGATAGATTTGTTTGGTATACGTTTTACATTGATCTTGGTTGGTAGGAGGTTCAAATCTGGGGTTTAATACTGTTACTATCTGAAAAGTACATATTTTCCTATTAGAAGACACTTTACATAAGATTTAAAGTTGTTTCATGAAATTCTACACATTAGGTACGAACTTCAAGACTGTAAACTCTTTACCACTTGGCATATTGCCTTCTGAACTATTGTTTGTGTGAACAGAGTGGCTTTGATGTTTGAGATTATCTTTCGTTAAAATATTGTTTGTGTTATGGATAGCCTTCTGAACTAGCCTTGATATTTGTATTCATAGTTTCTGTTATCATTAAGATTATTGAGTTGCAGTTGAAGCAGTGAATCATAAATCATATCCAATCTTAATGAAGATAGCTTGAAATATATCATATAAATGATATATAGTAGTCAAATGTAATAATTTTAAACCAGAAAATGTCCAAAAGCCTTACCAAAACCAAATCCTGAGTAATAACTTTATGTGAAGCCTTAGGTTTATTAGACTGAAAACAGAGCAATGGTACAACCAAATACACTGTTGTGGATAAAATGAGATAGTGAAACCCTTATTTCATATGTAACTTGAGAGTTGGTCTTATCCATTTTTAATGTTTGTTATTTCTTGAATGATATTTATCAACATTACTTATTTTAGTGTCACAGGAGGTGGAACTTACTGTGCTATTGCATCTCTCCGGTTAATGGGACTCATCGAAGATAATATTCTCTCAGATTGTGCTTCGTCAACTTTAATAGATGTGCCATTACTGCTGGAGTGGATCTTGCAGGTTTGTACATATGAACTTTTTCAATATAAGGGGATTAGATCGTGTTAGTTTGTGAACGAAAACATCGGCTTGGTTGTTTTTCTTTATTGATCACTTAAAGCTTGGTTAACTTTTAGTCTTTGAATTGATTATCCATGGATGGATCAAGATTCAATAATTCGTCTTCCTTTTCAGAGGCAGGGAAATGATGGTGGATTCCAGGGTAGACCAAATAAATCTAGTGATACATGTTATGCATTTTGGTGAGCTAATTATGCACCCTTTATAATTTCTATGGTATTACATTGTCTATAAGTTTTCAAAGCCTTGACATGCATCATATATGTTTGTTAGGATTGGAGCTGTTTTAAGGATTCTAGGGGGCAGCAACTTTGTTGACCATAAGGCTCTACGTGGATTTTTGCTGTCTTGTCAATACAAGGTACAACATCTAACAGTCAGTTTTTCATGCATTGTGTTGCACGGTTTTAGGAGAAGGAATTTTTCGAATCCAGATTCTTTAATGATATTTTTGGTATTGTCTTCTACTGAATATTAAAAATACATTGTGTTGGTACTTTAAACGTCTCTTTAATATATTTTAAAAGTCAAAATCAAAGACCATCAATGTATTTTGAAGTCACGGTAAAGGGACAACACAATAAAATCTAGTACAGAATTCAAATTCGAAACTTTCTGTGAAACTTTCTGTGGTATGTTAGATTTGTAGAACAAAATTGATAGGAAATGAAAGGTAAAATAAATAGTGATAGTGATTAAAGTTAAACCTGATTTTTGTTAAATTATGAAAGAAGACAAAAGTTACTGCCTCTTCATTTCTTGTTCTTTGTTTTCCTATATGTCTTTCTAGTACTTCTATGTTAGGATTATATGAAGCCAAGTTTACTTAACAACAGATGAAATAAGGGCTTTAAATTCATCTCAAGATCACTAGTGTTTTTCATTTCCTTTTCTACTTTCAGGTCTTTTATGAAGGGGTAAACTATGTATATGATATCAGTTATTAAACTAGTCTAGGAACTCATATCTTGGTGCTTATATGTTTCTGCTTTTGATCAGTATGGTGGTTTCAGCAAATTCCCTGGAGAGTATCCAGACCTGTACCACTCCTTCTATGGATTTACTGCTTTCAGCCTGTTGGAAGAGTCTGGCTTGAAATCACTTTGTTCTCAACTGGGAATTACTGAAAATGCTGCAATGGGACTCTAACTTAGAATTATAAATGGATGCACTTTTCTACATAACATTTCTTGAGAATCATACCAAGCTCTCAGCACAAATGCACCCTTATTGGATCTTTCTTTTTTATTCTTTGTCAAATATAAGTGCACTGCAAATTTTCCTTTCATCTGTTGCATCTATTGCAAATTTTCCCTTTCTATTTGTTTTATTTACTTTTGGACGAAGTTTACTATTGAATATGCAAATATGAAGTTCGGCGTGAGGATTGACAAATGTAAAATTATGTAAATGAAAGAAAAATGTAATTTTATATCAGTGAGTCAAATAATATGCTGATGATGAGCGTGAATGTTTAGATAGGTTCAGTCATAACTATGTATGGATAATTTTTCTCACTGAAGTCTATGACTGCAAACTATATTGTTTAGGATTTGTTTTAAAAATAAGAAAAATGAAGACAAAAGTTGATATAACTACAGTCAACCTTTACCACACTATAATTATGAATCTGAATTTTTGTTGAAAAAGGACAAACAATCATTAAAAATTTTGTTGAATTCATAACTGAATCAGAATTAAAACGTAGATTTATAATTCCTATCTAAGTTAAAAACTACTTTAAATAATTTTTATCTTTCATGTCCGAAAGGTAGATGTAAGAAGAAAATGAATTTCTGCCATTTTTGTCACTAATCTTCAATGATACATAGTGCAAGTTATTTAGAAGTTTGGCTATATATGCATACAAGTACATATTTTTCAATATAAAAACACCAACTAAAGCTGCACTTGTCTATAGAATAAAACATCTCTGTTGCTGGAGAATCTTGAGAGAAAAAAGTAGTATATTCTAGTAAGTTGGCCAAGCATGAAAGTACTGTTTTACTTTTTTTGCTGTTCAATGCTTTCAAGTTCCAACTATTTTCCACATCAGTAATAACTAGAATGACTATTTTTTTTAAGATGAAACAAAAGGGTGCTGTCTGAATTGTATGTTTGGGGAAAAAAGTCTTCAAAATCGCTTCTTTTAAGGCATTTTTTTTACGATGGGAGAAACTGGTGTGAGACCAGTGAGAAAGGCAGTGAACAGAGTTTCATTCAACAACAAAAAAAAACAATTTTAGATTACTAGTAGTGTTCATATATTATTACTTTCTGCGATAAACTGAGATTATTTTTATGAAAAAGTTATGGTTTTTCATATTTTTGAATTGAAAGTTAAAAGTATCTGTAGTAGTCAAAATCCCACACCATCCAAACTGAACCAAACTATTCATCATTAAATCTAAGTCAAACAGAACCAATTAGTTCTCTGATTAATTAAGATATTTTCCTCCTTTACAACCAAACAAATCAATATTCATTCTCCACTTGGCATTCATATGTGTTTAAGGGAGGCAAAGAAGAATCATCTTTTGGATCGAAAAACTAAGAGCCAGCATAGATAGTATCAATGAATCTAAAAATCTAGATATTATTAGGATTTTAGTTGAAGGTTAATGGCTGATAAATATATGCGTGTACCTTCAATATGCAACACCAAAAGATGCCACAAAAGGTTATGCTTAAAGCCTTATTTTATTCTTTATTCTGACCTGTTATGATTCTTCAACGTGGTGGTGGGGCTAGAAAAGATGGCACTTTCGGTCATGACCCACGACACATATTCACGGGCAATTACACCTCTTCTTGTTGTTTACCAAAAAGCCACAAAATCTGAGTCTCTCTTTTACAAATTTGTCACTTACTTCAGTGGTGAATTGGTCATTGTCTGAGCAATGTGCACATTAACCCTGCTTCACCACTGGCCTTTGTTTCATCTTCATCAAATTTTGATCACACGGCCCACATATTTTTATCATAAAAGTTTAGTGGGAAAATTGAGTTGCAGACAAATATGCAGAAAAACATGACATGGGACAATGTTGGTTTAACATATGTCTCATTCACTAGCAGGCTAATAAAGAGAGGAGCAAAAAAAAATGGCATGGCCCTGAAACAATTCTTTCAACTACCCTCACAAGACAGCAACTTGTATGCAAAAGGATGGACCATCTCATATCCCACAAAACAATTGAAATAATTACCATGATAGAGTCAGATGCATCATTCAAATGGGAAAAAAAGTGTCATTGGAATCTTAATTACACAACAAAATAAAAGATTTCTGATAAACTGATTACACAAATCATAGCATGTCATTAGATTTTAGATTTTTGGAGATATTTACCATGACATGACATTTTCAACAACTTTCTTGAAAGTTCTTCTTGATCTTTCTACCCCATTTCTCACTCTCTACAAGAAGCCTTGTAAGGTTTAGTAAAATGAAATATAAATAAACTTTCCAATTTCATCAGACCCACCTTGAAGCATTTATGCGCTGAAAATATGGTCCCCCATATGGTTATGAAACATTGAGAGTAGTACATCTCACAACTGGCTTAGCAGATTAAACCATAACTGCATCCCAATACAACTCAAGGGGAGAAACAAATTCCCATTACGAAAAAGGTGGGATTGTTCAACATGTAATTAGAAAGATTAATGAAGAAATAAACTCATAATTGACTTGCCAGAACTTTGGTGTTAGCTGGTTTCTTTCTTCTTGTTTGGTGAATGTGTCATGAAGCTAATGGAAGTACCTGTGAAGTGCTTGAATGGTACTGTGGTGGACGAGGATGTTGGTGGTGATTAACCTCTTTTTCTGTTTTCTTGTCAACAACTATTGTGATGAAAGAACCACCTTCAACCTCATCTCCATGTCCCTTATTTTCATCTTGTTCTAGTTTTCTTCTAAGCTTCTCTTCTGCTTCCTGCAAGAACTTGAATTTTGGAGGAGGTGAGGACTTTAATCTGTTGAACTCAGCATCAGTTGCTGTTTCAAAAAGAGGGTTGAATCCTCGCTGGTTATAGGGACTGATAGGAGTACCAAAAGGAGGAGTGAAAAAAGGTGGAGAAGAAGTAGGTGTCATGTATGGTGTCTCCACAACCAGCAAATCACCCAAGCTTCTACCCCTTGAACCTTTTCCACTCTTGTCACACTTTGATTTTCCATCATCAGATTCTAAATCTTCTTTTGATTCTTCTACTATGGTGAACAAGAACCTTGGAGGACCTAAGAGATCCTGTTGCCTCATGTACTCTGCATCGATGCTATCATCCCCAAACGGTTTGAAAACAAAGTCCTTGCCACTGTGAGAATGAACTTGTTCTGGGTCATGAACAAGGGTGTCACCAATTCTCATTGAAGAACATAGCTCAGGAGGAGTGAAACTTGTTTGCCTCAAAGAAGATGATGATGATGATGGCCTTTTCCAACAAAACATGTAGAACAATTCCTTCACAGGGTTGCCATAATCATTCTCAATCTCTCTGTTGGTTATCCTCTTCTTCCACCATAGCAGATAGTAAACCTCAGCTACCAGAGCCAACAAAAGGCAACCAAAAATAATACTGAGACCAAGACCTACACTACTCAAGGATTTCATCTTTGTCCTCAAATCACATTGAAAACACTTGAACTTGCACAATCACCAAAGATGCTTAACATATATGTAACCTAACCCAACCCACAAAATTACATCAAACACACCAGAGGGCTACAAAAACAAAATCAAAACCCAGTTTCAACACATGTTTATGAGTTTCCCTAAAATCTCACGAGCAATTAACTGAAACTCTCGAGAATTTATCCTCAGATTCCGAATTCAAGCACTGAAATTGTGGATAATCTTTTCAGTAAAAAAGATTAATGTATGAATGTAATACTGTAACTACAAATGCCCACCAATAAAGCATGGCATAATGACAAACCTTGGTTGCAAAATGCAGAGTCTCTCAGAACAGCAATCTGCTAAAAGAGCCAACCAACCAAAAAGCTCCCTTTTCTCTTGAAAGCAACACATGCAAATCATAAGCATAATAAGCCCATGGGCCCTTGGCTTTAACCTAACCCCATTTGGGATTAAAGATTAAACACCCTGATATGGATTAGTCTCATCATTAGCCTCAAAGAATGTGATAATGCAACACTTTTAAACTGGTGAAAACAGAATAATGGAAAGGAAAAGATCCTCTAAACCATAAACCACTATGAGGATGCACCAAAACCAGGAGCCAGAAAATAACTATAGAGAGTGAGCATGTACCTGTCTGGCTTATGGTTGGAGGGTCTCGTCCTTCGAGAGAGGCTCACATGGGATCAGAAAATTAAAAAAAAAAAACAAAAACAAAAACAAAAAAAAACATGAAAGTGACATGTCACATTGTCACTGTGTCATTGCACATCCAATGTAAATTGTAATATAAGATCCTTCAGAGAAGTGAAGATTTCATTTCTCCCATGACTCTAGTTGGTACTACTTGGTGTTATGTTATGCACTCACTGACAAATGGGAGGGACAATGATTCCACATCTGAAAGCTTCCTCCTATGCTTGGGTTTGTAAAATCTTAATCATGGTTTTTGTTGAATGCTTTTCACTATACCATGATTTTTTGTTTTGACAGAGATTGTTATTTGAAAGTGAAGCAACGTTGCTTCTCTTTGATTCTTTTGATAGATCATGATGCTCCAATGCAACAAAATAAATGGCGGGAAAATTTGTTAATTTGCTGCTAATTAATTAAGTGATTGGAAGAAAAAATATTTATACTTATATAGTAATGAGTCTTTCAAAGAGATTTGATAATACCAACAAAATATTATGAATAGATCAATTGCACTTTAACTTAAAACCTTCTACTTAAATTTATTACATTAATAATTTTGAAAATAATCCGGTGAGTCAAAGTCCATATGAGATAAAAAATATAAAATTAAATTTTATATAAAATGAAAGACTCGTAATGTTATTATTTTAAGATTTTGAAACAAAAATAATGTCAAATATTTTACATATATAAAACCTAATCATATATATATAAGGATAATAATATTTTGAGATTTTGATAATTTTTTTTATAATATAAAATATCATCTTTTAAATAATTTTGAAATATTAAAAGTAAAAAAATAAAAAATTACTTAAAAATAACACATACAATTGTAAGAAAAAGTTATCAAAATGTAGTAGTTAACAAATATTTTTCTAATAAAACGAACTTATATACAAGTGAGAAAAAAATAAATAAAGTTAGCATGGTCAAGATCCATTTTAGTATTTGGTGAAACATTTGGGACAAGAGTCCTACATTTTCATTCCTTACCTTATTTCATGGCATAAAGCCTGAATTAATATTAGTAGAAGATGGGCAACAGAACCCTAGGATGTGTCAGTCAAGGCCGGTTATGGATTTTATGTTGTCTGGATTAATTTATTTCTGTTATTAGTGATTCATTAATTAATCAAACTATTTGCCGTATACTTAATAAATTAGCTTCTTGAATGGGTATCAAACAGGAACATATTAAGTAATGGATCTATATTTTATACATATTATGAGTTGAATACTACTTATGGATTAGTGCTACTATCCCACTGAAAGTAATCTATTGTATATATTAATTAAGTTTAGGATTCAAATCTTGTAAATAAAAAATATGGTAAGAGTCTCTCTTAAAAGAACCTTTCTTTTATAAATCTCTCTAAGATAGAAAAATAGCACTAATTAATTTGTTATTTGTGTTTCTTATTGACAAAATTTCCATAAAAGTACTGTGATTGTTTAAAATTTGTTGAGTGATTTATCTTTGATAAAATGTTATGTCTTAATTTCACTGTCTTATCTAGAAATATGAGATTTAGAAATTTATATGAGAGATTCCTTCTGCTTCATGTTGAATATTTACATAATTATATATTTTTAAGTCTTTGAAATTTGACAAGTTTGAAACATCGATTATTTTGATCACAAAACTTAAAAAATAAATTATTTTTAATTTAATTACATTAAATTTGTTTAAATATCAAACACGTTTTTTAATATATTTAAATTGTTTATATTTTTATTTCAACGTCTATTAAAAAAACGTGTATGACATGTAACATATCTATCTAATAACATTTCTTTTTGGTATTGTTTATTTTGTTCCCGGAAAACAGAAGGCAATGCCTATGAATTCTTGAGGGTGGCTTTGGTTGGTTATAAACTTCTCATTTTCTTAGCACAGAAAAAGACAAAATAAAAAACAACAGGTAACACTCACCCACAACCCTACTTCTGCAAGTTTGATACAGTTATATAAACATAGGATTAACTTCTATAATGCATAGGTTAATTTTAACTTATAAATCTAATTATTTATTTATTATATTGATAGCTTAAAACTGGAATTGTCTTCTTTGATACACTTAAAATAGTGTAGTCCATGAAAAGAACTCGAACTTTGTACCAGGAAATCGAGGAAATTATTTTTTTTCACCTTAGAAGTTTCTTTCTGTTTGTGTATTTTATGGTGTATTGAAAAAGTGTATATATATATATATATATATATATATATATATATATATATATATATATATATATATATATATATATATATATATATAATATAAAAGCACATTTAAGATTACATAACTTAAAATATATTTTTATATTTCAAATTATATTTTAATAATGTGAAAATTGTTCTGAAGTATATTATATAAATTAACTTTTAAATTAAATTAAACAATTTAGAATATATTTTTAAATTATATAATCTAGAAAGTGTTGTATAATAAACTTTTAGATTACATTATTTAAATTATAAAGGATATGTTTTTTACGTTAAAGATATTTTTTTCATAATATATTTTAAAATTTTACACAATTTAAAATAGATTTTCAAACTATGTCACTTGAAATTATTTAAACTTTTAGGAAATTGAGATGGGGTGCCAAAAGAAATTGCTTAAAATTGTTTACACAACGTTTTAGTTTGACGAACTGCAGGCCCGAATGAATAGTTTTGTTGATCGAACACGAACCCATCGATTTCTTCAACCTTCAAGAACTAAAACACAATAATTGATTTTTTTTTTTCTATTTGTTTAGAAAAAAAATAAATCGTTTGCTCAATATTTCGAACTGAAAAATATTTTTATAATTCAAAATGTTTGAAAGATGCTGTTAATAAGATTGATTGAAATGGTAGCAGGCTAAATTTGTAACTTTACAAAGACTAAGATCTATCTCTAATGAGAATAATGATGGAAGGAAATAGCGATGAAAATAGTGTTTTCTCGGAAAACAAATATCTAGAAGAATAATTTAAAACGATATTAATTATGTTGAGGTAGGCATGGGAGGATGCAGACGATGAGATAACATACAACCCACCCACAGCGAGGGCCATGTCAAAAATCAAATAATCTTGCGCAATTCTTAATTTCCTAATAGAACATTAGATTCGACATGATGTCAAAGTGATAATTGTGTCAAACATTTCTATCTTGCACATTTTCTGCATAACGACACTTCTACGTGCATACCACAAACAATTGCTTACTTTTATGAATTGTGTAAACCGCCAAATGAGTTTTTCCACCCTCCATACCACATGGGAACATAAATTATCTATTTGTAGCAATTGTCCAATTTTAAATCTGCTTGCCAAGTCGACAAAATTATAAGCACTTTCATTCATACTTGAAACAAAATATTATAAAAAATCTAATAGCTGCAATGTGAAACATTTTCGCAATATTAAAGATAAACATTTGAAAAAAATAAGAGAAATATTTGGCCGATAAAACTGTTATCTTTACCAAGAGATTTTTAACATTTGTAGTCCAAGTTAAGTCCGGATAAACTATTCCGGACTAGAACAGTGAGAAACCAAAATGTTGGGCCAAAATTCTGAACAAAATATAATAAAGAGAAAAGGTAAATAAGTCCAGCAGAACATGAAAACAAGTAAACAGTTTAATCAACTTCTTCGATCTTGGGACCAGCACCACCAGACGCAGATGGTGGAACATCTTCATCCATGCCTCCAGCCATGTCGGGAGCACCTGCACCCTGGTACATCTTTGCAATGATTGGATTGCAAATGCTCTCAAGCTCCTTCATCTTGTCCTCGAACTCATCTGCTTCGGCAAGCTGGTTGCTGTCCAACCAATGAATAGCACTCTCAATGGCATCTTCAATTTTCTTTTTATCATCAGCAGAAAGCTTGGAAGCAATCTTCTCATCCTTAATAGTGTTCCTCATGTTGTAGGCATAATTTTCCAGGGCATTCTTTGCATCAACCTTCTTCTTGTGCTCCTCATCCTCTGCCTTGTACTTTTCAGCCTCCTGGACCATCTTCTCAATCTCGTCCTTTGAGAGTCTACCCTTGTCATTGGTAATAGTAATCTTGTTCTTCTGACCGGTGGTCTTGTCCTCGGCTGAGACATTCAAGATACCATTGGCATCTATGTCAAAGCAAACGGTGATCTGAGGAACACCCCTGGGTGCAGGGGGAATGCCAGAAAGCTCAAATTTACCCAACAAGTTGTTGTCCCTGGTTCTAGCTCTCTCTCCCTCGTACACCTGAATCAAGACACCGGGTTGGTTGTCGGAGTAAGTAGAAAACACTTGCTCCTTCTTGGTGGGAATGGTGGTGTTCCTTGGAATGAGAACAGTCATGACACCACCGGCAGTTTCCAAACCAAGAGAAAGGGGTGTAACGTCCAACAGCAACAGGTCCTGCACTTTCTCATTACCTTCACCGCTCAATATTGCTGCCTGAACAGCAGCTCCATAGGCAACAGCCTCGTCTGGATTGATACTCTTGCAAAGTTCCTTGCCATTAAAGAAATCTTGCAACAGCTGCTGCACCTTGGGAATTCTTGTGGATCCACCAACTAGGACAACATCGTGGACGGTGCTCTTGTCCATCTTTGCATCCCTCAGACATTTTTCAACAGGTTCCATACACTTTCTGAACAGATCCATGTTCAGCTCCTCAAACCTAGCACGGGTGATAGTTGTGTAGAAGTCAACACCTTCGTAAAGAGAATCAATCTCAATTGTGGTCTGTGCAGTAGACGAGAGAGTCCTCTTCGCCCTCTCACAGGCAGTCCTCAATCGCCTTAGAGCCCTTGGGTTCCCACTGATATCCTTCTTGTGCTTCCTCTTAAACTCCTGAACAAAATGGTTAACCATTCTGTTGTCAAAATCTTCACCTCCAAGATGAGTATCTCCGGCAGTGGCCTTAACTTCAAAAATACCCTCCTCAATAGTGAGGAGAGAAACATCAAAAGTTCCACCGCCCAAATCAAAGATCAAGACGTTCTTCTCACCCACACTAGTGGCTTTCTTGTCAAGACCATAAGCAATGGCAGCAGCCGTGGGTTCATTGATGATTCGCATGACATTAAGGCCGGCAATGACTCCAGCATCCTTTGTAGCCTGACGCTGGGAATCGTTGAAGTATGCAGGAACTGTGACCACAGCATTCTTCACAGCTGATCCGAGATAAGCCTCGGCAATCTCACGCATCTTCATGAGGACCATAGAGGAAATCTCCTCAGCAGCAAACTGCTTCTCCTCACCCTTGTAGTTTACAACAATCATAGGCTTGTCAGCAGGACCAGCAACAACTTTGAACGGCCACAACTTCACGTCACTCTGGACGGTTGTGTCAGAAAATCTCCTTCCGATCAAACGCTTAGCATCTGAAATTTTACAACAAATGATCAATAATATGTCAACAAAAAAGCTTCAAATATAACAACGCCGCCGTCGCCGACGACGCCTACTGTTACTAAAGCAGACAAATATTACAACTCCCCTCACAATAAGCATGCACATAATCTTATTCAAATAAAAACTATATTTTAACAAATAACTAATGAAAATGTTGCCTATTATTAAAATAAAATAAAATTACCACGAATAATTATAAAAACGCCTCCCAATATCAGATTCCAACAAACAAATATAGCATGTGCATAACAAAATTATTCAATTAAAAATCATATTCCAATTTACTATACAAGTATTTGTTCTAGCAAAGCGACTCATGTGAAACAACCAATAATGCAGTAACTCAGTTCAAACTGTCAGTATTTCTATAATGATCATTTAACTCATAACATATATGATAACAACATAAACAACAACAAAGTCAAAAATATCAATAATAATAAGCTGACAAAATAAAAATTACAATATGAGAACAATCGTGTTGCAAATAACAGATCCAGATATACAGGAACACTAGACACACGTTACTATCGAATAGAGATATAAGCGATGAACAGATCGTAATAAAGCGATGATTCAGATGCAGATCTTACCGAAAACGGTGTTGATAGGGTTCATGGCGACCTGATTCTTAGCAGCGTCACCGATCAACCGTTCGGAGTCGGTAAAAGCGACGTAAGACGGCGTCGTCCTGTTACCCTGGTCATTGGCGATGATTTCTACACGGTCATGCTGCCACACTCCGACACAAGAGTAGGTGGTGCCGAGATCGATTCCGATGGCAGGACCATCTCCTTTTCCGGCCATTGCTAGATCCGCGGACGAGATAACAGAAAATATAGAGAAGAAGCTTTAGCTTGTAAAGCGCCGAAACTGTGAAAGAAAAAGAGAAGAATAGAAAAGACTCCAAAGAATTGTTACGATTTGTTAGGGTAGAGAGAAGAAGAGGCTTATATAAGTGTGGGATTTATCATTTTTGAAATTTATATTTCTAGAATCTTCTTTGCTTACATGGGAACGCGATGATACGCAGAACGCCTCTCTCAACTTCTGGTTGGTTCCAGAGCCTTCTCTGTATCTGCCAGCTTGGACACGTAACAACTTTTTCAACGTATGGGATTTAAAAAAAATAAAAATAGATACTATATTATTTTAAAATATTATCTGATTTAATATATTTAAATATTTTTTTAATATTAATTAAGATATAATTAATCATCATTACTTTTTTATTTTATATTTAAATTTAGAATAATTAGTTTTATTAATTAAAATAATATAAATTTATGTAATAGATTTTGTAAAGAAAAAATATCTTATGAAATTTTTAAATAATATTTCTTCACTTTATATTTAATTATTTGTTTTTTGAACTTTTTAAATATTTAATATTATTTTTTTCTTAATAATTTAAATTTTGTATGTTTAACAATATTTTAATTTTAATAGCATTAGAATATAATTATTTAATTATTTTTTATCTTTTTATTTATTTTTAAATTAAACAAAATGTTAAATGTAATTATATAATAATTGTAAATATTTTTATTACCTGAGTAAAGTAAAACTACAATAATAATTATTAGGTGAAAATTTATTTAATAGATTTCGTAAAATATAATGTATATTAATGATTCTTGATCAGTATAATTAGTATATTTGTTAGCAGAATCTTTTTGCCAAATCTAATTATAAGAACTCTTAATCATATTTTTCTTCTAATTATTAAACTTCAATAGACAAAATTTTAGTTCGTGAATTATTTAATAAGGAAAATAAAAATAATTATATTATGCAATTAAAGTAAATATACATCAATTAACTTATATAGAATCTAATAAACATATTCACAATTTAGGATTAAGTTGAGTAGATATATCATTATAAAAAAAATTGCCTGTAAAGAATAATAGTCAACGTAATAAATCAAAATGAATCAAATTGATAGTAAAGAAAATAACTCTTGGACATTAGATGGTTATTATAAGGGTTAATTAAGTTTATTTTTGTTACTCCTAATTAGTTCTAATGAGAACTTTTTTTACCTTTTTTATGTCCTCTTTTAGTCAATAAACTAATTATATTCTGAATAATAAAATTGAACAGCAAACTAAAAAGGGAAAGAAAAATTAAATTCTATATATATAAAAATAAAAAAAAAAACTAATTGACCATACTGTGATATAGATAATATACTTAAAATTGTTAAAACCTCTAAAGCAAACATATTTCTCTTTCATAAATATTCCATCAAGTGAAAAAAAAAAACATTTATCGTGGGAAATAAATACATTGACTTTAAGTATTAAAAATATACACCTTTTTTAATTTATCTTATTTCACCTCTTTTAACTAAGAAAACTGCAACGTGGAAATAAAAATGAAGTATATTACTATTAAAAAGGTTTAAGATAATTTTAAATATCATTTGCGCAATTATGGTAGAGAGAGAAAATGAAATAGATGGAATATAAAAAAAAAAAAAATAAAAATATTAAAAAAAT
>Ga0214544_1004400_pt1 | contig 28366 bp, 11 predicted proteins | sample CNSS3metaG_FD_160074 | JGI IMG/M metagenome (GOLD analysis project Ga0214544, IMG submission 160074) | Root nodule microbial communities from cowpea collected in UCLA plant growth center, Los Angeles, California, USA - CNSS3 | ecosystem: Host-associated > Plants > Roots > Nodule | place: USA...
CACACACACATCGCTTTTCTAACAATTATTTGCTGCTATAGTTAGCCGTAGACAGGGTTTCTGATGGAACAATTCTCCAGTATGAAGTATGAACTATGCAGATTCTCCCATAATCGTTATTAATACATACATACATATATATATATATATATATATATATATATATATATATATATATATATATATATATATAGAGAGAGAGAGAGAGAGAGAGAGAGAGAGAGAGAGAGTGTGTGTGAAGAGATGTTTAACAGATGAATCCATTGTATCGTTTGGCAGTTTAAGGATGCGAATTACATAAAGCATTGTTATTAATGTGCAAAACAAATGAAGATTCTACTCAAGGATTACTCAACAGATGATATTATTTAGTCTGCATAAAAAATTATGCGTCGTTCAATAGTTATTCTGCAGAATAACTTGTATGTTTTGAAAGTCTGTGTGCTAAACTTTACCACCTATACCTACATGTATATATATACACTGGTTTTTACTAACCCTACTCTTGATAATATTTCACACCCTTGTTTAGTTTGTAGCAGTTTTTGTTTGTGATGTAATGGTTATTGGGTTGGTTGAGATATGCAAGCCTAAGATAATTTAATACTTGGTCTTTCTACTTTATTTACTTTTGTCGTGTTAAATTTTATTCCTAAACTACTATAACGGATATATATGTATCATAAATTTATTTCAGAGAAACACCAAGGCACACTAATTATGACACACCTCTATATTCATATAAGTACATACAGAAAATCTGTGTGGGGCTTTACTACAAATTAAACTAAAGGTTCACAATTAGTTAACCCTCATTGATAATTCCTCCTGAAAAACTCAAGTATCTTTCTTTTCTTTTTTTCATTTTTAGGTTAAAATAAAATTAATTTGAAATAAAGGAAAGATAATTAGAAGGGGTAAAACGAGTGATAAAATATATATTATATATATATAGAAATGTTGAATAGGCTTTTTTCTAAATTTCATTATCTGTCACGTCATTTTCATGTCTCTAATAATTCAGAAGGCTCTTATCTGATGAATTGCCAGTTTGTACCAGAGCTGAAGGGTACCTGCTGTTTGACAACATAGACTCGTAATACGACACACTTGGTTTTTTTTGTGTGATACCCCTATTGGCCGTGTTTGTAAGTTGGTGGCTAAACTTTTCTCACCACTTAAGATCCATCTGGTTTATTCAGAGTAATTAACATTAACTCAGTTCATTATCTCACTAATTAACCAGAAGGGGGTGATTAGTTAGTTTCTAGAAGAATCTGCGTGTGTGGGATTTGTGTGGATGAAAACGAAAGAGTGAGAAAAAAAGGGTAGCATGGATTAGGCATTAGGAAGAAAAAAGAAAAAAAAAATGGTGATGAGTGATGAGTGATGAGAGGCAAAACTGGGATGAGTGTGTTGAGATGCAGAATGGGTGTGGGTGGGGAAGGGTTGATGGAAAGGACAGCACTAGTTGTGTTGTGTGTGTATTATATATATTTGTAAAAGTTACCTCTTGCCAATGCCGACTCAATGCGCAATTCAAGGCTTTTCCAAGGGTTCTTGTCCTAAACCACTTAAATCTTCATCCCTTACTTAGTACTATCATAATTAGTTACTAATACGTGTTTAAATTAGAAAAATAAACATCTATGTTTTTTTATCATATTATTAGTGATGAAAAATTTATTAGTGTCAATATTCAAATTTAAGTCACACGTGATAAAAAAAAATAGTGAGATATATAGGAAAAGTCATACTCAAAGGGTGAAGATTTCGTTGTTCTCAAATTGTGAAACACTTTAAAATCTAAAATTAGAAAAATAGTGTTATACTGATTTCACAACACGAGATGTTGCAAAATTGGGTGAAAGATTTAGAGCATGGAACATTAACAGATGTAATTAACGGATTAATGAAAATATTGCATAATAATGAATTTGTATAAAAGGAATACTTTAGGATGACATTGGTTTCAAATAAGTAAAAATGTAAGAATAAATTGAAAATCATTAATGAAAAATTGGACTAATAGATATTAAATGATTTGTTTATAATTAATTAGCTATTCTATATATTTCTGTCTTCACTTCACTATACACACTTTACTGGCTATTTATGAGATTGAAAAGTAAATTTCCAATATTACATTTTTTATATCAACAAGTTTAATTTTACTTAAACCTCATTTTCATCTTCCTAATGTGGTTATTTGACCAATTTGATTCTTTCATTTTTTTTTCAGAAATATTTAATATATTATTATATATATATATATATATATATATTGACATTTACAGTAATATTAAAAAAATATTTAAAGATTTTATTTTATTTACATGTTAACAGATTGATATTAACAGATTAACTAAAAATATGTATTTTTTTTAAAAGATTAAATTCACAAAATGAAATCCATTTTAAAACTATACAAATTTAAGCTTTTAAGAAGACTTTGTTGTTTTGAAAATTTTAACACATAATTAAGCAATTCTTTCAATTATACTTTTATGTGGGGTTGAGTGATTAATATTTTTAGTAGACTTTTAATAATGTGGAGTTTTATATTGTACTTATAATAGAATATTAAATGCTATTTATTACTCTCTTTTCATTTTTGAAAATGTAAAGCTGAAAATAATATGATTACGCTTTTTTTTTAATTTTCAACGTTCTTTTTACATTTTAATTAATTTATTTATATATTTGCATTAATGATGTAAAAAACTCTCATAACATTTTTATTAAAAACTTATTACATTTATACAAAAACCTTAAAACACTGGCAGAAATAAAGAATATAATAAAATAGTAACGGAAACTTTTCGTACATATGAAATTGGTGGAAATCATATCCAGAGAATTTCTATATTAGGATAATTTATTTTAGGATATGCAGTTAAATGTTTTAAATTTTTGCTATAAATCTTATAAACATCTAATATCTGAATAGTAGAAATCGAATAAAATAAAATAAAAATACCATAATTAAGTCTAACATTTTAAGGACAACTTTATGTAAGTTATAATTATCAGAGAAAGTAATGATAACAGTACTGCAGGCATATGTACGGATTAATCGATAATGTAAGGGTAAAAACACACGTAATTGTTGTAAACTAAAAATTTTAAATATTGTTGAATACTACCCTACTTAGGAGTGAACAACGATAACGTTGAATCGAAAGTATAATTTTAATTTAGTATTTAAAATTTATATCAACCATTTAATTTATTGAATTAATTAGATTTGAATTGAGTTATAGATTTATATTAAATTATTTTTTTTAATATTTTTTATTTGATAAATATAGTGAATATTAACTAAAAAACATGAAATAGATTATGAATTTATATAATTTACTATAAAATTTTAATAAAATACTACCATATCAAAATCAAAATTTAAAGTTTAAAATCTATTTACAAATTTATAAATATTAAAATATAAATTTGAATTTAATCAAATATCTATAAAATTTAAATTTACTATATGAATTTGATCGTAAAAATTTATTTTACTCAATTTTATTTATCTAACATTATCTTTTATTCGATCCAATCATGTGTTCAAATCTACTTAAAATTCTTCGAACTCAGTAAGATACAATCTTTTACTTTGACCTAACACTAGTTTTTCAAAAATCAATTATAATATAATAGTTTATAAAGAAAATCTTAATATACAATATTAACTTTTTATACAATAAAATAATTTAACCAGACATGTTTTTTTAAAAAAAAAAATATTTGATATTTTAATTAAAGTTAAATATATTTTTATGTCTTAATTTTTTATTTCAAATTAAAATAATCCATTTTCTAAATTTTGGATCAATTTGGTCTTCTATATTTATAAACACGTGAATATAATATTTTTAACTAATATTTGTTATTAAGTTTATCTAACATTTCAAATACATTTTTTTAAATAACATTGAAGTAAAGATATGTTAAACAATATAAACGATTCAAATGTTATCTTAAAACGTTAAATAAACTTAACAAAATTTAATTAAAAGAATTAAATCCACGTATCTCTAAAAATGACAACTAATTTATACTTATTAGAGATGATAATTGTAAGAGTATTTTTCAATATATTTATACTTGGCTTCAAAACGATAACATATATACAATTCTGCAATTACTATACTTATTCAATTTACAAAAAATAATGAATTCAGTAAATGTGAATTTGAGTATGTGTATAGAGTTTTAGACTTGTACTACATTCATTAATAAGACTTTTATGGTTGTCTGAAACTAAATTAACTATGTCTATAGAGACATGTAGACAAGTTTCACATCCCAAGAATATATGTGGTAAATTCGAGTTCGATATGCTCCATATAAGTGTAACACAAAGTACTCATCCACATTTTTTTACCCACAACTGTTATAAAGGACCATGAAAGCGATTGATAAATAACTTCGCACTTTGATGACCACCAAGTATCACTGATAGTGACATAGCATCAAACTTAATATCAGTATATGTTTGGAAACATGATAACTCAGCATGTACAAAATACATTTTACTTTTTATAAATTTATTTTTTCATTGCTTATGGACTCATATATATAAGATTTTGGGTAATTTTTTTTTCCTACTGTTGTGTTTTGTAAAAGGAAAAAAACAAGTCATTATGTTATAGAAAATTTTCACTTAGTGACTTTTTTTTAAGGTTTAATTATTTTTTATTTATTTTTACTTTGATTTTTTTTATTAAAAATTTATTCAAAATAGTTTGTTTTGATGATGGTCTAAATTTTTTATATTTTTTGTTTGATGTTGTCGTCAATTGTTTACGTGAAATAAAGTTTTTAAGTATTTGAGTTTTTTTAATAATTTAAGTATTATTAATTAAATTAATATTAAAAAAATAATTTTATTGAGTATCTAAAACTTTTATAATTTGTTTATGTTTTTGTTTTAGTAATTTTAAACATAACACCATCAAATTCAATAACGAATCTTTATAATTTTAGCTATTTTTTAAAAAAAATGTATTGTATTTTTTTTTTCAAATTAAATACTAAAAAAATCAAACCAACCATATGAAAATATAAAACAATATCATTTGATAAAAATAATTAATATTTTAGAATTTCATTTTTTACAATCCAAATTTATGGGATTGTGTTTGAAACTATAAAATCATACAGCCAATTTAGATAATAGCTATTCAATTAAAAAATATATTTTTTAACAGATTTATAATTAAAAATAACTAAATTTACAATAAACTCTAAATTTAATTATGTTTTTTATCACCTAAAAATAATTAAGTTTATTTAATTGTATATGTAAGATTACTAATATTTTTTCACTCGTTAAAATACCATCATCTCTTTTATAAATAAAACACGATATTAAGTAAATATTTAATAAGAAAAAGTCATATTATTATAAATTAAAAGCTTTAACAAATTAAAATAAACACACAGTCTTTAGTTTTACAAGAATAATAAATTAGTTTATTGATAACATTCTTAACTTCAATTAAAATTTCAAAAGTTTAGGATGTTTTACTTAAACTACCACTTCATGAAAAGTACATATTAAGCTATATATGGTAGTTTCTTGCATATACTGAATAACTTTTCCATGTAAAAATCTATATATGACTTTTCATAATTAAATGTATTATCCAAGTGATTTCAAAAATAATAACTAATTATTAATGTTAAGCTTTTTATAAATACAAACAAAGAGAGTTAATTAACTTTAAAAAACTGAAAACTCAAATTACATAAAATCTAAATCAAAACATAATTAAACCTTTAATTCTATAATTGTCATTACTAACCCGTCAATACTATACAATGAGAAACTGTTAATACTTTTTGTTTATACTTATCACAAATAATGAGTGAGGAAAAGAACGACATAATAAACAGCACTTCTCATGCCAAAATCATCAAAATCTTTTTGTAGGATAAACGAAGTTTAACCATCTAAATTAATATGTTTAATGTATGGAAAATTATTTTCAAGATCGCCAAGGATTAAGTATGTTGAAAAACATGAATATTAATAAAAGTTTATAAAACACTATTTTGCAAAGAAATTTCACATTTATTATACGAAAATATTTATATTTAATGTAAAGCGCTATTTTACTATAAGTTTGAATTTTTTTGATAGGAAAACAAATTTAAAAACTACAACATTTTATTACTTTTTAGTTGACATTTTATAAGTTTTAGTTTCTAAAATACAATAATCTCTACAAATATAGATTATTTATATTTTTATTCTAAAAGGTCAGTGGGAATGAAAACACTTTTCCGTAATCAGTATATATTATTCTCATTTCATTCTATTACATATTTCTCTTACTTTTGGTTTATTTTTTAATGGAATATATTTTCATTTTTTCCAATAACTAAATACCGAACTATTATGTTTATAAGAAAATCAATCATAATCATTTTCATTGACAGATGAGAAAATTAATCCTGGACATAAAAATCTTAGAAATAGAATTCCTAGAAATTTAACATCATGGTCGTTTTAATTTGTATGCTCACAACCATTTTAAATTTAGATTATAATATTATTAATGAATAACCAATAATCATAATTCCTAATAATTTATTAAAACCAAATTATTAAATTAAAGCAAAATTTATATTATTTTGTGTCGAGAAAGGTGAATCAGGTAGTTATGTGTGAAAGATTTGTAACATATTATTTAGTTTAATTGGTCGGATGATGTTTAATTTTATTTGAATGTATTAGTTTAGTAGTTGTTTTTAAAAAGATGTTAATTTGAATCTTAATTAGAAAAATGTCTTAATTAAATTATTTTTAAATAGAAATTATTAAAGTTAATAAAAATATTAATATTTAAAATCACTTACAAATATATTTTAATAATTAATACAGTTTTAAAATCGAATACCAATGCATCTAAATATATGTCGGTATCATCGAAGTAATTAAAATGTATTATTTTATTTTGTATTTATATATTTGAAGACGTCGTCAAATTTATAAAGTCTGCAAGATTTACTCCCCCACTCATTGGATTCAATTAGCGCCAAAATGTATATCCGCACTAACCTGAAAGTACCGTTACCTTTTCACAATCCAACGGACACAATTCACTTCAAGCTCCCAAAGAAAATCTCGATCGTCCATCAAACCTTCCAACTTATTCAATTCAATTTTCAAAATCTCGAGAGGGAGAAAGAGCTGTCACTACCAGAGTCTTCCTCAGAACACCCTTTCTCCGGCGACACCACAATAAATTCCGTTTTCATTTCACCGAAGTCCGAAACTCTCCTTCTCTTACATAATAAATGCCGTTTCATTCCTTTTGCGCTTCTTGCAATTCATAACGCACGAGAATTTATGGACGCTCACGCTTTTTCCTTTCGCTTCAACTGACCTCGGCCAAGCCTTTTCCGCACGTTTCGGGAACGCTTCTCCAAACGGCGAGTCGTTCAGAATAACACCACTGCCAACTGCACCGCTGTTTGGCGAGATCGGCTTCGGATCACTGTTCAGAAAAATATGGAACCGAGCGAAACGACGTCGGATTCAGTTCCGCGGAAATTGGCCAGGCAATTGGATTTCACCGTCGTTTACGGAGATCCTCCGCACCTGAAACTGCCTCCTCCGTCACCACCGCCGCATTCGCTTCTGGAGCTCTCATCGCATTCTCCGTTGCAGTTGCAGTTAAATTTGCAGACACCGGGGCAACGGCCGTGGTTATGTTCGGAGCAGCAGGAGCAACAGCCCTGGCTACACTCACCGCGACCGAAGCTAGTTTCACCGGTTCGTCGATTTCCGCAGCCGGTGCAGAAACTTCCGGTTAAGGTGTTGCCAGTGGTGTAAGTATTCTTATGGCTCAAAAGAAAGGAAATAGAAAACGGTAGCGTTTTGAATTTGATTAGCCCTGTGTCAATGATAATGAATGCCCGGATCGTGCTAAAGTGTGCCGATATGCGTTAAGAGTGTTGAATTGGATATATGTTTTGAAATTTAGTACGATAAAGATTGTTCTTGGCTGACATGATTTGATTAGATGCCTCCAAAAAGTAATGATTCTTGAGAATTTTGAGTTTCATAATTAGTTTGGTCCCTGTTTTCGAATAATCTTTATGTTGTAGTCCCTGTACAAAGAAACTCTACTCTCTTTAGTTCCCTAATACATACATTTAGTCTATTTTCGTTTGACTGTTGTATAATTGTTCTGACTAAAATGGATTAGAAAATGTATGAGTAAGGAGTAAAATGAGTTAAAAAAAAGTGTGCTTCCTGGGAACTAACGAGTACTAAAATGAGTTATTTCCAGGTATAGAGACCAAAACATAGAAGAGTTGTAATTAAACAGGAAAGTTATAAAGGTGAGATGGGTACATAAGTACTGGACTAGAGTGTTTTTGGTGGAAAATGTAAGTAGCGATCGATTTTTTGGACTGGAAGCCTTGAATTCCTTCGTGCAATTGATAAATCATTTCAATAATCATAAATATTTGCATCCGAATGCAATGTGGGCTCATTGTTATCATTTTGAGATTGGCTATAGTAATCTGAATTGTGGTAAAAAAGGCAAAGAGTGTAGTATGCATTTTGGGAAAAGAAGTATCTTAAATTTGCTACTAAACTTAATGCTACTCGATAGAGCTAAATTAGTTGTAAAGGAAAAAGCTCCAAATATTTTATTAGTCCATATAATAAGGGGTTAGAAATACTGTTTCATCTCTGTACTCACTATTAAGTTTTGCGTCACAGTAAGAACTTTTGTACTAATTTGAATGTGAACTTATTTGCATTCTTTCAGGAAGTCAGAGTCTCCTATATCACAACCTCGATTTAATGTGGAATTAAAGGACACGACACCAAAGAAACAGAAACAATGTAACTGCAAAAATTCTAGATGCCTCAAATTGTAAGTCCTTTAGTTTATCCGAATGAAAAACTTATATCAAGAATACTTATCTCATGGCCACACAATCTTGCACGTTTTTTTCCTGCTCTCTCTCTTTAACATGAAAAACCTAATTTGGCAAATGAAATGATAGGTATTGTGAGTGCTTTGCAGCTGGGATCTATTGTGATGGCTGCAACTGTGTAAATTGTCATAATAATGTGGATAATGAGGCTGCCAGACAGGAGGCAGTTGGAATAACATTGGAACGGAACCCAAATGCTTTCAGACCAAAAATTGCTAGCAGTCCGCAAGAACAACGAAATTCCAAGGTTTAAAATTCCTCGAACTCCCTCAAAATTCAATTCCAAGGTTTTTTAATGGTACTTAATGCTCTAGGTTTTGGTGATATTTTAGTTGACGTGGTGCATTTTAATGTCTTGTATGAACACAGGAAAGTGAAGCTCAAGTTATAGGAAAGCACAATAAAGGATGTCACTGCAAGAAATCTGGTTGCCTCAAGAAGTATTGTGAGTGCTTCCAAGCCAATATCCTCTGCTCTGAAAATTGTAAATGCATGGACTGCAAGAATTTTGAAGGAAGTACTGAAAGAAGAGCAATTTTTCATAGAGAGTATAATGTAGTTCACATCAATCAGGGAACTAATGCTGCTGTAACCGAAGTCGTTGGATCATCTGGCTATAGAAACCATATAACACCCAAGAGGAGAAAAATTCAGGAAATGTTTTCCGGAAAGTCAGCTGCGGATCAAACTGTTAACACGACTGCCCAATACCTACAGGTGCTTTATTCTTTGCCTTTTTGAGTCTTGACCGGATTTACTCGGATCTATGTAAATAATAATGTACTAATTCTTTATGTAGCAGGTTCATTGTAATTGGATTGGAAAATGAAAATCATATGAATCCAACAATGCAATAACTTTTTCTTGTAATTATAGCATCAAATCAACAATTCAATCCTTGTTGTATCCCTTGGAACCCTTGATTTCCTTATTGTTTACCTGTTAGTTTACTGATCAATTTCCTCCATCCCTGGAAATCCAAACATAATGTAATGCTTTTTTACATTATTTTGCATTTTAATCAGGAAACTGATCTTATGGCTTCGTCGTTTTCAACTCTGTCATATTCCTTTGTTTCTGACCAAGTCAACACAAGAATTTCAGGGTCTTCAAGGTCTATGTACCGGTACGTGACTTTTCTAATGATTATTTGACGAATTTCTATATACTTTACGTATAAGTGTCAAGGAATTACAGCTAACAATTTATTCATGCTGAAGGTCGGTATTGGCAGATGTCCTCCAGCCACAAAATGTGAAGAATCTCTGTTCACTTTTTGTTATTCTCTCAAGAGTATCTGCAAAGACTAAAGCAGGTTTTGAGCAACTCATGGATGTATACTCTATTTATCATTTTCAGAATAATTTTATTTTTTTCTAATGGTGGTGAATGATTTTATATTCCGAAAATTAAATATGTACTTGTTATCTAAGGGATATCTTAGGGAGAAGTGCTGTTATATGTCATGATATATTTTATTGGGGAGTTACAGGGAAATAGTAAGCAATTGGGAAAGTATTATGGGTACCAGAACAATAGTTAACTGATTCATATTCAAAGTAATGATATTGAATTACGTTCGAATGCTAGATGCTCAAAGCTTTGAATTTGCAATATCTGATGGGAAACTATTGTCGTTTAATAAAGTTAATGAGTTTTTTTTTTTTTTTTTTTTTTTATTAAAATTATTTATAAAAAATAATTTTTTTTTTTTTTTTTTTTTTTTTTTTTTTTTTTTTTTTTTATTTTTTTTTTTAAAAAAACTAGTGTCACACTAATAATATGACTAAGGAAGGGGGAACTGGTAAAAAAACCCTTAGAGGACCTTTCATACGCAGAATACTTTCAGCAAATTTTCATCTTTGAATTGGTTAGTTAGGCGATCAGATCATGAACACCACTAATGTGCCTGAAGTCTTTCATTTTTTGCCATAAACGTGCTTTGGCCACAATTGTCATCATGCAGTTGCATACCTTTTGGAAATACAGGTTTCAGATTCAGGTGTACTGCTCACATTTCTGACAATAGTTGTCTTTCTGTGCTGCTCTATAGCTTTCACTCTTTCCATATTTTCCTGACATGTTTTATCTGTACCAAGTTTGAATTTTAAATGTTTCCCAACTTTTCAGAAGCGAGAGGGAAAATAGATCGACAAACAAAAGCTGGGAACTTTAAAGCTTCCGTTGCTTCATCAGCTAAATCGCTACAAAAAACTAAGGATGTTCGCCAACCGGTCTGTGATGATCACGTGAATAAAGCTGTGGCAGATGCAGTTGATATTGCCAATTATAATAGGCCATTGTCACCAGAAACACTGGCATTGATGTGTGATGAACAGGACAATATGTTTTTTGGAAATACTTCTGCCGATGGAGCTTCATATCAAAACTTTCAAAAGTCATTAAATTCTGATGGAAGCTCGGATGCTTACGGAGAGCAGGAAAGGCTTATAATGACCAAACTCTTGGATGTTCTTCGCGAACTCGTTACTCTTGGTAGCATGAAAGGTTAGGCTTTAGTGTCATGGTGTTCTAGTCTTCACTATTACAATTTTGCTTGGCAGAAATGATCTGGGTGTTTTTCTGTTAAAAATTTTCTGTAATATTCTATAAACAGTCATTGGGGAAAGTCCCGTTTGAATGACATAGCTAACAATTTTTTTACTTATGTGTTGTGACAGGAATACTAACTCAGCTGACCATGTAGTATGTCCATACCTACTAGTCTCACTCAGCTAACTTGTATGTAAACAACTTGCATCATCATAATCATAAAACTAAGAATGTCAGGCTAGAGCAGAAAAATTAGAAGACATAGCCACCCATAGCAGACCCCCCTTGTTGCCATGCTTAAGCTTATTATGTAAAGCAAGTAGCAATTCTAATGAAAGCTAATTAACTAATATTATTTATCTATACGTTGTAGAAACGTGCTATTATTCATCGACCAAGAAAGGTGAGAAAAGCAAGAAAGAACCTGCAGACCATGGCAATATTGGGGCCGAAACTGGCGTTGGTAGTGAAAAGAGAAATAATACCAGTTGCATTGCAAATTACCCCATCTCATCTGTTACTAAAATATCCCAAACATTTATGCCATAACTAAGGGACATGTTGATAAATGATTTTTCGTTGACCTGATTGGTTGTGAAAAATGTTGCTAGTGTCCGTGCACCAGCCAGGAATTTCTGGCACTGATGTGCATTAATTTCCCTTCTGTAAATTAAAGGTTATGTAGAATTACAAGATAACTGCAACCACACTTCTTTGCTGCGCTGACATCTCAACACCATTTAGTATTGCCTTGAAACATTGGTCAATTTTGATCTTTTCGATATTAACAGGAACATTGTTGTGTTCATAATGCCACAAAATTCTGTTGAATGAAACGGTTTAATTATACAAGGGAAATCCATTTCTGGTTTTCGTTTGATTAAGACAGCTACTGTGTGTGTTCCTAGTTTTAAGGGTTATAGAATATTATTTATATTTGGATATATAGTTGAGGATTTTGTAAGAAGGTCAAATTATAGAATATGATAAAGTGAGACCCAGTTCTCATCCCACAAGTACAATTTTAGGGTAAAATTAAATTTAAATCTAAATTTAAAGATGATTTTATGGTTTGTTGTTTACATTTGTTTTTGTTTATTTTATGAAGCTTATTATCAAGTCATTCCCAAATTTGAGTCGCTCATCCTTAATGATTTAGATAAAGTAGGCCATTTTAACTTGGATAAATTTAAAATAGAGTATGTGAAAGTCAATATCCGCTAAAAATAAAATAGAAAGTGACGTTCTAAAACATCGGAACTTATTCAATTATTGAAAAAAATAATAATAACAGTATCAAAATTCTTTTAATTGCTTAGAATATGACATTTTATAGTAATATACCAGTCACATTTCTGATGTTTTATTTTACTCCGATGAACATAGTTTCTTAATTTTGGGATATATTCAAAGCCAAAAACTTAGGAAACTGTGAAAATACTTGTTATTTATTTATTTATTTTTATTTGGCAAATAAGGATTAAAATTGGAAAGCCTATTAATCACTATTTTATAAATCAAAGCCTTAAATACATTTTGAAAAAAAGATATTTTTATAGAAAATGCAGTTTCAATAAGTTGAATTAAAGAGTATTGTAGATGTTTTTAGATAATTAGTTATAAGTCTGTCGATGAAAGCTGTAGAAAATTAATAATCTTCTAGATAATCCATTATTTATTGAGTTATTTTTTTGTCAGGATAGATAATCATTTATCGTTAGTGAAAATTACATCATTACTTATTTGGGTTAATTGATTTCTGTGATTATGGTGTGAAAATTTGAGCTGTTTTGGTTTCTACAATTGGACGTAATATACTTTTTGTCAACCAATTTCATTAAATGCTTTTTTTATTAATGATTTTAGTCAAAATTTAATATTCTTGTTTAAATCAAATTTGAGAATGTACTTTTGAAATTTAAATACGTTGGACTTCAAGTAACCAATGGGTTTTATCATTGAAAACTAAACAAGAATTACTCTTTCTATAACTGTAACAATAAGATAATAAAAGAAAGAATTTAGACTAAAGAGTAGAATTGAGATACTTAGTATTAAGTGTAGTTGGAGTTTCAAATTGTGATTATCCTTAGGTTGATCTTAGAAAGGAATTTCTTGATATTTTTATGTGTGATTAGAAAGTCATTGAAGTGAACAATGAAAATATTCTAAGCATTATATAGTATTTTTTTCATGAAATTTGTAAAATATTCTTAAATCACTTAATAAATTTTAAAATTAAAATAAAATTGATTTATTCTTAAGGGTTAGTACGCGTTTAGCTCTTAAACTTGATGTAAATTTACAATTCATCTCATATTTTAAATTTTGATTTTAAAACTATATATATGAACAAAAATTAAGAAACCGAAAAGAACAATATTTAGTTATTTATAAAGTTTGAGTACCAAACTCTAAATTTGGAAGAGACGAATTCCAAGCAAACTTTCCCATACTTAGTGTTGCTCCTCGTAATTTTCTTATTGCATAGGTTTGGAAAAGGGAATTTACAATATGAAAATGTACCTGCCTTAGTTAAATTTAACTTAAAAAGTTAAAATAAAAATAAAATTTGAGGGCCTTTTATCAGCTGTATTAATAATTAAGATACTGGTCCACCATGCAGAACTTAAATCGCCATCCACCACAGAAGCATGTTTATGAATGATAGTTAAAATGAAATTACTCCACAACTAACTTAATAGCATTCGACACTGCAATTTTCGTAGTTTACCTCTTCCTCTCCTCTTGCTATGGTGGTTGGTTCTTACTCACCCAAAATCCAAACAAACTTGGCGGGAAAAGACGCCATTGAAGAAGGTCAAAGTCAGAGTAAGCTCCTATCTCAGTTCCGGCCAGGGCCAGTCCTAGTAGGCCACACGCGCAAGGTATATAATAATAATAATCATCATACTCACTAGCTTATATATGAGTGTTTCATTTTCACTAACTGTTGAACTCGCGAATCCGGTGACGGATCCTCTGTAAACAAACTCTCCTCCAACGAAGGAAGAGGTATTATCAAAATTCGTAGCATCATTTCATTTTTTTTTTATAAATTCTGATTCATTTGTCAGTTCAATCGCATGAACCTTATTACAGATCAGGATATTGGCGTCAAATCCAAAGGCAGATATAGAGAACCTTGAAGAGTTGCTACAGGAAGATAATTTTCTTCTTGAATATGGAGTTAGGTAACTGATTCCATAATTCGATTCTTCTAGAGTTTGTGACTTTTGAATCGGTAGTTTTGTTATTCCGATCTGATTCGTTAATTTGTTGATTTTGAATCCTGGAAAGGAGAACAAGGACGGTTTCCGGTGTTGATTTTGAAGTTGAAGGAAAGCGGTATACAGAGAAAAAGGCCTGCAGTTGTTTTTCTTCACAGTTCGTAGAGTGACAAAGAAGCGGTGCGTCCATTGCTTGAGGTTGCTATGGTACCACTACTACGTCTTCTCTGCTTCACTCAATCGGTTATTTTTTACTTGCATTTATTTGTACTGTTCTGGTGTGCGATAATTTGATTTGATTGGATTATAGTAACCGATTTTCTCAGGCGCATGCGTGGCGATGTTAGGTAGCAATTCGGGTTCATTGTCGTTACTATGGAAAACGTGCAACCAACACAACCATCTATCTCCATCCATGTAGTATTGCTATGCTATTTACTATTGAGTTTTTTTACCGCATAATGTTATTTATGAAAACAAAAATTTCAAATAAGAGAAAAAAAATTCCATTAATGATGTTTAGTTCATTTTCCCAAAAGAAAATATCAACCAAGTCAGATAAATAAAATATAAAAAATTTGAATTATATGTCAATTCCACATCTAATTTATTTCATATCCCGTAATTTACTGGAAGGAGTGAAGGAGAGGAGAAACTGGGAACGAGAGAAAAAAATTGACTTACACTTTTTAGTTTTCTCACAGTCGATACTTTTACGTATTTCTAAACAATACTTTTCGTAACAAATAAAATAGTAAGATTCTATTTCTCTTTTTCCCTACTTTTAGATGAAACTCCTAGAAGCATTTTCTCTTTTTCTTAAATATGGACCCTATTCTTTTGTATCTATTAGCCACTTTCTACTTTTATTCATCTAATTTATCGGTAATGTGTAACTCAAACTTGATGGGATTGCAGTTCAGTTTTAATTTTTTAACTGCTCCCCAATAATTTACTCATTTACGCATTCAAAGTGACGGTAACAAGAAGTTAATTGAATTGTCTATAAAGCCCGGACACGTCGTTTCGTGTCCAACACGTATCAGACATCGACATGTACATACTTTTAGGACACATGTGTCAATAAAATGTCTAATTTGAAAGATAATTTTTTGTCTTTGACATAATTTTGACATGACTCCAACATAATATTAATAATCACAAATTCAATGATATTTTAAACAATCCATAAACTTGTAAACTTATCACATAATTTTCTATTATGATTATAAAAATAAAGAAAAAAAATTATATGATCACTATTTTTTACTTTTTTGGATATAAGATAGATAGGTTAAATTTATTTTTGTGTTAGTTGACAATATATTAGTTAAAAATTTGAAACTAATATATATATATATGCTAGGTCTCGTGTTCTGTGTTTTTTCAATTTAGTCATATCTTCCTACCTATGTGTCCGAGTCTCTGTCTGTATTCAGACTTCATACATTGTAAGTTTCAGGGAAAGAGCCGACTTTGAGGAGTCATGCCTACACCGAACTTTTTAATCCTCTTCAACTTATACTACTTGAAAGATATGTATGTGTCTGCTTATCAATGTATTTTCTTTTTTTATAAATATATTGAAAGGATAAGGAGAATAAAGAACATGGGTTTAAACCTAAAGAATGCTAAGAAAAAAAAAAAAAAAAAAAAAAAGTGAAAGTGCAGAATTAAAAGTTACAGGAAGGAAAGAGAGAGGAAACCAAGGAACAATTTATGGAGATATAAAAAAGTATATACAGTTGAAGTGTATTTTAGTAGTAAAAAATTGTAAACGAAGATTTTCTGGAACTTATTATTACAAGAGAGACAACTTGTTGTGCCTGATTTTTCAACATTTTTCAGTCATAAACATTATTGTTATGATTGAAGTTCCTTTTATTATGCGCGCAACTTCTTTAAAAAAGAGAAGAAGTAATCACTTGCTCCAGTTTTTCAGAATAAACATGAATCACTGTTTACAACGGTTTTTAATATAATCAACTGTTTTATAATGCCTTTTAAATCATACGTAGTAACTTATGATTTCTTTAAATCTCTAAAAAATAATTACTAAACTATTTAATATTAGGATTACTTCTCTAATCTATAATTGTCCTAAGGGGATGATGTCTGGTATAATTAAATGGTAAGCAATTTTCATAAAAAAAAAGGTAAATAAGTTTTAAAAAAGTGTAAACTAAATGTAAACATGGCCTTTATTATACTTGGTGAGTTTGTCATTGTATATATAGTTCAATTATTTCTTTAATAATAATAATAATAATAATAATATAATAATAATAATAATAATAATAATAAATAGAAACATATAGGAGGAGAAATTAATGTTAGTATAATCTAGTATATAATTTTATATTTCAAAGAATAATTTCACTGTTCAAACTGTTTGAGTAAGACCTAGAAGGGAATGTACATAATTAATGTACTCAATAGGGGTACTATTCATTCAAGCATGCCAACAGTCTATAACTGAAGTCTATAACTGAAGGTCAGCCTAGTATTTATGAATTCAATTATTTCGCCTGAACTGTATATATGCTTTAATTTATTGTTTTTAACATCATTGAGAATGATCACGTGTATACAATTTCTATCTGTAACTTTGTTCTTGTTATGATAGTGCGTTTGCAGTTAATACTACATATTAATCTCAAAATTTTATATTTTCTATTAGGTTCGGGACAGAATTGCTCCAGGTTTACCTTCACAATTTGATTCACCTTATTCAATTCCAACCTTCGTGCCCTGTCTTATTCTTATCGGTAAGACCCTATTGTATGTGCTGTACATTGAACATTTTCAAATCCAATCTGGCTCTATACCTTAACAATAACAATATAGATCTCTGATCCATCCACATTTGTCAACTTAGTTATTCGTTTTAGGTTTTATGAATTTTTAATGCTAACATATGGAATTGATCATTTGCTTGGATTTTGGGAACTATAGGTGCGAAAGATCCCCTGGAAATTCCAAGAGCAAGGCAAGCCTGGTATACAGAAAGTTTCACTGTTTAGATAATTTCAAGGTATGAACCTGAATTGTTTGGTGACTTCGGTGAGAAATTTAAACTTGCCATTGTGATCATCCGCTATCACTTTAATAAGAATGGATTTAACAGTCGGTCGAAACCTGAATCTTCCGATTTAAACGAACAAAAACGATAAAGGCAATTTCAATAATAATAAAAATGACATGGAGCACTGATGGTGGAGATTTTAGATTGAAGAGGATCCAAATGAAAATCCAATGTAAGAAGATCCATATATATATCGAGATGTTGAGACTTGGGAAACGACACATGTGTTGTGTTGATCGTAATCTGAGTTGGGTAGAGTTATCATGTCATGATAGCATTGAGGTGAGTTGTTACTACTAATATACTTCGAATGTGAATTTTCCACAAAATGATGAACACTTGCTGGAAAATTTATTATATATTGTGCATGGATCACAAGGTGAATTGAAGACATACTCAAAGCAACAGGGCATGCTTATGCTAATGTTATAGTGGATGTAAAAGGTGAGTGATCGAAACTCTTAATAATTGAGTCACATATGCTCTTAAGTTTTAGCATAATAGTCTCAATTGAGTCACATGTGCTATGTTTTGTTACAATAAGAGGATTGCTCATTGGGAATATGGTTTTGAGTGATGATATTTTAATATAAGTCAATTTATTATATATTTTTTTCTTTGACAATACTAAACCTGTCCAAAAAAACCGTTATCTAATCATTAATATTGTTAAAAACACTAAACATTAACTAGTTAGAAACACTCTTCACGACTTAAAATATGAACATTGTTTTTCAAAAGAGTAACAGTTTAACAAGACAATTATGACAACAACTTTTAATTAAAAATAAGATATGAATATATCTATTATTAGCTAATAAAGAAGAATTGAAAATAAAATAAATAGTTTTGTCAGCATTTGATATTATAATATGTAGTACTTGTAAAAAAAGGGATGTCGAGAAAAGTTTTACCAAATCTCAAGGGAACATTCAAATTTCTAGTAAAAATGAAAATCCTAAACTAATTATTCAACTTAACGTTTTAATATCAGTAAAGTGCTCTCCCAATGGTTCAAAATCTTAATATAAAGAGAGGAAGGTGAGAACAAAAATGAAACAAAGCACAAAGAAAAGAGGGTTGGGACATCCGTACATTGAAGACTATTGCCATGACTTTTCCTTTCAGTCCTTCCTCGTCTTTTTCTTATATCATATTATCCAACACCATGATTAACTAAATCCTTGTTTACTGGATTAGATGTAATGATCAAATTGTCTTTTCTTTTTTTTATATTTATATATAGTTATATATTTTGAATTGACAAAGGATTGCGATTCAATAGAGTATACTTAGGTTTTGCTTTGAGAGATTAAAGCATACATATTTTTTATAATAAGGATAGGTGACAATGAAAAGGAAGAAAATTCTAATTTGTGAGCTTATAAGAACAAGAGAATGGATCACTAAAGTCTAGATCCAACAATATTCATTTGTATACTTTTACTTTACTAGTTGAATATAAATTTATGATACTGACATAGTTGGAATTAGATTTTATTATCTCACTACCTTGTTTTCTTAATTTATAAAGTAAAGATTTTTGTCTTTTTCATTTCCATCGATCCTTATCGTGAAAAAATATATTCCAATTGTATAACCTATTGAATTACCATATTTTTTTAACTCAATTAAATAAAGCCGAATTAAGTTGAAGGATTTAAAGATGATTAATAAGTTTTACAACTTCAACTAATATGGTTGATCAAGCCACAATAAACAATACACATAAAGATTAAACATCAATGGTGAAAAATAATATAACATTGTATATAAATATAATCATAAATTTACTCATAAATATAATCATAAAGTTGAATAGCAATCTAAACAAAAAGATTAAAAAGAAATGAAGGTGTTTCTTAGGAATGTCAACGAGACGGTAGGGTATGCATAGTAGTTCCCCATATCCTATTCGTTGGATAAATATTCACCTCGTACTCTCTTATCTATGTCCGTCGAGTATCCGTTATATGGATACCTGCTTAATTTTTTAATATCCACGGATATTCACGGGTACCCATGGATATTACAAAAAAATAAATGAATATTTAACAACATATTTTAATGGTAAATTCAAATAAAATACAATACATAATATTCATAAATTTCAAACAAAGCCTAAATAACTCATTTAAATAGTGTTGAATGACAGTTTATAAAAAAATAATTTTTTTTAAAACTAATTGATAAAAAAAAAGAACTCATTTATAATCAATATGTTAATATTTTAATAATCTTTTTAATTTAAATTATAGTATAGCAGTACGTGTATCCACAAGTACGGATATTATGATACCCGTATCCGTCCCATTAACATACGGGTATAAAAAATCCCCGTACACGTTACCCACGAGTATCCATTTACAATATTCATTTCTTACTCATTACGAATTTTATCTGCAGCTATCCGCAGGTATAAATTTTTTTGACATCCCTAATGTCTCCGGTGGATGTATGTTCCAACCTTCTCTTCTCTGCACTTGGTTCCTTTACTGGCCATGTCTTTTATGCTCTTATATGAGACTTCAAGCTAAAAGGAGAGTATTCTACAAGTTGAGACAAAACTTAGATTTATTGGGTGAAGTCCGTAAGCAATGTTCTTATGATCTCTACCTGCAAATCTCACTACCTAGGCTAGGATTTGTTGTCGCCATACGAAACATGATGTGCAAGATATATTGCTCTTTAGTTTGTGGTTTGACTGAGCAAGAAAAAGTCTAACTTAACACGAAGTTAATTATAGTTAAATAATGAGCAATGTTAAATTAGTTAGTTTGCTTCTTGCATATGGTCAAGTTAAACTTAATTCCAACCCAATTTAAGAGACCTAATTCAATATCAATTCAAATATATTAAATTCATATTTAACTTAAGTTAACTATTTGAGTCACAAATTAATATGAGTGTATTATTTAAATTTGATTTATATTTGGTTAATTTTTTTATATATGAAATAAAAGTATTAAACCTTTATTAGAAAAAAAATTGTGTAATTTTAATAATTATTTTTATAATGAACTATTATTCTAAGTAATTTATTACTACATTTTAAAAAAAATTGATCATATAAAGAGTAAAATTAAAAAGTTAATAAGTTGTTTTATTAAATTTTAACAAAATTTGTTAAGATAACATGAATGATTTTAAAAAATAGAATTTTACTTGTGAATTAAAATTTATTAATCCGAGAGTCTACTTGTATTATTTACAGAAAGGAAAAAAAAAATAGAATATTGGGATAAGAGAGACACAATTGTGATAATTTAACCCCTCACTCTCTACAGCAAAATGTGTGGATACATATATATATATATATATATATATATATATATATATATATATATATATATATATATATATATTTTAAGCCATAGACTAATCACAATCAGTCTTGAGCCTTTGATTAACCTAATATTTTTCCTTTCATCCATATTATTTGGGTCAGTTGACACATGGTAATAATTTCAACATTCAATCATTACAACCCAACTGCCAAAGTCCCGTAATTATAAGAACCGTCTCAAAGAACTCACTCTCACCCTGAATCCCAAACGAAAATGGCGGAAAAAGAAGCCATTGAAGAAGCTCATAGCAAGCTTCGATCCAAGTTCCTTCAAGTAATTCGTTTTAGTACTAGACGACGATGTGAATGTATAACCCAATCGACTTCATTCGTTAACTTTCACAATCTTGCTATGTGTTGTGCAACGATTCGTTTAATTTAATCTCATTCTTATGTATGATGCTTGATCAGTTTTCCCCATAGTTCGTCGTTATAAGAAAGCGGTGAGTCGTTTGTATGAAAACTCTCCTCCAACGAAGGAAGAGGTACTGTCATTATTGACATTTGCAACGTCTTTTGCTTATTTTTATTTGTTTCTTAATTTTCATTGTCGTCTTGTTCAATCGCCTGAAAATTATAGATGGAGATAATGGAATCGTGTCCGAAGATGGAGACAGAGAACCTTGAAGAGTTGCTTCAGGAGGAGAACTTCTACTTGGTTATGAACTGGCCAACTGGTGAATGGGATGATGTAGGTGACTAATCAATTTCTTAGGAGTTGAATTTTGAATCGGTATTTTTGTTATTCTGATTTGATTTTGTGCTTCAGGAGCTCTGGGAGGGCGAGAATGAGAATTTGGAGTATGTAGGTCACTAATTAATTCAATTTCGTCGGAGTTGAATTTTGAATCGATATTTTTATTATTCTGATTTGATGGTTTGCTTGAGAGATAACCTCATTGATTTGGGATACTCAGGAAGCTCACTCCGGAAGAAGGATACAATGGCTGCCGGTGGTGATTTATAAATTAAAGGAAAGCGATGAAAGCGATGAGGAGAAGAGAAGGCCAGCGGTTGTTTTTCTTCACAGTATGAACAAAAACAAAGACTTCTTGCGTCCATTGCTTAAGGTTCTTCTCACCTCATTTTTTTTATAGGTTTCTTCTTAGTTTTATTACGAGATGGAGTTGAATCATAACATCTTCCACTTTTTTTTGTTCTAATTTCCTTAAAGGGTCTTGCAGTGTTCTCAGGACACTGCATAACAATAATTAACATGCATTTAATTTTATAAATTTAATACATTTTGATTTCATTTAAGGTTAAATCATTCTGGAAGTTCTCATTTTTGTAGCGAAATATCAAGTAAGTCAAGTCCTCCATAATTATTTGACTCAATTGAGTCCCTATTTTTTAAAATTTATTGCAATCAGTTCCTTTCCGTTAGTGCTAATTATGTGTCACGTGTCAGCACGTGATTTTTTTATTTTTAACTTTTTTTTATATTTTTTAAAAAAATAAAATAAAATTGCCACATGTCAATCTGACATTGTGCCTATTTTTTAGCACTAATTATTTGACTCAATTGAGTCCCTATTTTTTAAAATTTATTGCAATCAGTTCCTTTCCGTTAGTGCTAATTATGTGTCACGTGTCAGCACGTGATTTTTTTATTTTTAACTTTTTTTTATATTTTTTAAAAAAATAAAATAAAATTGCCACATGTCAATCTGACATTGTGCCACGTGGCAGAGACAGTGTGATGTGGCAGTACGTGTCACTATTGGATGTCAAAAGTCTCGATGTAGTCTTTGTATTTGTTATTTTGTCTCAATTTGGTTCCAATTTTTTTAAAACTAAACCAAATTCATCCCTATATTAGATTTAATTTTTATATAAATTTACAATTGTATTTTTATTATAATTGATATTTTTAACAAAATTAAGTTTATTTAAATGTATATTTTACATTGAACTTTATTTAAATATTGTTTCAAATATTTATATATCAATAATTTATAGACAAATGTTAGAATTGTTATAATTTTTTTTTTAAATTTTATATTTGAATTTATAAAGTTTTTATTTTTAAAGCAACTCTAACATTTAAATTAAAAATGGGAGGACCTACTTGAGATTCACTACAAAAATGGGGACCTATGGAATGATTTAACCTTCATTTAAAGACAAAAATATCATAAATTTTATTTAATATTTATTAACAAAAATTAAAAAATAATTAAATAATAAAATAAATATATTTTAATGTTTTTAAAAATTAAATATAATTAAATATAAAATAATTTAAATTAACAAAAAGAATAAAAAAATAATGTTAAATATTTAAAAAGTTTGTAAAAAATATTAATAGAAATTTTTTTTAGTAAAGACTTTAAAAATTTAAAGTTTTTGTTTTGTATCACAAAGTTATTGTTTAAAAATTTAAAAAGTTATTTTTGATTTTATAAAATTTGATATATGTATTTATATTATTTTAATTAATATATTTAATTATTTCAGATTTTCAATGTAAAAATAATGGAACCAATACGTTTTAATTATTCTTTAATCGGTGCTTTTAGGTACGGGTTAACAGTTTTATCCTTTGAACTAATCTTATAATTCAAATGTTGAATTTATAATTTTTTTTTCACATCTCTTTCTAATTTTTATATTTTTAAGATTTTCATACAACTTCTTTATATATATATATATATATATATATATATATATATATATATATATATATATATATGTCATTTTCTTAAAAAAATTTCTTAAATTTAAACAACTGTTCATAATAAAAAAAATTCACATATAAAATAAAAAATGAGCGAGGTTTGTCTTTCCACTCGTGTATTATAATTCTTTTATAATATGTTGTTTTTCTTGTTGTTTCAGGCGTATGCTTCGCGGGGATATGTAGCAATTTCGGTGGATACATGTTACCATGGAGAACGTGCCACGAACACACATGCCTACAGAGATGTACGTGTTCCTAAAGAAAAAACGTTCGAGTTGTGTCTTTTCTTTAATAATAATAGTAAATAAAATAAATAAAGATTAACTATTTTAATATTTATTAAAATTAAATTGTATTATTGTAACTTATTTTAAAATTATAAAAACTTGTTAACAAAAATAAATTAATTTTATTAACTTTTATAATTTAATTGTGGATAATAATTTTATAAATAGTAAAATACTATGTAAAAGAAGTTAAGTTGTTTTCATAAATAGTATAGAGAATAACAAAAATGTGAAGAAAAAATAATAGGTTATATATACAGAAGTTGATGTCAATATTTTATAAGAGTTAGACCGATGATTTATTAGTATATTGGTTAAATTTTTTTACAAAATAAATATTTCTTATATTTATTATAAATTTAGTAAGTAATTTGGTTTCATATTTTCTTTTACTAAAATAAATTTAATATTTGTTAAATAAAATTAATGTGATTTCTTCTATTAAATTTGAAAGATGTCATGGTATAAAAATTTAAAAGATATCATGTGTCAAAATTTAGAAGGTGTTAGATATTAAATTTGAAGTCTCAAATAATGACCTAGATTTTAACATCTAATTCTTTTTAAACTGTGCTAATGTTAATTTATATAATGATACCAAATCAAGTCTTTTTAAAAGATAGAAGACCACTCTTTTAAAAGAAATAAAAATTCAGTAAAAAAGAATATATAAACTAAAATGAATTAAATTTCTAAATATAATTAGGTCATTATTTTAAAAGATATCCATTAGTATGCTCTCCATTTGATTGTTCTATTATTGTTTATTTTGTCCTTACTTTTAGGTTTAGAACCCTGATGAATAAAGCAGTTTTATTCAGGGAGAAGTTTTGGCATGAACTCATATTTTAAGATTTGAATGCTTTGTTTGAAACAACATCTTTTATTCCTTTTGAAAAATAATTTTAAATTTTAGGTTCTGCAACTCTAATTTTGTTGAATTTGATTGCAGTTCAATTTAAAATATTTAACAATGGAACTTTTATTATGGTAATAGTAATTTCACAAAATAAAAATTTGAAGTTACAACATAAAAAAATTGGTTAATAAATTAATACAAAAAACTTTTTGACGAGTTTCATAATAGTTGGATTACTATATCAAATGAAATTAGTATTCCGGTGACTGTGAATTTGCCTTGAAGAATAAAAGAATATTATTTTTATGTTTGTTATATGTTGTTCATATAGAGAGAAATGGACATATAAAGATTGTTTGGAAAGTTAAAAAGAAGTTATCTATATAAAATTTAAAACTAACCATGTTTTCTTTTATTTCTTTTGACGGCAACTCTACTAAAAAAAATTAAAATTCTCAGGCACTTACTTATTCGTGGGCTTCAGGTAAATCGAAGCCATTCATATATGAAGTGGTAATTTCTTATCGACTTTAATGATTATGCACTGTTAGCATGACATTATTAAAATTATTGTTTTGTATTGGTTAGTTTAAGATTAGATGATAATTGTTATATTACACTTATTAGTTTGTGATTAGATCACAGGACCAAACTGTTTTATATTATAAATATAACCAATCTCCTTGTTATTTATCAATTAACATTACCATTTTGGATGTGATAAGTTGAAACCTTCACAAATTTATGCAGTCATCCCACAGGGAATTTTGTTAATTTTTATGTTATATTTTAATTAAATACCTTAATTTAATATTTTATCATTATTTCAAGATATTAAATGGTTGTAAAAATACTTCTTTTCTTCGTCTATTTTTGGGTCATTCTTTTTCTGAAATTTAATTAAAGACAATCAGTTCATTGTATTATTTCGATAGAAAAATAATTTTTTGAATATTAGATTTTGACAATTTTATCTTAAAAATTTAAATAACATTCTTTTAAGTAATTATTTTTTTATTTTTAATATTTCAAAATCACTTAAAAAATATATTTCATAATATAAAAAAAATTATCAAAATTTAATAATTAAAATACCATTATCCATTTCAAAACCATGACAAACTTTTACACACATCTTATATTACATCCAATATTTTACTTTTTAATCTCTCTTTTTTCTTTATAAATAAAAAAAGTTTACTTTTTTTAATGAACAAAATCCTTTAAAAGTAGATTGTGGTGCCTGTCAAAAAAAAAAAAACATTTTCCCAAAATATTTTAAGAACACAGGAAATTGAAACTCGACGACCATTATACTAGATTTTGTTGTCAAGAGTGTCTCAAAAGCCACAAATGTCTGTTTCTCTCCCTATATATAATTATTTTATTTTGGTCTGGGGACCCTTTATCTGAGTTGGATTCATTCAAGATTATATTTGGTAGTGAATGTGATACCATCATTCTGTGACGGGTTATTGGCCTGTTCTGGAGTGGGATTTGGTCCAAAAAGTCTTTAATATTTTTTCTTTCATATATAAAACTCAAGTGGACTTGCATTTACCAACGCACTTGATGCTCCAAACGTTTTTGTTTCAATAGTGTGATTAATTAGCAGTTTAAGATTACGATTTGCTGGGTTAAAAAACAATTGTGTATTAATTATTTGATGTTGTAGCAGGTGTATGACTTGATGAGATTGGCAGATTTTCTAACAGAAGACAGAGACGATATAGATCCTTCTAGAATAGGAATCACCGGAATATCACTTGGAGGTTGGTTGAGAGATGTTGATCAAGGAACATGTTAGAAGACATGTTTCATATCATTATTCATCACTTTTATAATTGTTCGATGCAGGAATTCATGCATGGTTTGCTGCACTTGCTGATACTCGCTATTCTGTAGTTGTTCCTCTTATTGGTGTTCGGGTGAAACTCAATGATTGATTGAATGGAGCTTTTGTTTACAAAATTGTGTTTCTGAAACAACGACCCCAAAACTTACGTGCTATATATATTGCAGGGATTTCGATGGGCCATAGACAACGATCAATGGAAGCCTCTGGCTGATGACATGGAGGTTTTGTTTGACGGTATGATAATGCCAAATCAGTTTATGAAATTTCTTTCGTGTTTTTCCTGTTTTCTTATCTTTCATATGTTACTTTCCTGCACTTCATTTTAGATTAATATAATATTGAAATTATTATTGGGTTAAGTATATTTTTAGTCTCTGAACTTTGATTCAAAATTGGAATTTATATTTGTCCAAAATTTTGATATATTTTGATTCTTAAATTTTAAAAATGAATCAATATAATCTTTTTAACCTATTTTCATTAACTTTTTCTTTAGACGTTGATATTAATCTGGGAATGTATTAAACGGTGTAAACAATTATAATACTAATATGAAACATGTTTGACACGTCAAAAAAATAAAAAAAATTAATATAATTGAGTTAAAATAACTAAATTTATTCATTTTAAAGTTTAGATATCAAAATATAATAATATTTCGTACAGGAACAAATTTTAATTTTAAATTAAAATTTATAGACTAAAAATATAGTTAACCCATTATTATTCTTGGGAGTCTACCTGCCTACCACTTTACATATGGAGCATCTAATAAATTCTTCAAATTGACAAGTCTTTTTATAGGTGGCTATTTAATATATTCCAATTTGGGACAGGAACATGATTTGGGATGGCTAAAATAATAAGAGTAAAACATTTTTATTTATTAATAAACAATTTATGTAAAAATATATCATAATTTTGAGAGACGTGTTATTGGATGCTAAAGTAACGACAATGTTGTTGGATGCAGTGGCTCGTCATAATTTGGGTAAAGATCGTGTTGACAAAGAAGTAGTGGAGAAGGTGAGCTGAGTTTGTATGAAATCAATTCCAATTTCTGTCTCCAAATGAATTGCTTTATGCTTTGATTTATTGCTATAACAAAGCATGATTGAGAATGCTTGGCACCATGTATGCATCCCTTATTGTTGTATTTTAAAGTTTTGGAAAATGGATCACATAATTTTTTATTTTGATCAGGTATTTGACCGTATTGCTCCAGATTTAACTTCCGAATATGATGCGCCCTATTCAATTCCAGCTATAGCACCACGTCCATTGCTTATTATCAATGGTAACACATTTTTCATTTTCATTTCAACCGGGTTACCTTATTCATACACAACTTCATACATTCACGATTCAGAGTAACCACACTGCTGCAACATAAGATTGTGCTTATTTGGTGTGTGTTTATATATATATATATATATATATATATATATATATATATATATATATATATATATATATATATATTATTTGTGTGTGTGTG
>Ga0214544_1004405_pt1 | contig 28340 bp, 36 predicted proteins | sample CNSS3metaG_FD_160074 | JGI IMG/M metagenome (GOLD analysis project Ga0214544, IMG submission 160074) | Root nodule microbial communities from cowpea collected in UCLA plant growth center, Los Angeles, California, USA - CNSS3 | ecosystem: Host-associated > Plants > Roots > Nodule | place: USA...
TATATATATATATATATATATATATATATATATATATATATATACATACATGTATATATATGTATATATATATATATATATATGGCTGTAAGAAGCCCAACGCCGAAAAACCAGAGGCCCAATGCCTGGCTGTAGGAAGCCAACTAGGGATGGTAAATAAACCCGCCGTAGAGGGTATTTCTCAAATTCGTCCTCGTTTTGATGGGAAATCCTCATATTAACTAGGTATGGGTGTGGGTATAGGTATGGGTATGGGTTTGGGGATAGGGAATCCCCAGCTTTTTCAATTCGGTATGGCGATATGCATATCTGCCTTGTCCCCGTTTAAATTATTAAAATATTCATAGTCAATTAAGTAATAATATATATATATATATATATATATATATATATATATATATATATATATATATTAGTACACATTTTCTATTTTTAATTTCTTCTAATTGTTTGGTTTGTCATGAAATTCATTCGTATCTCCAATATTTTTTTTTTCATCTAATCATAACATTTATGCAATTATGTTCAAATGATGTATGTCAATTACATATTTTTATTTCTCATATTTGAATATTTCTATTCTTTTTTAATACTTTTATTTATTGTATATTTTCCTTTCACATGAGATTGTTTAACACTCTCAATTTAAATGTTTAATAGTATAAACCTTTCATTGAATAGGTAATATAAACATAATTATTCTATTATTATTTATTTTTGTTTCATTTGAAAAACTCTTTTGTTGTTTATCTTGTTTATTTTCTTTTGTTATTTCTCAACCATTGACTATTTTGATATTTGAAAATTTTTCCTAGATCTCTAAGATATTTTTCATCTTATCATACCCATAGTTATATATTTGTTTTCTGTACTGCACCTAGGCGGCCCAACAAAAATGCTCACACTTCTCATCCTTTGCCGCTATAGCTATACCGACACAGGCTGGGGGACTGGTGTACTACACCTAGTCGACCCAACAAGACTATAATAGTAAAATTCGCCTACATAACCCCCAATGATGCAAATAGTTATCAGACAAATCAGCGGACAAGTATAGGCGGACCAGGCCGACTACTTCAGAGGATAAGACGACATCTGTCGGCTATTCCAGACTTAGAATACAGAGACAAACCCCCTACAACCAACAATCGTTGAATTAAGGGGGCCCGGGCCAGGCCCAGGCCCATCAATGACCCAATCAATAACCTAGTCCATGACAAGGTCAAGCATAATTAATAAGCTATAAAACGCATGGACCCTAGCAATTAAAGGTACGCATTCATTAATCCTTTAATCACGAGATTTGACTTTCTGAGTATTTGTTGGCTAACTTGATCATCAGAGTCTTCTCCATAGGTAACCCCTCATGGGTCCGAGCTGAAACACCAACAAATAGCATATGCAAGCCGAGAGGAAGCCTACTAGAGGGATTGCGGATTGAAGTAAGGTGTTATTTGTGTCTAACATCTCTTTTTTGTTCTCTGCAGGAACAATTGGTGCCCACCGTGGGGCATGAAGTAACACCTTACAAATCAACCCGCACACTCTCGACGATGATTTCCACTTGTAGCAGAGCTGGAGTCACGAAACAACCCAAAGCAGGTCCTACAGCGCCTGCCAGCCTCACCCCGGACTTGGTCGCCATCCTGGAAGGCCAAGCCAAGATGCAACAAGAGCTCGTCGATATGAGAAAGCGCAGTGCCGATGAGATGGAGGCACTCAGGCAAGAAAACTCACGGCTGAGGAGCAAGATCGAGGCCGACCCCACTTAGAAGGGGAAAGCCAAGGAAGCATTAGAAGCCCCCAAGTCTCCAGCTTACCAGCCTAGTGAGGAGGAAAGCGAGTACAATCCTACCCCACACACCTTCACCACCACTCAGCAGACACCCATCATCTCTACCCATCATACACACTTCCATCCCACCCTCCTCGGACATACCACAACACCTACCCCCGCCGCCACCCTTCCCACTACCCATATCCCACCTCACAACTTTACCTCCACTTTTCCCACCCTCATCCACCATCCCATTCCACCTCACCCGTTACCACCCCAACCACCCAGGCGCTGCCACCCTTTCACCGATTCCATCACTAACACCCCTCTCCATGCCCAATGGTGTAACACCCCTGGCGCACCAATCCTTGGTCCCAGAGCATGTCAGGTTACTACAGCCCGATGCACCCTAACCCCTCACCCTTCTCCGTCCATTCATACTGGGTGGGTTGTTGCCAGTGGGGATCGAACCCCCAACCTGACCTTTAACACCTCTGGCTCACCAGCAGATGCTACCAGTTGCGCTGCAGCATAACTGGTAGCATCTGCTGGTGAGCCAGAGGTGTTAAAGGTCAAGTTGGGGGTTCGATCCCCACTGGCAACAACCCACCCAGTATGAATGGACGGAGAAGGGTGAGGGGTTGGGGTGCATCGAGCTGTAGTAACCTGACATGCTCTAGGACCAGGAATTGGTGCGCCAGGGGTGTTACAAAAAAGTGCACTTTTTTTGTAACATCCCTGGCTACCCCTCCTCGGGTCCCAGAGGCTGTCAGGTTACTACAGCCCGATGCACCCCAACCCCTCACCCTTCTCCGTCCATTCATACTGGGTGGGTTGTTGCCAGTGGGAATCGAACCCCCAACCTTTAACACCTCTGGTTCACTAGCAGATGCTACCAGTTGTGCCTCTGGGACCCAAGGAGGGGTAGCCAGGGATGTTACAAATGGGAACCCTTCACGCGGGACCGTTATACGGGAGAAACCGACCCCGACGAGCACCTCAAAATATACATAACCCATGTTGTCCTCTATACGTCCCATGATGCCGTCTTCTGCAAAGCCTTTCCAACCACCCTCAAAGGCCCTGCCCTCGAATGGTTCACTACTCTCCCACCATATTCCATTGACTACTTCGACACCTTCTCCCACATGTTTAAGACTCATTTCGTTGGCAGCCGCCCACATCAAACCACAACCCTCTCTTTGCTTGGCGTCAGACAAGAGCAAGACGAGATGTTACGGCCTTTCATAGACCACTTCTTCAAGGCCGCCCTCCGCACACCCCACTTGAACCAAGAAATGATATTGTAATGTATGGCCCTCACTCTGAAGCCCGGACCATTCGCTAACCTGCATCCATGCATGAACTTAAGCTCTGCGTTACGGATTACATTCGCATGGAAGAGATGCATACCCTCCACAAGAAGTTCTGCAACAATTACACTCCCTCCACTGCTACCCCCGCCAAACCACCATCATGGCTTGACTCCAGACCTAGGGAACCCAGACAACCATGCTTCACCAGATACACGCCGCTGAGTGTCCCTCGATCTCGCCTTCTTAACGAGGCCCTCCAAGCCGACCTAATCCCACCACCTCGTAAAACATCCAATCCTCCCAACGCTGACATGACCAAATATTGTTGCTACCACTGAAACAATGGCAATACCACAAATGAATGTAAAGTACTCCAAGATAAGATAGAAGAATTGGTTCGTGCTGGCCATTTCTACAACTTCATCCGCAGAGATGACCACCCACATCCTTCACGATCTGATCACAGATATCCCCCCGTGATTCTCGCCACGACCGACACCCCACCCAACCAACTACCCATGACCCGCAACCGGCTCGCACTGATGTTACTTCGTTTGATCCCCCACTACGCGAGACGATTAACACCATCTCTAGCGGCTTCGCTAGTGGCAGGTCCACCTCTTTAGCTAGAAAGAAACAACTTTGCCAACTCCAATCCATTAACCACATAACTCACTCCCACCACAGACGTCGCATGCCTCCCATTACCTTTACAGACGATTATTTCCATGGCGTCGACCACCAGCAGGATGACTGCATGGTCATCACAGTTGAACTCGAGAACTACGCAGTAAAAAAGGTCCTCATCGACCAAGGCAACTCAGTTGACATCCTATATTGGACAACATACCAAAAACTCTAGCTTCCCACCATTGCCATGGTCCCTTATGGTGAACCTATATACGACTTCTCTGGGGAGAAGGTCTCCACTCACGGGTACATCAATCTCCACACCATTTTTCACGATGGCACTCAAACCAAAATAATCCCTATCTGCTTCCTTGTCGTTGACGCGCCTACATCATGCAATGTTCTCCTTGGTCGACCATTCCTCAACACTCTAGGCGCTGTCGTATCTATGCCACACTTAGCCATGAAATTCCCTACTCCATCCGGTGACATCTTTACCATCCATGGTGACCAACGGCTCGTGCGCGAGTGCTACATGGCTAGCCTACGTCCACAACTACCCATCCTCCAAACAAACAACATCGAACGCCCACCTGGCTCTGACATAGCCTTATCTGAGGATGACTTGGACCCTAGAATAGGACGCAATGCACATCTCGAACCAGTCGATGACACTGTACCCTTGGAACTCCCTAATGGACGCACCCTCAAGCTAGGCACTGGTCTCCAGCATGAACAGCGTGACATCCTAACACCCACCCTCATCAGTAACACCGACCTCTTTGCCTGGTCAACCGTTGACTTGCCCGGTGTCGTCCCTCAAGTCGCGGTCGACAAGCTCTCCATTTATAAGGAAGCCAGGTACGTCTCCCAAAAGAAACGAAAGCTGGGCAAAGAGCGTCGACTAGCAGCGAAAGTCGAAGCTGACAAGTTACTCAAGGCCGACTTCATCGAGGAAGCCCACTACACCACCTGGCTTTCCAATGTGGTTCTGGTGAAAAAAGCAAATGAAAAATGGAAAATGTGCGTCGATTACACAGATCTAAATAAAGTATGCCCTAGAGACGTTTATCCCCTACCCACCCTTACAACAAGGTCCTCAATTTCCTAGACGCATACTCCAGCTACAACTAGATCCCAATGGCCATAACCGACATGAACAAGACCGCCTTCATCATAGACAACACCAACTACTTTTAAAAGGTCATGCCCTTCGACCTAAAGAACGCAGGAGCAACTTATCAACGGTTGATGGATAAAGTCTTTAGCCATATAATGGGCAAGTGTGTCGAAGTATACGTCGACGACATGGTTGTCAAATCCCCAAGTCACCACCAACACGCTCAAGACTTATCCACAGTATTCTCTGCGTTACGGCAGTACAACCTCAAACTCAACCTTGAAAAATGTGTTTTCGGCGTCAATCATAGCAAATTCCTTGGCTTCATGCTAACATAACGCAACATAGAAGCAAACCCTAAAAAGTGTCATGCCATCATCGAAATGCGAAGCCCCAACAATATCAAGGAAGTACAATGCCTAATTGGTCGTCTAACCGCCATCTCCCGCTTCCTACCCAAATTAGCCGAGCAAACCCAGCCCATCATTCAACTACTCAAGAAATCCACAAAGTTCTCTTGGAACGACGAATGTGAGCAAGTCTTCCAAAACCTCAAAACCTCCCTCACATCCCCACCTATCCTCCATAAGTCGAATATCCACCAACCCCTTCTCGTCTACATTACCGCAACAAGTCACACTGTAAGTGCCACTCCAGTTCAGGACATTGTTGGTACTCAACATCCCATATACTTCGTCAGCCAAACCTTGCAAGATCCCGAAACCAGATACCAAATGGTGGAAAAGCTGGCACTATCCTTGGTACATGTAGCACGACACGTACGCCCCTACTTCCAAAACCATACCATCATCGTCAAAATCGATTACCCCATTCAAAAGATACTGCAGAAGCCGGACCTTGCTGGCCGCATGTCGTCTCGGGCCGTGGAACTGTCCGAGGTTAACATTCATTATGAACCCTACAGTCCCATAAGAGCTCAAAGCCTTCTCGACTTTGTCAACGACCTGCAACACATCTTAGAAGAAGACCAGTGGACACTATGTGTAGATGGTTCTTTGAATCCGAAGGGGGCAGGGGCCGGTATTGTCCTCGAAGGCCCCAACGACATCCTCATCGAAAAATCACTCCACTTTGCCTTTAAAACCTCTAACAATCAAGCCGAATACGAAGCCATCCTAGCTGGCTTATCCTTCACACGCGAGGTTGGCTTCAAAACACTCACATGCAAGACCGATTCCAAACTCACAGTAGGCCATCTAAACGACGAATTCCAAATCAAGGACCCTACCCTCCTGCAATACTACCATCTAGTCCGCAATGTCATTCAATCCACTTTTGATCGTGTGTGCGTCCAACATATACCCAGAAGTGAAAATGTCTGGGCTGACATACTATCCAAACTAGTCAGCACTAAGCTAAAAAACCGACAAGATCCCTCTTACAACACACATTATCTACACCATCCACAACAAACATTTGCCTAACCCTAGACCAAAACCATGCTGACAACTAGACCACTCCCTACATCCACTATCTCAAAACTAGTAACCCTCTGCCTGACCCTGACAAAAGCTAGCTGGCCAAAGTCGCCAGGTATACGATGATAGGGGATGACTTATACAAGCGAGGATACGGTCAGCCACTCCTCAAATGTGTCATAGCCGAACAAGCCCAGTACGTAATTAAAGATTTGCATGAAGGCATGTGTGGGTATCACTCCGACGCGCGAACCATGACCACCAGAATACTCAGAGCCGGTTACTTCTGGCCAACCATGGAGGCGGACTGCCAAACCTTTGTCAAGAAGTGCATACCATGCCAGAAGCATGGCAACCTCATCCATCAGAAGCAAGAACAACTCCGCTCCATACTTTCCCCATGGCCCTTTGCAAAGTGGGGAATGGACATTCTCAGCCCCTTTACACCAGGAAAAGGCCAAGTGAAATTTTTGATAGTAGCCATCGACTACTTCACCAAATGGATAGATGCCAAACCATTAGCCAACATCACAGCTCAACAAGTCCAGCAGTTCGTCTGGAAAGATATCATATGCTGCTATGGCGTGCCACATAAGATCATAATCGACAATGGCCAATAGTTCATAGATAAATAATTCGCTAAGTTCTACACCGGCCTTAACATCAAACATGTAACCATCTCTATCGAACATGCGTAAACCAATGGCCAAGCTGAAACAGCCAACAAAGTTATACTAGTAGAGTTGCGGAAAAGATTGGATAGCGCCAATGGCCGATGGCCAGAAGATTTTTTGGAAGTGTTGTGGGCCTACCGGTGTACCCCTCAATCAACAACGAACGGATCTCCTTTTAGCCTAGTATACGACGTAGAGTCCATGATTCCAGTAGAAATTGGCGAGCCATCTCTACGCCGAGAACTATACGACCCAGATCAGAACCACCAAAATATGTGCACCCACCTCGACCTCCTACTGAACTAAGAGACAGGGCGCAAATCCGCAACTTGGCAGCTAAGTAGAGAGCGGCCATAAAATATAACGCGAACTTATGCCCGCGATCGTTTGCAAAAAGAGACCTAGTTTGAAGAATGGCCACCATCGCAAGAAAGAAGGATGGCAAATTATCCGCCAATTGGGATGGCCCGTACCGAATACGTGATGATGTAGGAGGCGACGTTTACAAGCTTGAACAATTATCAGGAGAAGAGATACCGAATACGTGGAATGTTTCTCATATCAAATTTTACTTCATTTAGACTGATTACTGTACCGAATACTTGTAACCCTGGGTGTACTATTTTTCCTCACTTGGCATTTTTTTCCCTAAGGAAAGTTTTGGCCAGGGAGTTTTTAATGAGGCACCCCAAATTTCATGAATAAAACAAAGGGTTCTTGATCATACGCTCAACTCTTGCTCCATATTTTAATTACTTAAGTTTCCCACCCTTACCATAAGTAAACGGCCTGGGTCGAACAACCTTTATATGTTTTTAATCGCTTAAGTTCCCCACCCTTACCCCAAGAAGGAGCTTTGGTCGAACACCCTTTATATGTTTTTAATCGCTTAAGTTCCCCACCCTTACCACAAGTAAGCGACCGAGGTCGAACACCCTTTATATGTTTTTAATTGCTTAAGTTCCCACCCTTACCACAAGTAAGCGGCTTGGGTCGAACACCCTTTATATGTTTTTAATTGCTTAAGTTCCCCACCCTTACCACAAGTAAGCGGCCTGGGTCAAACACCCTATATATGTTTTTAATTTCTTAAGTTCCCCACCCTTACCACAAGTAAGCGGCCTGAGTCGAACACCCTTTATATGTTTTTAATTGCTTAAGTTTCCCACCCTTACCACAAGTAAGCAGTTTGGGCCGAACATCCTTTATATGTTTTTAATCGCTTAAGTTCCCCACCCTTACCACAAGTAAGTGGCCTGGGTCGAACACCCTTTATATGTTTTTAATCGCTTAAGTTCCCCACCCTTACCACAAGTAAGTGGCCTGGGTCGAACACCCTTTATATGTTTTTAATCGCTTAAGTTCCCCACCCTTACCACAAGTAAGCAGCCTGGGTCGAACACCCTTTAGATGTTTTTAATTGCTTAAGTTCCCCACCCTTACCCCAAGTAAGTGGCCTGGGTTGAACACCCTTTCTATGTTTTGAATTGCTTAAGTTTCCCCCCTTTACCATATGTAAGCGGACTGGGTCGAACACCCTTTATATGCTTTTAATCGCTTAAGTTCCCCACCCTCATCACAATTAAGCGACCTAGGTCGAACACCCTTTTATATTCTTTCAGTCGCTTAAGTATAACTTATAACTTCCACACACAAAATGACTCAAATAAATCTACAAACGCCAATACTACTTATTCAAATAAAATGGCCTACTAAAACAACATATCGAATACGTAACAAATCCATACCAATAGCATTCAACAATCGCGTTCCTACACAATATACTATCGTCATCAACCAACGCAACAAATATCGGAAACATGCATCATATTTAAAAGAAAGAAAAAATAGTGTACGGGTTATTACAGACGTAGAATTCATAACAAATAGTACGAATAAAGCCTATATTCTAAGCTGTCTTTTCCTCATCATTCACATCTTCATCGACTGCCACCCTCTCCACCTCCTCCTCAGCATTAGTCTCGACCTCACTTATGAGTTGGCCATCAACTACATTCTTGTCCACATCAAATCTGGAATCTGACTCATCTACGTTTTTGAAAGAAAAGGCCGCCTGCCTCACGACCTTCTAAAACCCATTGATATGTTCCTGAATTATGCAACCTTTAAGGTCCTTCAACTCAACTTCCAAACCATCATGCTTCTCCTCTAATTCGTCATAATCAGCCCCCAGATTTGCAACCCTACCCTTCAACTTCTTCTCTGAGTCCAAGTAGCGTACTTTCCAAGTCCCCAGCCTCTTTTTCTCCTCCAGCCATTCCTTTCTTTCCTTCTCCCAGGCCGCTTTCTCCTCGACATGTTTATCCACTGGACTTTGCAGTTCATCTACCTTTGACCGACTCCTATCCTTCAACTCCCTTTGCAGGATACTACCAACCCTACGACCCAAAATTAACGCCTTACTACTAAATTCTACCATAGCCTTCACCATGGCATTCGACTCCATGTTATCAATGGAGTTAACCAGTGTTTCCGACAAATTGATCTCTATATCCTTAGTGCTCCCGACAGCCTTTGCCTTCGCCGCCTTTTCCTTCCTCAGTGTCTGAAAAAGCATCAAGTTCTTCTTCCCAAGTTATGCCATATGCCATGCATTGTTTACACCAAATGCTGGTTAGTTAACTTACACACATTATAACACTTAAAATTACAAAAAGATACCTTCAATATCAACAATAAGATGAACCGAATTATAAACCCTAACTAAGCCCTTAGTGGGCAGCCTATCATTAAACTTCATCAGCGTCTCCACCACCTCTTTATCCGCCACCACCAACTTCTCAATCTTCATGTCCTTATACCGCCAAGGGTTATCGGTCCAACTAAAAGGGAACTTAGTACTACCGTCATCGTTATAGAAATATGATCTCCTGGCCTCTTTCACTACTACTTTGAAGAATCCATCCTTGAAATGTTTGAACGACTGGGTGAACGCGTCCACTCTGCTTATACTTGGCCGACTCACCAAAGATAACCACGTTGTCGGCTGTCGTGGCCTTGTGTCATAGAAATACAAAAACACCTACGGAGAAGGTTGCATGTATAACGAGTGGCAGAGAACGCCAAAGGCTTGCAAGTACGCCTAGCTATTCGGATGTAGCTAGGTAGGGGCAACATTTAGTAGACGAAGTATCCCCATGGTAAAGTCATCGAACGGTAGCCTCACGTGCAATTGTGAAAAATGGTACATATACATGTAGAAAAACTTCTCAATCGCTCCCTCTTGGCTATGACAGACACATTCAACAACACTCACCTGCTCCAAAGACACTATATCACGACTTACATCCCTTCCTATGACAAGAGTACAGTTAAGCCATGAATTAAGCAATCTTGACCATTTGAATAATGAAGATTGGTTTCGAACATCTACAGCGACCCATTCACAATCGGTCTTAGCTGGCCAGCTACTCTCTGCTATCTCCTTTGGAGGGTCTTTCCTCACATCAGTTACCGTCTCCATCAGAATCCTCCCTGTCCCATTACTCGATGTAGATAATGACATACTATCGCTAGTACTAGACATACCTTTTTTAATAAGTAAGATGCCGCAGGAACATAGAACAGATTACTACTCTCAGATTTCTTACAAATGAGCCAACGTGAACAAGCTTTCAACAGCATCCTCATTTATAAACAACGATATAAACTGCTACAACTCCTTCCCACCAAAACTTATAAACGCACACGAAAAGCACAATACTTCAAACGACGACCCAAAACCCTTCTGATTAGACCCCTGACATCTGCACCTTTTCACCTACCACCACCTATTAAGACTTTAGCCTTAACATTGTTCATCACACTTAAAGGCTGGGAGACTGGTATACTGCACCTAGGCGGCCTAACAAAAATGCTCACACTTCTCATCCTTTATCGCTATAGCTATACCTACACAGGTTGAAGGACTGGTGTACTGCACTTAGGCGACCCAACATGACTATAACAGTAAAATCCGCCTACACAACCCCCAACGATGCAAATAGTTATCAGACAAATCAACGGACGAGTATAGGCAGACCAGGCTGACTACTCAGAGGACAAGATGACATCTACGGCTATTCCAGACTTAGAATATAAAGACAAACCCCCTACGACCAACAATCATTGAATTAAGGGGGCCCAGGCCAGGCCCAGGCCCACCTACGACCTAATCAATAACCTAGCCCATAACAAGGTCAAACGTAATTAATAAGCTATAAATACGCATGGACCCTATCATTTAAAGGTACACATTCATTAATCCCTTAATCACGAGATTTGACTTTTTGAGTATCTGTTGGCTGACTTGATCATCGGAGTCTTCTCTGCAGGTAATCCTTCATGGGTCCAAGCCGAAACACTAGCAGATAGCATATGCGAGCCGAGAGGAAGCCTACTAGAGGGATTGCAGATTGTGGTAAGGTGATATTTGTGTCTGACATCTCTTGTTTGTTCTCCGTAGGAACATTTTCCTTTGTACAATTTCATTCAGCAGTCTCTCAAATTGTTTCTAAAACACATATTTGATAATTTTTTAATATTTTTGTTTGTTGTTTATTTTTATAATGTAGAATACTATCTTTATATATTTTATATAATTATTTTTTATTTCCTAACCCATTATCATACTGTAATTTTGTCATTATAATTGTATGAATAAATTTTATTTATTATAATATAAAAATTTAATGTGATTGTCATGAATTTTTGTATCACCATCCAACATATGTTGAAGTTCAAAAGATACAAGATCTATGTTAAGATTTCATTATTATTAGTTTAATCTTTGTTATTTTTGTTATTTTGATCAAGTGATGTACTATAACTTTTATTAGTGTATTAAAAAAAGATTCATTAAATTTTAAAAAATTGAAATAAACAGATATTCAAAATATATTTTAATTTGAATATTTGTTTTCCTTTTATATTTTTTTTAATTGTTAACTAGGTTTCATCAATGTTTGCAAATTTAATAAATGTTTGGGTTCTTATGAAATTTTATTTGTTATTTTAATTTGAAATGTATACAATATAATTTTTTTCTAAATATGTAATATCAAAGAAACAACCATCCTCTTAATATTAAATATTTAATAATATTATTTTTCCTTTACCATAATTTTTTACTATTTTATAAAAAATAATTAATTAATATTGAAACAGTAAGAAAACGGGTACGAGTATGGGTACGAGAATATACATGTTACTCGGTAGGAATGGGGATGAGACAAAAGTTTGATACCCGTTGGGTTTGGGTATGGGGATGGGGATGAAGTTTTTCTATGGGTATGGGGATGGGTATGCTAATTCCAAAATCATATCAATTGCCAAACAATAGAAAATTCCCAATATTGGCATATACAAAAAATTTTCCAAAAACCTATAACCTAACAAAAACTAATATTATTTACACATTTGGTATTCAGGAACAGAGAATTGTCATTCTTCGTGTCAAGATCGACATGGTCTACAATCAACTCATACCTCTTAATTTAAAAAAAAAAAAAACATTTCAAAACCAATTCTTTGAAACCCCAAAATTAACAAAAATCTTGCACTTAACAAATTATTCCTTTCTCCCAACCACAACTCATGTAATTCAACCAAAAATTAAAATTTTGCACCCACCACTTCACTCTTTTGAAATACACATTTAGAACGCACATCCAACAAAATTTTGCACTTAAAAAAAATCTGGACAAAAAAATAGAATTTCCCATGATCACATCACCATACAAATTCTCAACTATGCCCAATTTTATTCTTAAATAATTTCTCCAACCTAAACTATTTCAATTCCATCCAACATTAAAAAAATTAAGAATAGATCATAAAAAAATTATATTGTACCCTTAATCCCAAAAGAAATTTATTCCACCAATATCTTAATATCATCTTAACATTCATGGAATAAGAACAATTATTCAACGATTACACCCATTAAGAAAGTTGGATAGCTCCCCTTATCTAGAAATTTTTTTATCACCAGCTTTAGTTCCAGTGAACCAATTCTGCACCAGGATTTTTCTCCCCACACCACAAACACGTTGCCGCAAAAAAATTCTACAACCCCTATTTTCCTTCTCTCCCAAAACTTATGTTCCACTCTACTCTCTCTATGCATTATTCTTAAAAAATATCCTAACTTAAATTTTCTAACCATTCAGCTACCCAAATCAAAATAAAATATAAATATTAACCTTAATTTGGTTTTAACGTTGAGACGCTATGCACTAACTCTCCTCTTGAATTCTCATTAATTAGTCTTAAACATAGTGCATGTGACCATATTCAATGAATCTACCTTCAACCTTTCATATTCCACAGATATTTTTAAAAAAATTGGAAAAAAAAAATTAAAGTGCCATTGCTCTAGCCAAGGTTCAAACATACAACCTTTAATCACATCAACCACTTCATACCAACAAGCTAACACATTTTTCATATACAATTGTGTTACACTTCACTTATTTTATCAATTAGCATTATTAATTATTATTTATTACTTGCAAACCAACCATTTCTCTTACCACATTACTTATTTACTTTAATACTATTTCCATGTTCCACCAAATTACTTGCAAAAATTATAAATATTTTTCCTAGGTCTAACACTCTGGTGTTGAGGTTATTTGCTTTACCAATTCTTCAGTAACAACAATTATATTGCCCTGAGTTTGAGCTAGCGTAGGTGTAAGATTCGAGAAAAATTAGAATAAAGGGAAACATAGAAAAAATTGATGGCTTCTTTGAGATTGTGGATTTATTTAAATTAAGTATTTTATTTGATTTTGATATATGATGAAATAATTAATTGAATGATTTAAGTTATGGTTGTATTTATTTTAATCATTTATTTAGTTATGAAATATGAAATAATTATTATTTAAGTGATGTAAGTTATTGTTTTATTTATTTTAAATTTTAATACTATATTTAATGTTACGGATATGTGTATATAATTAAGTGGTGCGTATTATAACATGAGAAAATAATTTGCTTGGTGGTTGGAGAGTGTATTTGTGTGTGCAGGTAAATGGGTTCGAATATGGCCGTTAAATTATTTTATTTATTATTCAATTAAATCATGTGAGCCTGATACGTTTATAGTTTATTGGTGCATCATATATAGTGAGAAAACTTCTAGTTTGGATGTTATCGTGTGTTTGTTGTTTACGAAAGTGTATGTGTTCAAACCCTTTGCAGCCTATATCAAGTGTAATAATTATTTTATTTTCTCTCTCTCTTTTGGTGGGGCCCACAAATACACCTTATATTTCTCTCTCCCTTTTACAATTGTTGCAACATACAGCATCCCGTGTCTATATTTTTTGTTGCTGCTATATTTTTTTAACGTTGCTGCCACTGAAAAATAAAAATGATTTTTGGTTTTATTTCTAAGATTTTAATAGAAAAGATTAAGATGAATCAGTTATAGATTAAAATGTAATGTTTTAGGGGAGGAGATATAACAATTTTAGGGTTTCTAAAATGTGAGAAAAAGATGAGAGGGAGAGAACGAGATTTGGAGAAACATAAAGAGTGAAAAAGGAGGCTACGGGAGAAACGCGTAGTGAAGAACCAAGTCCAGGTAGGGGAAGTTGACATTGCTTTTTTCTTCTTTTACCTTTTGTATTTGGTTGATGAGACTTTAAGGGGTATATTAAAATGTATGGGTGAGGTTCATACTACTATTTTTTAACCTGACTTTGCTTTCTATTTTTGTTTGAAGCTAGGTCTTGTCTTCATTCTCTTTATCAATGCATGAGTTCATATAAGTATTACGAATGTAATTGTTCGGTCTTCTGCTTTGCGCGTCTGAAAGTTGTTTCATATACTACGCGAGATGCTCTTATTCCATTATCATTACACATGATTCGTTGGGTTGTTTTGAGTCAACACTAGTGGGTGCTACCAAGTGCCTTATAGAAACCTTGATGTGCATAGGGTCATTTACCATGGGTGGATGAAGTATGCGTTTTGGTTTGGGTAATGTGCAAAAGTATATGGTTTAGTGGTCATGTATGTGTTCGACCTGTTTGGGTGCAAGGGTTCAATCACGGTTAGCTAAAAATAGGGCTTACATTCTCTTATTTTATTTAACTAATTAATTATGGTGGATGGACAATATAAGTTTATAATTTATTCATGCACAATATATATTGAGAAAGCATCTGGTATAGTGGTTAATGTATATATGTGGTGTAACGTGGTGCACGAGTTCGAATCATGCGCAACCTATAATGTTTCATGTTTATTTTATTTCTCTCTCTCCTCTTGGGGCCCACGAAACTTTTTCAAATTAAATTTCTCTCTCCTTTTCACATTGATGCATGCAGTGCTTCTTCGTTTTGATTTTAGGGTATACCTATAGGTTAAAGAGTTTTGTTATAATTAAGGAGAAAGGGGAGGAGAAGAGACCAAGAGACTTGGAAGGGCTGAGAGTGGCAGCAAGTGTGCAAGTGGAGGTGGCTTTGCAACATTTGTAGACTAGAGAAGTGTAGTTTGGAGGATCCACTACACGAGCTCGGGGAAGCTGAGTTTGCTTTCTATATTGTTTAAAGCTTAACTTTTATACTCTTTTTCTCTTTTATGGTTGGATGTATGTATGGTTCTTGTGATTCTTCTATGATGTATGTACATGATGCTTGAATGCTCTTGTTGGAATTAACTGTTATGTGAGGTTTTCCGTACCTAGAGACTCAGTTATGAATTTTTCACCTATGTGAAGTAGTGGAAAGGGGTCCTATTCGCCTGTGTGAAGCAGTGGTAGGGGATTGGTTCGAGTGTTGTACTCTCTGGCTTGTGTGAAGCAGTGAGGAGGGGAAAAATGTTTCACCTTATTTCGGCTCGTTGCGAGTATAGTGCCCAGTGTGCGATGCATCGATGTTTTTACTCATAATTCCTTGAGGAATAAGGGAGACAGTCTGGCTGCGATAGTGGGACACATCAAACCATTTATTTCTAGGAAACTAGATGTTGTTGTGGGGTAAGAGGCCGCGAAAAACCAAAGCTTGATTATGATCACTATGTTTAAAGATTATAGATGAATGTGATAGTATGTTTGGTTTGGATTTTGGGGTTTGTGTGTTCAAACCAAAGATTGATTGTGATCATAATGCTTAAGTGTTACTTGAATGCGACATTGAGTATTATTGGACAAGTTTTATTTACGAATTTCTTTTATAAATATCATTGTTTACGGTTACCCCTACTTGTTTGTTTGGTGTGTTTGTGTTATGTGCGATGATCGTATAATGTGTGTTATACGGGAGCAGATGATAATGCAAATGCTTTTGGCATGAAGTAGATCGATGAGAGGCTGGGGTGAACTCGGGAGTTTTTATAATTATTTAGTTGTTTTAAATAAGATACTAAAGTATATGTAATTTTCTTTTGTTCATAATTGTTATTTGAATTTTTTAGACAAAATGACATTTTGAATTATGTAATTTAAATCAAATTAAAAGTTTTTTTATTAGTACATTTTCAATGAAAATCCCTTTTCGGCAAACATGATCACTTTTTAACAATCTGTGACATTCCAAAATTAGGGTGTTATAGTAGGCAAATATGTTGTTTCATTGTTCCTCAATGGTGGAGGAACATATCTTTGTTGCTATTGTGGATATTGATTACCATAATGTTGAACATGTTGTCGTGGTGGTTATAAGGAAAAGTTCCTCCTAGTTTTTGTTGCTTTGGTTGTCCATACTTCAAGTTAGGATGGTCTCTCCAACCAGGATTATATGTGTTGAAGTAAGGATTGTATTGTTGGTCACTAGTGCATTTAAGAGCTTTTACATCGCAGTATATGCCTCAGTTCCTGTGCACCCGCTGCATATAAACACGCAGTGGCATTTTTGTAATTAAAGTCAACTTTTATGCCTCGGTTGCTATTTTAACCGAGGCATATAGCTTAAAAAAATTTGACAATTCCCGCTGTCCCAGAATTTGAAAATTTTTACATGCTTTTATGCCTCGGGTACCGCTGAACCGAGGCCTAATAGCTTTTTTGCTTCAAGTGCTTTTTACCCGATGCAGTTAAGTCATAATTTTTTAATTTTTTTTATTTCACTGAAGGAATATGCCTTGGTTCTTTTATAACTGAGGTAGTAGACAACTTATGCTTTGGTCTTCCTGCCAACCGAGGCATATGAGCTTAACTTTAAGAAGGCAATATGCCTCGGTTTCGAATTAATCGAGGCAGTATCGCTTCTTAGGATTCAAAAAAACCCAAATCTTTTCACTACAACAGCAACGTGTTCTGCATTTCTTCTTCTTCTTCGAGCATCCCGCACACTTGGTCCACTCTTCCACTACGCGCCAGCCTTTCGTGCCGCTTAATCGTCACTACACCATCGAGTAGGTGTCCAGCGCGCTACATTTTCTTATTCTTCAACCAACCATCATCGCTGTTCCACTACGACTTTCGTTCCCCTGCACCGTCGAGGAGCTGTTGCGCTGCCATTGCACCGTCGAGGAGCTGCTGCAACCATCACCAACGTCCATTGTGTCATTCCGTTCACTGGAACCACATCATTCACTTGCTCCGTGCAAATGGCTACGCTTCGTTCTTCGTTTCACTATGTTAAGAAAGATCACTCAAGTAGTTTAGGTTTTGCCACCATCTTTGCTCCTCCTGATTTCATGTTGCTTGGCCCCAACCCTTCGACTTTGCTTCACAAAGCTGTGAGGCTTCATATTCTTCCTCAGAGGTTTCGCTACAAAGAACTCGCTTCTCTACCAATTAGGACTCTATTGAAGACTTTCGTGCCCGATGAGCTTCTTGAAATTGATGAGGTTTTGGATATTTTCAAGATACTAGATCTAGTCGAAAAACCTTGCACTATTACATTCGGGGATCCAAGGTATAGTCACATTACCATCTTTATCTCACTTTGATCTAAATTCTTATTTTTTTGCTATTGTATATCCATAAATTGATCCAAAAATTGAGGATATTGAATAAGATAGTTTCTGACTTTAGTGCCCTTCTTTAAATTTAGTTGTAAGTTTGTTATTTCTTTTCTTCACCAGTTCGATGATGCAGAAAAAGATATTGAAGAGATGAACAGTGACCAAGGCGTATTCTTTGAAGAGGGATAGATACGAGACTGAAAAAAAAAAACCTTGAGAAGCTTCAGGTTTTACTATTACCTAATATGCTTTCATCCCTCTCCCTCTTTATTTCCTGAATATATAAATGAAATAAAAATGAAAGGATGATAGTGGTCTCTTTCTTTTAATCCAAAATAGGTATACTATTTTGTTTGTTTTTTTTTGTAAAAGGCACACAAAAAAAAAACTATCCAAGAGCTTGTACGTTGATTGTTGTGCTGGTTTGATCATTTATATTGTTAGTTGTTTGTATGATTTCACATCTATATGTTATTGATAATAAAAATTCTGGCCGAGTACAAAATAATGAATTCACGACTAATTGAATAGTTATTTTTTGGTATTGTTAATAATGAATTGAATAATTTAATAACTAATATGCCTCGGTTGAACAAGAACCGAGGCATAAACTATATTTTTTTTCTTTTTTTATTTATTTTTGATACACCATTAGGTCTTGGTTGGTGGAAACCGAGGCAGTAACAATTCAAATATATCTCGGGTTAACAACCGAAGCATAAAGTAGTGTCTTTTTACCTCGGCAGTATATGCCTCAAGTGCGCACCCGAAGCCAAAAGTTGAAAATAACCGTTGTCATTTTCCTTTCCTGCACTAGTGGGTTGTTTTGTGGTTTATATGGATTGGCTTGCACATGATACATTCCAAGGGGTGGGCTCTTTCAGTTATGGGCATGCTCTTTTAGTTGAGGGCTTGCATCAGTAAAATGATTAGTTGGCCTATTACTAGTTGCCTCACCATGGAAGTTAACTCATTCAATTTGTTCTCCAACCTTAAGTTTTCAGTTGCATCTACATTGTGAGTTTGCACCTTCTGTACGACCCTTCTTAGATTTCTCACAACATGTTGTTGTGAGTTTTCAACCATATTGGAAATTAAATCCCTTGTTGCAACAAGGGCTTTTTCCATTAATGCACCAACACTTGTTGCATCCACCATGTTTATGTCCATTGGTACCAAACCTTTAGAGAAATACTAAATCAACAATTGTAATGTGATCTGGTGGTTTGGGCAAGATGAGCATAACTTGTTAAACCTCTCATAATACTCAAAGAATCTCCTAGCAATTGCCTCATTCCACTAATCTTATTTTTAACTTTTGCAGTTCTAGAGGCAGGAAAGAACTTCCTTAGAAATGTTCTCTTCATGTCAGTCCATGTGGTTATTAATGTTGGTTAGAGCCAATCTTTAGTTGCATCACACAATAAAAATGGGAAAACCTTCATCTTCACTAGCTCTTTAGGCACATCAACTAGCTTCATGGTAGAACAAACTACATGAAACTCCATTAGGTGCTTGTGAGGATCCTCTCCAACTATGGCATAAATTTTGGGCAACAAGTGTATCAATCCATACTTCATCTCCTAGTTCACTGCACCTTTTGATTGTTGTGGCAATTATATGCGTAAGGGTTGGTAGCCAATATCAGGATTGGCCAATTCCAACTTCTTTCTCAGCTTGCAACCATTTCTTCAAAACTTTCTAATTCAAAGTGGCCAGTGTCACTATTGGAATCTGAGATAGTACAGTTGGACTCCCTTTGTTTTTTTTGTTGTAGTTTATATCGCCTCTTGTATGTTCTTGCAATTTCAAGGTCCAAGGTATACAAATCTTGTTCTTTTACCTTAGACTTAGTCACAAAATATGGAACACACACAAGTGCAAATACGTATAACAAGCATAGATTAATAATGAAATCATAGATCAATAACACAAAGCAATTTTCTTGAGCCAACAAGTAAAGAGAATAAGTCTAAGAAAGTATGAAAATTTAAACACAAAATATGTACAAAAATGAAAAGAGAAAAAGCATTCAATAAACTCATAACACTTAGCACCATCTTCGACAACAACACCATCTTCATGACAACTTTGTTGCCTAAATTGTTCCAAACAAAACAAAACTAATCCTCTTACTAGTGTAGAATAAGGATTAACTTAGGTTAGTCTAAGGAAATGGTTAATGCAATGAAGCTTTTAAATGCAAAAGAAATTTTTTTTAGGGGGTTTTTCAAAGGCAAAATAGAAAAACAATGAAATAAATTCTAGGCAATTGCATTGTAACTAACTAGGAAATTTGATTCATCCAAAATGTAGCACAAATACTCCTCTAATCTCAAGCAAATAAACATAATTCATGACCAAAAACTTAAAATAGCAACGAAACTAAGCCAATGTGGTCAAATGGTAATAACTAACCCAATTTATGAGCTCAAATGAAATGAAGCACACTGAGTCTCAGTTGGTCTCAAAAGGAATTAGACAAAAAAAGGTATAAACCATGAATTATACAAAGTTAAAATTGATAATTGCAAAGTTAACAAGGAAGATGAAGGATAACAATTAAAACAAAATGAATGGCCTAACTAATGCTTAAAACTCAATATAATTGTGATCATAAACCAAATGAGAAATTTAAATAGCACTTATAAACAACACTAGCTAGGATCTTGTAACTAAAGCTTAAGGTTACACACCAAAAATTAAAATGGAACTTAAAGGTGTTAATATAACACCACATCGTGGCAAGAAGTTAAAACTAAGTTTACTAAACACGAGAAAAAGAAAGAAAAATATTAGAACATAATGAGTGAAACCAATAAAATATTGAGTTGCAAAAGACAAAAAAAGAGACCAAGCAACATGTGATGTGTACAAATTTTTGCCCTTGTTTAATTCATAAATTTAGGGATATAATTGAATTTTAGTGCTTAAAATATTGATTTAATCAGGATATGTGATTATTAGACTTATTAAGCTTGTAACATAAAAATGGAGTAAAAAGTTATTTTAGTTGCATAAAATATTATTGGATATTCTAACGTTTGTTGATGCAATTGAAATTTAATTTGTGTCATTAAAAATATGGATTTGAAATGTTTTGAGTTACAAGTTAAGTCCGAAATCAGTAAATTCTGGAAAGAAATAATTCATAAGCTAAATGCACCCCTAGTTTGTATTTTACACACTCCTTTTTCAAGTGGACCACCCAAAAACCTATTCTGCATTCCTATTTTCTACTAAGTTACACCTCTCCTACCACTCACTAAATCAGCTTAACCAGCTCATGCCATGTGGCAATCCCCAACTTTCAAATTTGTCCAACCATATGTTGATGTTAGTTTGAAATGGTGATTTAAGCCAAGAAGGGGGGGTTGAATTAGCTGTTTAAAAGTTTTTCGAAAGCTTAAAACCCATTTTAATTGAATCAAAAAGATCACAAAATTCAAATGCAAAAGCTATAGAACAGTACACTTTCAATCGGTTAAAAAATAAAACAACAAACTAATTTGTTCTTGAGCCTATGAATCAGTTCATTAAAATTTCAAATCAATCGGTTAAAATCCTGGGAAATTATGCAAAATGTAGAATTTCACATAATTAACTCCAATAGCAAACTTTTACACACAAGACTTGTTCCAATCAATATTCCTAACAGGTATGCAACATCAGATTACATAGGAATGTATTAAAACTCAACAAAGAATGATTTACTTAGTTTTCTTGAGTTTTTAAAGTGAATTAAAGTGAGTGAGATGAAGGGAAGAGAATGGTACAATTGTTTTTATACTAGTTCACTCAATCATAGAGCTACGTCCAGTTTACCAGGACAACCTCAATCTGGTTTCCACTATATTCAAAAGTTTTACAAATCACACACCAAGATTACACTTTTGAAGAAACACACAATATTTTTGACTCACACAAAAATATAGCCTAACACCCTGCAAGAATCACACTCATAGACATGGAATCACACTAGGTAAACAACCAGAGGCACAAGAACTACCAAACCTGATGGTGGTTCTCCTAGCCAACCATACACAAGTTTTTTAAGCTAATCCCAAGCCAAATGCCTTCAAGATCAACCAAGATCTTCAATAAACACGTTGTAGTTGCGTAATGCAAAGAGATTTTTCCGTTGATGAATGACAAGTTTTTGCACTAAAAACTCTTAGTAACATAACTTATATAATCTGGTTTAAGTCAAATCAATCGGTTGAATTTTTTGTACAATCTATTGATTTCACTTGACTTAAGTGAAATTAGTCGATTGAAAAATAATTGAACTGATTGAATGCATTTATACCAGAAACTATATATACCAAGCCTTTTAACTTATTAAAAGTCATTTTAAGAGATTAAAAAGGATGCACAAAGACTAACAAGGCATCTAACCTATGTCATATAGTCTACCAACATGATGTAAAATGTAATCATTACATTTAACACATTATTTCCCGATTTAATACACGTTGAAACAAAATCTTCAAGTGGATCTTCATCAATCTTCATCAACCACATATGATCTTTATGCACTTCGCTTTATCAAATCTTTGCTTTAAGCTTGCTTGTGCCAACAATCTCCCTTTGATTTGATGAAGCCAACATCCTTGAGTTGAATTGATGAGCTAAGATCCATTATGAAACCTGAAAAAGCTTTTGTATACAAGATACCAATATACAAATACATATCCAAGCAAAAGCATACAAGCATACATACATATCACATATGCATATGCTCCCCCTATCACTAATAATGTGATTTAAATTCAGATTTCAGGTTCAATTCCAGGTTTTCAATTTTTACCCAATTTTACTCATTTTTAACTCTACTATTTTTTCTCCCTATTTGGATTCATAAAATTAAAGATAATGCACATATCATTTTGGAAAGAGTAAAATGTTCATTAAAGCAGTAACATAGGAGATTATCAAGGCAACTGATAGTGGATACAAACACTGCAGAAACAAATCAGAAATGAAAAATACAACATGAAGCTGAGACTAATATAATCGGGCAATTCAAAGTGAAAAGCAATTTATTAAAATACTGGAACAGACAGACAAACACACAAAATGTAGCACAAATATGCAATGCATGACCTATGAGACATCCTCTTCACTCATCCCTGGGGTTGTCTCTGTTGTAGACATTAGAAAGGAGATCATGAACATTGTGGAGTTGGTCTTGAAAATGAGTGGTGCAATATGCATGATGTGCATTTTTGTGACATGTTCAAGTCTTGAAGTTGGTTGAGAACCATCCTCTCAAACTGGAATATACAGGTCCAGTGTTCTCAAGGTGTTGATAGATCTCAATGGCAATGGGTTATGGATAATCTTCTTCTTTATTTGCTCCACTTGTGCTCACTTCATGATATTGGCTCCAACTTCAATGTTTGCAACTTGCTCTCCTTCAACTAGCCATGTGTTGCCTACCTTGGTGAATCCCATCCTGTGCATATTGAATGTGGAAACATGGTTTAGCAGGCCAATGGACTTGTGAAGCTCTTTTTCCACATCAACACCAAAAGGCTCAATGAACTTGGAAATGAGAACCACATATGGAAGCTTGAAATCAGTTAAGCTCTTGGCCTTCAACATGTGGTCACGAATGATGTATGTCCAATCAACTACCACACCATTTTGGATGCAATACATCACCACCAAGTCACCTTAATCCAACGTTGCAATGATTGCTCCCCCTAGGCATGATAATCTTGGTCACCGCCATGGTTAACAACCTTTCCTCCACACGAAGTCTTCCCACATGGAAATTTCAAGTTTGCTCACCTTGATTGCGCACACATTGGTTGAAATATTAGACTTTGTTAAATTCATCCACTCAGTTATTTCTCCTTTCTGAACTTGTACACCCATTTGCCTTAGGCCAGCCACATCCTTCCATGTTTGCCTAGTGATCTCCATCTCAACACCCTTGACACTTGATTTTAGGATGCCATTGTTGAACTTGAGGTTGGCATAGAAGACCTTCACCAAGTCCGGATAGATCTTGTCCAAAAGTTCAAGAAAGTCTTCAACCTTAGGATCATTTGCTTCCTATCTTCATGCCCTTCAAACCATGTTTCAAGCCTTTCATGATTCAAGGTAATAGGAGAGGATGAAATAGGTGGGGTGGAGTCTTCCTCATCTGAAGGGGTCATTCCCTGTCTACGAGGCATGGTGAATATAGGTCTGGCTCTTACTAGCAGATATGAATGCCAATGCATGATGCTTATGCATGTATTTATAGAATTAGAGTGTTAATTTTTAAAATCAGTCAATTAATTTGCACAAATATTATGGATTCAATGTAGTATAAGAAATCACAACCAATTAAATGTAATGGAATTTGTATCAGAGCATTCGGTAATGTGTTTCCCATGCATTCTATGTGTTATCAACTCAAAAACAGTTCATACCATATGCATGCACATCAGAAATCAGTCATTAAAGTACTTTATGATCAATGCAATATGAAAAGTTGATTTTTAGTTGATGTAATAGCTGTTATTTGCTGCTATTATAGTCCAATTAATGTCATGTGATGGACACTTTAACTGGGTCAATCAAATAAAATCAATTCGAGCAAATCCACATCAGCATAAGTAAAATCAACACATTAAAATAAAAATTCAGTCGACTAAAAAGTACTAGATCACAAATTTTTGGTGTAGTGATAGTTTTAAGTGAAATCTGTGTTATTTTCGCTAATTTAACTGACTAAAACTTTCATATCACATGAAATTCACACTATACCAATTTAAGTGAAAATTATGTGTTGTTTTGTGAGGATTAGTAGATTGAAACAATGCTAGAACACAAATTATGAAATTTTTAATAGTTTAAATGAAATCTATGTGTTGATTTTGCAAATTCAACATGCTGAAATACTAGTAGTTTACAAATTATGCAGAATTTAACATTTTAAATGCAACAAGCACATGATCCAATAAAAGTAACAAGCCAAACTGATATGAACACACATTCTTCATGTCAAAAACACCTAATTCAATTCTAAGCTTGTTCAATCTATCACATATAAGCGGTTTAGTGAACAAATATGCCAATTGATTTTCAGTTTTCACAAACTTGATTTCAATTTCACCTTTTCGAATATGATCCCTTATGAAATGATGTCTAATTTCAATGTGTTTAGTTTTAGAATGCTGAATTGGATTCTTAGTTAGGTTGATTGCAATTATATTATCACAATATAGAGATACCTTGTCTAGCTTTACACCATAATCCATGAGTTTATGTTTCAACCATATGCTTTGAGCACATGCATTTCCAACTGTCACAACCAAAATCACGACGGGATGACGAACCAAAAGTAAAATATAAAAAAAAGAGGTTTGGACTCGCCACCATAGTTATTATAGGAAACTATGGAAAACCATAGAAAAAAGAGTAAGGTCTACGAAAATAGATTTGTGGTACGGGAGTTGGTTACACGTAGGGAGGTGTTAGCACCTATAACGCTCGTCCTAAGACGGTACCTTTAATTAAAATACAAATGGGTGTGGTCTCGTTTAAATGTTTATTTTCCAAAAATAAAATAAAATAAAAAAAGATGACAAAGAAAATTCAAAGGACGCAACAAAAGATTTTTGTTTTTTGGGCTCGACAAAGATTACTCCTTGCTCTTACGTATCTCTATTCATAATGGAGAATCAGGGTCATGTAGTTTTTTTGAAAAACTTTAAGGAAAAAAATTTGAAAACAACTTGATTATTTTTCTTTTTGATTTAAAATGTTGATATTTTAAATTTTCGGAAATATGTTGAATAAAACAAAAACATTAAATATAAGACCAATGCATATGTTCATTTGAATAACATATTTTATTATTATTTTTTTATTTAAAAAAATGAAAAAAAAGGAAAATAAAATACTAAGCTGATGCGGACGATCATTATAGTATTTATTTTTAAAAGCGAATTTTAATTATTTACTTAGAAACGAAATTCATTATAGAAACTGATTATAATATGGACCATTTTAAAAGCTATTACTATGATAAGGAAAAACGTGTAAAAGCTAACATTCAACGCCAAAACCCACATCAATGTATGATTCCTTTTCAAATATATGAACGATATACAAATATATACTTAAAAAATGGGACCCACCTATTTATCATCGTTTTGATTGAATTAGAAAGTACAACTAAACCTGCGCCACTTTTTCAAAACTGCCATTACACTTTGAATTCAATCAAGCTTTTAGATTTAAAGGGTTTAAAATAATAAAGCAAATGATTAAATGGTTATAGGATTGGAAAAACCATATATGCACTAATAGGTGCTGTAAAAACATCGAAGACCAAATCCAAATCATTCTCAACGTAGATAAAGATTAATACAATCTTACCAATACTCTTCCCCGAAAGAATCGCACCAAACAAAATTTGCCACAAAAACAAATGTTTCGATGAAGCTGGCAGCAAGGTGGGGTGGTTGAATGAATATTTTGAAAGTGAGGGAGTGGGTTTTAGTGCTTAAGATTATGCAAAAGAACTCAAGAGCAAGATGAACCGTGGGTTTTTGGGTTTTTTAAGAGAGGTCTCTCAAGGTAAGAAAAAAATCCCCTATTCTTTTTTCTTGATGGGTTTATATACATAACAATTTAAATCTAAAGTAATCTCATAAAAAGGTCTGTCTTAATTATGAGGAAATTTAAAAGGCAAGAATTGGTCTTAATATTATCACATTATGAGAATCAAATCATAAAAAAAAAATAGAGCACAAAATCAAACGTGATCAGGACAAATTAATTATAATTAGAAAAAAAAATATTCTTGAGAAACATATTACTATTTTTCTCATCTCAAAAAGGAGGTGTCATAAAACCATAACACAAAATTAGAGTAAATGATTCTAAATATTAGAACAAATTTTGTTTCTAATTATTAGACTAACTTCTTTATCTGGAACAGAAACGACAAAGCATAGAGTGGAGGTGAGAAAATTAAATTTTGGGCTGTTGTTAGTTGCAAGAAAAAAACGGTGTGGGTATATAAAGTATTTTGGACTAAATAGAAACAAAACCTCAAAAGAAAATACATAAAAGATTAAAACAATATCTTTTTTATTTTTATTTATTTATTTATTATTATTATTATCCTATTATTATTATTTAGACAAAGAAAAAAAACCAAAGAAAAAAACTTATTTACTTTTTTTATTTTTTTATTTATTTTGAAAAACCAAATTATTATTATTTATTCTATTACTTATTTAGTTGGACAAAATTGGGTGTTGACATAAGTTGCTATGCACTCAGCTTTGGTAGTAGATAGTGTTATACATGTTTGTTTCTTGTTATTCCATGAGATTAGGCTTGATCCAAGTAGATGGCATGTACCATTTGTGCTTTTCCTATCCAATTAGCACCTTACATAATCAGAATCTGAAAAACCGCTAAGAATAACTTTAGAATCACTAGGATACCATAATCCAACATTAGTTGTCCCTTTCAGATACTTGAGAATCCTTTTTGTAGCTTTGAAGTGTCATTCCTTTGGATTGGATTGAAACCTTGCACATAAGCATATACTAAGTTGGATATTTGGTGTACTAGTTGTTAGATATAGAAAAGAACCAATCAATCCTCTATATTTGGTTAAATCAACTTGCTGCCCAACTTCATCTGAATCCATAAGGCATTTTGTAGCAATTGGAGTGGTAACCTCTTTGCAATCCTCCATTTTGAACTTTTTCAGCAGGTCAAAAACGTATTTTAACTGGCTTAAAAATGTCCCATGCTTGAGTTGCTTCACTTTCAGCCCTAGGAAGTAAGTTAGCTCACACGTCATAGACATCTCAAGTTCTCCCTACATAGCTGCAACAGACTCTTCACACATGGAGTTATCAACAACACCTCTAGCATAACCTTTTGATAAAAGAAAATTGCTTAACATCTAATACCACTATCGTGGTGCTCGTTTCAAACCATACAAAGCCTTTTTCAATTTGAAAACATGATTAGGATATAGGTGACTGTCGCAACCAAAATCGCGATGGGACGACGAACCAAAAAATAAAATTTTGTAAGAACAGAGTTTGGAGTCGCCACCATAGTTATTATAGGAAACTATGGAAAACCATAAAAAAAAGCAAGGTCTGCGAAAAACCAGAATTTAGGTCCGGGAGTCGGTTACGCGTGGGGAAGGTATTAACAGCCCATAATGCCCATCCTAAGACGGTACCTTTAATTAAATGTGCAAAAATTTTGTGTGGTTTTTTCAAAATATTTAATTTTCCCCAAAAATATTAATAAAAAAATGTACAAAAATTAACAAAACTATTTTTTTGATTTTTTGGGCTCGACGAGGATTAATCCTCGCTCCTACGTATCTCCATGTGAATGGAGAATCAGGGTTACGTAGTTCTTTTTGAAAAATCTATTTGGAAAACTATTTGAAAAATGATTTATTTTGTTTTATAATTTTGA
>Ga0214544_1004406_pt1 | contig 28339 bp, 23 predicted proteins | sample CNSS3metaG_FD_160074 | JGI IMG/M metagenome (GOLD analysis project Ga0214544, IMG submission 160074) | Root nodule microbial communities from cowpea collected in UCLA plant growth center, Los Angeles, California, USA - CNSS3 | ecosystem: Host-associated > Plants > Roots > Nodule | place: USA...
TATATATAACCTAAATACGCTCTAATGAGGGGAGAGAAAAAAATTAGTTTAGTTTTTCAATTTTAGTAATTGTTCATTTTCTCTTTTCATTTTATTTTCTTATTTTTTTTTCTATTCTTCATCCATTGATAACTAACTCTTGAGGATCAATTTAGGGATCAAGGTCAAATATTTGGAATTGAATTTTTCATCAATCATTTATTTCTCTGACTTTATTCTTTTTTCTCTAGTTTTGAATTTCCACATAGTCTTATCTCATTCTTTGTCTAATATTCCTAGATTGGATAATCTTGATAACATGATTTTCACTATGTTTCTTGACATTTCTAACTAGACTTTAGATGATTATGATACTTTAAGTTTGAAGGTGGCTAAGGATTTCTTTCTTAATTCTCACAATCCATATGATTGGGGAAGGTTAATTTGGATGAAATTTATTCTTCTGACAAAATCTCTTATATTATTGGAAACTTTACATAATAAAATTCCTTCAAATTATAATGTTCAACATAGATATATTTCTATGTGCTTTGTGTTTTTTTTTTGTGTAGGTTGCAACTCATTACACATTTTTTTAGGTTAAAATACTCAATTATTTCTTGTTTTGGTTCAGAAATCTCAAATTGGTCCTCGTATTTTTATTGATCTCAATTTTTTCCTCTTTTTTGTAAATGTGGATTAAATCAGCCCAATCATTAACAATGTTAAAATTATTAATGTTAAGTTATTTTTTAATTTGTGACGTGGCTTTATCTATTATTTTGATGATTGAAAATTGTGTGCTTAGACTGAAATTTAAAAAGTGGATTGTGAGGCTGATGTTAAGTGAAAACCTAAATTAGGTAATAAGGGATTTCTTCATCCCGTCACAATGAGCGAAGGCCGTGAAGTTGAAGGTGAGATCGAGGATTTCAGAGCGTCACCATCGTTGATCGTGATCGTGATTGAGCGTCAACCCTGAAGGTGAGCGTGAGTTGAATTTGTGGATGATCATTGGTTGTTTTAGTTGATTAGGTGTAGGTTTTTTCACGTTTATAGGTTTTGGGTTTGTATTGGTTTTGTGATGTTATGGTGGTTGGGTATGATGTTTTATTGCTTTTATATTATGTTATTTAATGTTGTTGGTCCCCCCATTTTTGACATTGAAATTTGTTTAAGTGGTGGTCCCTTATTCAAATGCATGGTTCAGTGACTGTATGGATTGTAGTATGTGTTTTTTAATGTTGTTGTTCCCCTCATGCTTCACATTGAAATTTGTTTAAGTTGTGGTCCCCAATTTGAATGCATGGTTATGTGTTGGTATGCATTGTAATGTGTGACTTAGGGGCAATATATACAGGTGTATATATAGAATGTTTGTTGATCGTTTTGTAGTGGTGGTCCACCATAGTGACCACTTTATTAGTAATGGGAAATTGGAATATGATGGGGAAACAACCATGTGGTTCTGCGACCTTGATACGTGGGGGTATTTTGAGGTTATTGCTGGATTAAAAAAGTTAGGACATGTAACATTGAAGGAGTTTTGGTACTCTTTAGGAGGTGGGACTGTTTTAAAAGATATGTTAGAGGTTTTTTTGTGATGATAAGGGGGTTACGCATATGGCCAACTTAGCAAGGTTAAATGGTGAAGTTCATTTGTATGTGGTACACGAAATGACGAAACTTGAGATAATAAACATGATTGAGGGTGTTGGTATGGGGAGGTTGGTCCTTTTGAGGTTATTGATGTAGTTAATTGTGTCAATGAGGGTGATGAGCATGGTGATGATGCAGGCGAAGTACTGGGAAAGAGGGGTGAGGGTGAAGGTGATGTTGCAGCTGGAGTAGTGTTAAGGAATGGGCATGTTGATGAAGGTGGGTGTGAAAATGATGGTCATGACCATGAAGAAGGTGCAAGTGAATTGTTGGCAAAGGAAGGGGCTCAAGGTGAGGGTGATGGTGGAACTGATGTAGTGTTAGGGGAGGGGGCTGAAGGTGACGGTGTAGGTGAACATGTGACAAAGGAAGGGTATGAAGGTGAGGGTGAAGCAATGAATGAGGAAGGTCTAGTTGATGTAAACATTAATTGTGATGGACATAGTGATTCATGGGATAGTAATGTGGAAGTGTATCCGCTGGAGAAGGTTGGTACACAACACAAAAGTCAAATGATTCAGATTATGATGAAGTAAGGATTGACGGTGGAGGGTCAGATTTTGAGTTACATTCAGATGAATTGGTTAGTGGTTCAGACATTGATGAGGTCAATGTTGATATTGAGAGTTATGGGACATTTCATACATTTTTAATGCCAAAAAAAGATGGACGAATATAGATTGGAAATAGGAACTTATTTCATAAAGAAACATGAATTCACGGAAGCAATTAGAACCTATGCACTTGCAAATGGGAAAATTTTGAAATTTGTAAAAAATGACAAAAAGAAGGTTTCAGTGAAATGTTTGGGAGCAAAGGGAAAATGCAAATTGTATGCTTATTATGTTATATGGCTGTAATGAAGTCATGGCAACTAAGGAAAACAATATATGAGCATACTTGTTCTAGAGATTTTAACATCAAATTATTGAATGCAAAGTGGTTAAGTAAGAAGATGGGGAGGAAAGTTAGAGAAAACCCTAATATAAAGGTCATGGACATTCATGACAAGGTTAGTAGGAAATGAAACGTAGGTATCTCTAAAAATATGGCTTTTCGGGCTAAAGCTATTGCTAGAGACCACGTGGATGGGTCATTTTCTGAATAGTTCAGAAGAATATATGATTATGCACACGAGCTTTTGAGAACAAATTTAGGGTCCACAATAAAGGTAAATGTTGAGAACATTGAAGGTGAAGTCATATTTAAAGGATTTTATGCATGTTTGAAGACATGCAAAGATAATTTCACGTGTGCAGACCTTTCATTGGATTGAATGGTTTCTTTCTCAAAGGTAGGTATGGTGGTGAGTTATTAACAACAATTGGAAGAGATGAGAATGAGCAGATTCTACCTCTAGCATATGTTATTGTAAAAGTTGAGAATAAGGACTCGTGAAGATGGTTCTTGGATCTTTTGATTAATGATCTTGGTGGGGATGCATTTTGGGCATCATGGACTTTTATATCAGACCAACAAAAGGTTATTCCTAAAACCTTTGATGTTTTACTTCAATTATTTTCTACTTTAACATCATGTAGTATGCAAATTTTAACACTACTATTTTTCATATGTAAACGTCTTCTACCAGCTATGCAAGAACTTCTCCCTAGAGTTGACCAGAGATTTTGTGTTAGGCATCTGTATGAAAATTTTAGAAAGCAATTCCCGGAAAATATCTAAAATGTCTCATGTGGAAGGCTGCAACAGCCACATATCCACAAGCTTGGGAGAAAGTAATGAGGGACATTAAGGAGGTTAATGAAGACTCATTCAAACACTTGATTATTATTCCTCCAAGGTAACACATCCACAATTCTTGCATCATATTTACTGTATGAGTAATACTAACGTACTAATTTCTTTACCTGATACTAGGTTTTGGTCGAGATCTAGATTCATCGTAAGATCTCAATATGACACCTTAGTCAATAATATGTGTGAGACATTCAATAATGTTCTATTCAAGACTTGAACTAAGCCCATCATAATCATGTTGGAGGACATTCGTGTTTATATCATGAAGAGATGGGCCAAAACAAATCAAAGGTGACATCTTTTAAAGGCTTAGTGTGTCCCAAAATTGTTGACAGGCTTAAGCAGGAATCAGGCTTAACAAGACACTAGTTACCAAGGTAAGAACTTGAAATATATTTATGTCAACAAACTTAACAGATTTTAGCTTTCTTCATTAGAAGCTTCAATTTATTTCTCTAGTAGTCATCTATTTCTGTTGTATTATACGCAGGTGGTCAGTAGAGAAGTTGTTTGAAGTGGGGCATGCTTCAAATCTTGGCGAACAGTTTGTGGTAAATATTCACAAAATGGAATGCACATGCAGGAAATGGAGCATAATTGGACTTCCTTGTTGCCATGCACTTTATGTCATGAAATTTTTGAATCTAAAAGGAGAAGATTTCATATCCCATTGGTTTAGGAAGTCAACTTACGAGGAGACATACAACTCAATTGTTTACCCGGTTAATGGTTAGCAAGTGTGGGAAGTTACAACCTATCCTGATGTCTTTCCCCCAACCAAAAGAATAATGCTTGGAAGACTTAAGAAGAAGAGAAGATTAGAACCTTGGAGCTGAAGAAGGATTAAACTACATTACGAAAGGGAGGAATTCGCAAAAGGTGTGCTGTGTAGGGAAATTGGTCATAACAAAACTGCTTGTCCCAAAAAACATATGCCACCACCAACTCAATCATCAGTTGCTCCATCTTAACAACCAGCAACAATCGCACCAATAGATACACAAAGTGGGCCACCACCAGCATCAACCACACAATCTATGCCAACCCCATCACCACATACACAACCTGTGCCACCTACACAAACTACCCAACAACAACGCACGCATGCCTCAACATCAGCCAAACATTCCCAACCATTTAACGGTCCATCTCAACACCCATCAAGCAACCAATTTGTCCAACCAATGAGGAACAAAATCTAGGCTAGAAGGGGATATGTTTTGAAGCCCTTAGTAGTTTTAGATAACAAATTTGAATATGCTTTGTAGATCTTGTTTCAAACTTTTTTTAATTTAAGATTCGTAGGCATGAAGACTTTTGGGCCTTTGATAGGCAGTCCACTTTCCAGTATTGTGAATCTGCTACAATGTTTCATATTTTGAACAATTTGTGCTTTAGTCATGATCAACTTTTGGTGTGATTAACTTTTGTAGCCAACAACTTTTGGTGTGATGAACTTTTTAATTAGTTTGACTCCATATTTTGTGTAGTCAGTATATATCATTTATCATTTCTTAATTTGACTCAATAATATGTGTGCAATGATTGAATATCACATAAGCTTTGATATCATTTTCAATTAGGTTCACTTAATATCATATACAATTATTCAATAACAATTAAGCTGTGATGAACTTTTGGATTTGGTTGAATAATTTAGGTCATGATTCAACACAGTTTATTGAAATAAATCCATGTCATATTTTATTATGAAAATCCATTACATTCCAAAGATAAGATATTAAGAAATGCTGGAACTTTCACATTCATGGAATTTTCAGCAACATTGTGAATAAGAATATGTTTAATACATACAAAAAACAAACTATTCCAAATAACACTTTGACCCATTTTTCCAAAGTCAAAACATATTTCTCGATATTTAATAATTTCCTTTCCCCATCCTTTTCTACCATCTTCATCGTAGTACCATCACTATCATCATCATTCTTCATAGTGCGACCACATCTTTCTTCAATCACATTTTCACTACACCATGAAAAAAAGTTGTAGCCAACAACTTCTTCACCTCCACACTATCCAACGAAAAAGCAATACCACCAATTACAAAATTAGATTTTCAAAAACCAAAATATACAAACAACATCCACCAAAAAATAGAACTAAATTCAGTTCCATACATAATACCTTGAACTTTTGGGCAATCTCAAAATTTTCTCCCCTATTCTTAGCAATTCTAGCAGTTCTTGTGATTGCCTTCTCACCGCAATAGCAAACGAGTGTTAAATCGAACCTCCTCACCACACCCGCATGAGAAGAAACGCTAGAATTTTTCATCCCCCAACCATTACAAGTGTAGGACGAGCAAGAATGAGAAGGAGACATTACCAGACATTAACAAATCAAAACAGAGAAGACAACTTCCATTTCTTTCAAACCCTTACCTTCAAATGTTAGGGGCACATACCTCTCCTTAAAAGGGAAACCAAGAACGACTATTTCCAGTGCTAAACCACAAGTGAATGACACGTAATAATACACATTATAGCCACATCATCATATATAAACGTCATTTGCCAATAGATAACTGAAAGGGCCGATTTAATCCACATTAACAAAAAAGAGGATGAAATTGAGATTGATAAAAATAAGAGGACCAATTTGAGATGTCTAAACCAAAACGAGGACTAACGAGTATTTTAATCCTTTTTTTTAAATGTAATTGCCCTTTAAATCTAGTTTTAGCTTCAACAAGCTTTTTCAAGTGTGATTTATCCCCTTCTAATGATACTATTCATTTCTTCAAAGTTATTGTTATTCCTTTGGTGAAGGATATTCACCTTGTAGTTGTTATTTGTATTCTTTGGATGTTATGCAAAATGAGAAACCATGTAAGGAATAAAACATAAATCTCGACTCAACATACACACTATTAAAGGGTACGTCAAACTATTACGTAATTGTTCCATAAAAGTAATGAATAATGATATGACTGACTTTTCTATTTTTAAGTTCTATGATATTGGAACTAAGCTTAGAAAAGAAGCAAGACCTATTCAAGTCATTTAAAAGATTCTAGATGTGGGATGGATAAAACCTAATACTTCTTCTTCTTCTTCTTCTTCTTCTTCTTCTTCTTCTTCTTCTTCTTCTTCTTCTTAACCTAATACTACTTCTTCTTCTTCAAAACCTAATACTAATACTTCTTCTTCTTCTTCTTGGTGGAGCTCCAAAGGTGCATGAAGAACTCCATGGTGCAGCGGAAATTGGATGAATGAGTGGAGGCAAGTTTTGAAGGCACTTGCAAGCTATGGTAGGTGAAAGAGGTGATAGGATTTCCTAACCATTGCTAGCCTAAGGAAGGTGGCTAGAGGTAGAGAGAGGAAATCTCTAGAAAGAGTGACTCTCAAAGGCAATAGATGGAGGAGTGATCTCACTCAATTAGCATCTATTGCATAAAATTTCAAGAATAAGTACAATGCTGAAAAATTAAGGCTTTTATACTATTACACATGAGGAATCTCGGCCCTCGGATGAGAAGGAGAAAGCATCTTGGCCTTTGATGCTAGCTTGGAGAAAAAGGCTTGATCTTGGCCGTGCGATCCTAGCTTGAAAAGGAAGCCAAGTCTCCTAGCCCTTAGATGAAGGTGTGATGAATCTGTGAGCTCTCCTCCCTTGCACCATGTGATGCTCTCGGCCATGCAAAGCAAAAATTGGGTCGAGCCCAATGTGTATCTCAATCAACATGTTTTTATGTCTTATGCATTATTGAAAGCAAAGCGCAAACAATGACCCAATTTAAATCTACACTACTAGATTTATATACACTTATTCAAGTCTTTATGATCTCTTTGGCCCATGTAAATAATGTGAGAAGTCCATTGAATTTGTGATCATTTAATGGGAGGCCCTTTTGAATCTTCTTCATCATTGATCTTGTAATTGGGCCTTTAAGTAGGCTTGCACTCGAAATGGGGCTTGAAGGTGTATTAGGGCTTATTGGGGTCACATTCTTCCTCTAGATGTGGGATGGATAAAACCTAATACTTCTTACTTCTTCTTCTTCTTCTATTTTTGCTCACGTAATTTATTGACAAAAAAATTGTCCATTTTTTGCTTACGTAATTTACTGACAAAAAAATTGTCTGTAATATTAATGTTGAATTGATGTCGAATTTTACTGATAAATGTTATCAATGGATTTATTACCAACAAATATTTTTTATTGATAATTAAAATCATAAAGTTCATTGAGAAAATTCGTTGGTAAGTTCTGTTTTATGAACAAATTTTATTACGTTAGTAAAATTCTATCGGTAAGATGATATTTTCTTGTAGTGTGTGGTTGTAATGTGATTCTTTGGTCAATTAATCTTTTTCATTCCCTCAAATTGTTTTGTAAATCCTTATAGGTAAGTAGAAAAAAATGCACGAAGATGTGTGAGGATTAAGAGTTTAAGTAGTTCAATTCTTCCTATTATTAGTTTAAAGTTTAATGGAGTTTGTTTTTTATGTTTATGAGCATCAATTTGGTTTGTTGCCATTTTTTATTTTTATTTTTATCTTTTTTTAATGGATTATTGAATGTGATAACATTAAATTATTTGTTAAATCTTGTGATCTGAGATCAAAGTTCACATTCACATTAGGGGTGATAATTTGCACTTGGACCGGCAAGCTCACCAAAAAAGCGCGGGACGAGTTGAGATATTGTGTCTGTTGGCTAGAAAAAGTCCAATCTGCATAGCCGCAACTCGCACAGATTGGCTCGCTGGCCCGCATAAAAAAATTACATTAGTGTATATTGGTTAATTTCCTTCTAGACTTCTACATGAACATTCCAACTTCTTGTATGATTGAAAATTACAAGTATTATGTATTTTTGAATGTGCTAAAATTTGAAAAAGACATCTTGTATGTTAGAGTACAAATATGAATATGATGAAAATATTGAATTATCAAATTATCATCCAACTTTCCAAAGTCTTTGTTTAATTTTGTGAACTTGTTAAAATTTTCCAATTTGTTTAACATTGAAAAACTTTTATAATTTTTTCTTTAAAAAAAGATGAGCTGACCTGCAAACCCACATTGATGCAGGACGGAGCATACTTTTTAGCCTGCATTTTGCATGTCAAGTGCAGGGCAGGCCTGAACAGACAGATCAACCCGTATTGTCACCCATTGCTCACTATATAGTATGAGTTTTTAACGAAATAAAATATTAACAATTTAACTTATCTATAAATAATTTATATTAATAAAACTAATAACATTAATTTGAATAAACAATTATATTATTGCAAACTTTTTAAATAACTTGACTCAACTTTGAAACGGTTATATTGTCGTGGTTTGCAAATTAAACAAAAATAAGTATGTAATAGAAACACAAAATAATTAATAAAATACTAATTAAATTTGGAAGTTTTTTTTTATCAGAAAGTTAGTGCCTAATCAGGGGGCAAAACGATGGTGGTAACGGAAAAAGAAAAGATTAAAAAAATGTGAGACGGAGGCATCATCGTTTCAGCAACATGCCGGTGGTGGGTCCACGCAACTATTATTCAAATCCAAGTGAAAAAAAAATAAAAAATAATAATAATAATAATGAACAAGTATAGGTTGAAGAAGCAAGCACCACTGTTAATACCCTAATTGGAAGAGTTTCAGTTTCACTCCCTTTTCTCATCTCCAGCATCCTCGTCACAGAGGTACGAACCCTTTCCCAATCTGTTTTTTCTCGTACATCTGAAGCCTCACATGCTGGACTCAAATCCTTAGATTGAACAATTTGTTTTCGATTTGCAATATGTGTAGCCTTTTTGTTAACTGGACTCCAAGAGGTTTCATTTTGGGTTGATTTGATTTGTTTAGGGATGATGTTAGTGAACTCGTCGTGGTTGGATTTGATTTATTTGGTAATCTCACTTTTGTGTTAATATGCAGTTTTGAGCTGGTGTCTTTCATGTTTTGACTACAAAGTTGAATCTGTTTTGACCAGTACAGCTATGTTACCTTTTCTTTTATGCATTTTCTTATACGGGTCTAACAAGTTTTCTGCTTTCTAGTAAAATGAAAATATAAGGATTTCTTTTAGCAAAAAAATCCTGTGGTAAGTTGTTACTTATCGAATTCATTTCTATCTTTTGGAATTGATGGATGTTTTCTAACTCAAAAGTTTGGGATTGTTGAATTAAGAGTGCTTACTATGTTTATGGATGTATTGTTTGGAGAGATATGTTTTTTGTCCTTGTATTCTTTTCTCAAACTTGGATTTGGTTATTGTTCTTTCAAATTGATGAATTAGTCTTCGAACTACAAAGAAAATGAGTTTTTCCTTCCCTCGATGTTATGACTGTAAACAAAATGTCATTACATGTGAGGTTTAAATATAAACAAGGATTAAAATCAAATATTTGCAGAAGTTAGAGGACTTTAATTTGAAAATACACCGACGAAACCCAAGTTTTACAAAAAGTACAAAGTTCAGAAACATACTTTTCCCTTTTTTTCACTTAGATCTCATTTTTTGCTGTGACATTTTTACATGTTAGGTTGTAGGTAGATTAAATTTTTCCTTTCTTATTCTTACCATGTTTTCAGGTTCTTTAGAAGTCTAAATCAGGACGCTGGTGTGGATCTTGTTTTAAAATTTAATTAGAATGCTCTTATTATGTTATCTAACCATTTATGATAAATTTGTAGACTTTTATAATAGTTAACCCATACCTAAGATGATTTTTAATTGCTTGAAAGTGTGACAATCTTTACAGAGACCCTGCTAGAAAATTAAAATTATTTTCTTTTTTCATCTCGAACAAAATGCTTGAAAAGATATTATCACCTTTCGTATTCTTTGTATTAACTGAATATATTAACAAAGTGCAGTATTTTTCTCTAATATTATGATATTGGGGGCGCGGGGACAATCTTGATTATAACGATTTAGAAAGTGCTTTTCAAGTTGTTGTTGAACATTTGAGTTTCTGCGTTACCCTGTATCGTTACAATTTTGTTAAGTTTTTCCTGCAACACATTACAAACTCTTTCTCTATTGCCCCGTGTGTCTAAATATATGTGTGTGTATTTATAGGGAAGCTTGCTTGTTCACATACGCATGAATGAAACAATGCATAATATAAATTTTTATTGATGCAGGAAAATAAAAATCTAACCACTTTTTTTCTTTTTCATCCTAGTCCAAAAATTCAACTCATTGAGCCTTGTGTGAAAGTAAGGCCTTATAATCTTTTTCCATCTGTCAGTTTTGCATGTCTTACTCATTTTTTTCGCTTTCCAGTTGTTTGTTATTTTATTTTTCATTACCAAATATGATGCTACATTAGCTTGTGGGGATCTCAATATATGATTCTTGATGGATTCTGGTAAGAAAGAATATCATCACATATACAAGGGTGCCAGCTACCAAGATTTTATGTATAATGCACAATTACACTATACATTGTTTAAGATGTGCCATTTATTTATAGATAATGTATAAACTTAAAGTAGTTTCAATATCAAGTATGGCACATCTTCATTATCCATCCATCTGTGTATTGATTTTTACTTCGCTAAATTTAGTGTTACAATTCCGTCATTGGGTGGTTGAAGGATCACCAGGCTCGTCTATCTACTCCTCAGCTACTTATTGTGCCTCCTTCATAGCCAAAACCCTGCAACCACTGTCTAAGTTCGGAATATTTCCCTCTCTTCACGCTTTTATTGTTGTCATCATCAGTTCATTACTGTTTTTTCATTGCTGTCATCATTCATCATCACTCACTGCTGCTGCCCTTTCCCAACTTTTCTGCTGCACTCCACCATCAATCCTCTTGGTAGATTTGCTTTTCTTTCCTGTAACTTGCTTTTGGTTTTTGACACTTTTTATTGTTGATTGAATCCTCAAAACCTTCAGAGACTTTCGAGTTGGAGTTATTTCCTTCTTCTTGGTTTTTGTCCACACGCTAATCATTCCACTGCGTGATTCTAACTGATGAATCCTCCACAGCAAAGTTCACCTCTTTAATTCTTGAACTTTGCTATTATATACACAAGCTGTCAATAGGCTTTTCTGTTCGTAATCAGGTGCTTTAGTTGCATTACTGAATAGAGTGAATGAGAGGAAGGAGAGTGTGGGTTTGAAAAATAAATGATGATAAAACTACTAATGGATGTATTGGATATCATTCATAAAAAGTTATTAGTGGATAAATTGACAATTTATCCAATAATGGGTGCATTAGGTGTTTAACTACTTGATTGATCTTAAATGGATTTTCCAGCTGCATTGTAATCCAATCCATAATACATTCGTGCCATCTATCTGCCGCCAGAAAAAAACACCAATGGGCTATGTTATTTTGAAATCACGATTTTGTTTTAACAGATGCATCATTGCATACTAATGTGTTTATAAAAAATAATTCAATCATGGTTCAATTGCATTGGAGGTTAACTGATTAACTTTCTGTTTGCTGAATTGCTTGCTGCTATGCTTGTAGGCTAGTCTTCCTGTCATCACAAACAATGGCTGATGGTCAAGAATCAGACAAGAACATTGAGATATGGAAGATCAAGAAATTGATCAAGGCATTGGAAGCTGCTAGAGGTAACGGGACCAGCATGATTTCCCTGATCATGCCTCCACGTGATCAAATATCCCGGGTCACTAAGATGTTGGGAGATGAATTTGGAACTGCTTCAAACATCAAAAGTAGGGTGAACCGACAGTCGGTGTTGGGAGCCATTACCTCTGCTCAGCAGAGGTTGAAACTATATAACAAGGTCCCTCCAAATGGGTTGGTTCTTTACACAGGAACCATTGTCACTGAAGATGGCAAGGAAAAGAAGGTGACAATTGATTTTGAACCTTTCAAGCCTATCAATGCATCATTGTACCTCTGTGATAACAAGTTTCACACAGAAGCTCTAAATGAACTTTTAGAATCTGATGACAAGTTCGGTTTCATTGTTATGGATGGAAACGGTACCCTTTTTGGGACCTTAAGTGGAAACACTCGTGAGGTGCTTCACAAATTTACTGTTGATCTTCCAAAGAAGCACGGTAGAGGAGGTCAATCAGCTTTGCGTTTTGCTCGTCTTAGGATGGAAAAACGGCACAACTATGTAAGAAAAACTGCAGAACTTGCTACTCAGTTTTTCATCAATCCTGCAACCAGTCAACCTAATGTTTCTGGACTTATACTGGCTGGTTCTGCTGACTTCAAGACTGAACTGAGTCAGTCCGACATGTTCGACCCTCGGTTGCAAGCAAAAATATTGAATGTGGTGGATGTTTCTTATGGTGGGGAAAATGGATTCAATCAAGCTATTGAGTTATCTGCTGAGATTTTGTCCAATGTGAAGTTCATTCAAGAGAAACGCTTGATAGGGAAATATTTTGAGGAAATCAGTCAGGACACTGGGAGATATGTGTTTGGGGTTGATGACACTCTGAAGGCACTGGAAATGGGTGCTGTGGAAACACTCATTGTGTGGGAAAATTTGGATATTAATAGGTATGTGCTGAAAAATGGTGTCACTGGTGAAATTGTGATAAAGCACTTGAGCAAGGAACAGGAGAGTAATCAAAGCAACTTCCGTGATGCAGCAACCTCTGCAGAGTTGGAAGTTCAGGAGAAGATGCCCTTGCTTGAGTGGTTTGCCAATGAGTACAAACGATTTGGATGCTCCCTGGAATTTGTTACCAACAAATCTCAAGAAGGGTCACAGTTCTGCAGAGGGTTTGGTGGCATTGGTGGAATTCTTCGGTACCAGCTTGACATAAGATCATTTGATGAGTTATCCGATGAGGGAGAAGTGTCTGATTCTGATTACTGATCTGTTACTGCAGAATCATTACTTTGTTTTGGATTATTAGGGTTCTAAGACTTTGACTTTACCCTTTTTTGTTTTTGATCGTATGATGTGTATCACTTTTTCCTTTCTTATGCTTCATACAATTTCCCTTTTTGTTAGTCAATGTATGTTTATGGCTACTCTGCCAGATTGTGCGTTGATTCGACCAGAAAGAGCCCTCTGGAAACTCATAATTTTGCAACATTTCTTGTTACATGGTTCGAATAACTCATGATTGAAATTTTGGAGTTTTAGAAAGTAGTTATTTGTTGTAATTGAAGCATATCGAAGTCTTATGTGTGTCACAGGTGAAACCAATCTGCATATATGTTTTGCATCAATTATCTTCCGAAGATTGAAATAATTCATTTTTAGATTTTTGAAAGATTTATTTATTTATAATGTACTTTTAAAGTTGTCCCTTCTCTGTCATTCTTAACAAACACACACATAGATATTAAACTAAGTATGGTTTTAATACATCTTAAAAAAATATATCAAACCTTTTTTACTTGAGTATTTGTATTTTATCTTCTATCATTTAATTTTAATATATAATAAATATATATACATAAATATTATATTTGAAGTAAGCATGACATTGAAGAGATCGTTTTCTGTTTTTAAATTTTCTCACTTAAATTTCATATTCAGGCAAATCTCCAATAATTTTTTCACAAAAATTTACAATTTTAATTTACTTATATATATATTTTAAAACAATAATTTTATATTTAAATATATTTAATTTAATTGATATGTTTTGGTTTCCCAACTAGTTCTGCCATTATCATTCACAAATACTATTTGATCTTTGATAAACCGTAGATGTGACAATGAACAAAAAAAATAATTTAATATATAGGTTTATAAACGTAACACATTAATAAAACTATGAAACATTTTAGTTTAAGAAAACATAAATAAAACAATATTCAATCTAATTATAAAAGCATAACTGAAGTTTAGTTTGGTGGCAATGGAAGAGAAGAGGAGGGTAGGGAAAAATTAAATAGATAGGGTGAGTAACAAGGTTGTAAAGAAGTATGAAGAAAACTGAAATGAGCTAGTGGACCCCACATGTATTTTTCTATATTCAACCGCGAAAGAAAGTTACTTAGTGAATCTAATCGACTGTATTGGTTAATTCATAATTAATTATATGGGACTATTTTTTGATATAACAATAATGATGAGTTAGAAAAAAATATATATTCATAATAATAAATAAAGTTATGAATAAGAAACAAAGCTATTTTAAAAATCAATGTTCAATATTTCTTATTTTTAATTAAACAATTCCTCTTTTTTAATGTGTTTAATTTTTTTTGGCAAGTATGTTAAATCCAGGCTTTTATACAAGTTCATTTGCCTAAAATTGTGGAGTCTAAAGTCATTTTAAAAGGCTTTTGTCATACAAAAATAGTTAACCTACTTAAGTAAATACAAAATAATATATTGTTGTTATTATTATTATATTAAAATTGTTATAATTTATAAAAGTAATATATTTATTTGATTTTCTTAATTATTATGTTGATTTACATAAAAAAAATTAAACTTAAAAGACCGTTGAAAGAAAACCTTATATTATATTTAATTATTTTGTCCTCAATTTGATTTCTATTTTATTTTAAAGAATTCAATGTGATTTTTTCTGTTAAATTAGTGTTAACACTCTTTGAAAAGTGATCACGCATTAATTTCTGTTTTGTTCTTTTGATTTCTTTTGGATGTGCAGATTTGATTTCATCAATGTGTTACAACATGTAAGGAATGACTTCATCAATGTTGTTCAAGATGTGCTTAATCAACTTATTTTCGACTTACATTTATAATCTTTATTGTTCGAATATCCTTACCTTCACATCTCTCTTCATGTCAAATCTAAGGAACTTCTATTGGTTCTCAACTTAGTATAAAATTCAAGTAGAATTCAATGGCTTCTTCTACAATGTACTATTTTACAATTGAAGTTTTGAGAGTGTACTATACAAAACTCGGACAAGACAGGCATGAAATAATACCCAAACTTGATTGTTAACTAATATTTACTATAAGCATAAATCAAGTACAAAGAACACCTGCTTAGCGGCTAAAGTGCATTATAACCCATTTAACCAGAAAAGGTCATTTACCCAGAAAAGGTCATTTACCCCGAAAAGGCCACTTACTCAAGAAAGGTCGCTTACTCAGAAGAGGTTGCCACCTATAACTTGAAATAAAATAGTTAAGCCACCCAAATCCATGTGCCAAACTTGAAGCCTAGGCCTTAAACCAGGCCTATACAAACCCAAATAAGGGCCCAACCCATAAATAAGATAAATTGTAATTAAAGCTTTCTAAATATAGGTGGACCCTAGCAATTAAAGGTATGCAATTCACTAATACTAAAAATTGAAATTTGATTTTGAGAGCTCTCGCTGACTTTATCGTTGGAGTCCTTTCTATAGGTAACCTTCAAAACTAAGACATACTAAACAAGATTGAAGAGTACCTGTTCAAGAGATTCCAAGATTGGGTAAGACAAGATTTATGTCTCATGATAATTTTTTATTGTTTCCACAAGAACAGAGACAATACTGATTCTTCACACATATCCTTTTAAGATTTTCATGTATCTCTTAATTAGGTACATCTATCTAAAATAAACTAACTCACATAATCAAATTTCTATCACTAAGTGAACTATGAAATGTACCATGATATAAAAAAATAACGACAGAAAATACATTTCCAATTGACATATTATTGTGGTTGCCTCATTTTCCAAATCATTTAACACTTGGGAGTCAATAAATTTCTTACATATGACATTGAAGAACAAAAACAAATATGTTATAAACCTCTAGCGGAAGCAAGTAAGATGGTGTAGATAGCCATTGGAAAAAATTGTTGCATCAGCACATGATAATATGAGACTTTAAACAAACTAACTCAAAAATCTTGCATACATAGAAGAGTCTTAACATTTAAAGAGTAACCTTGTGACGCTTACACACTACTCAAACACTGACAAAAAAATTTCTTTTCTTTTTTGCAAAGAGTATGATAAGTTGACGATAGGTACAAACATCGTCCAACTAATTATGGATGTAACTCAAACGAGTGCCCATGTCAACCAAATTTTGTCATGCTTTGGCTTCATATTTTTTCTTTCATTTTGTGTTCAACAAAGTTCAAATTAGACTATCATAATTTTTTTTTTCAACATGCATCACATTTATATAATGTCTTACATCAAGTTTACATCAATATGAAAGATTATAGAATATTGATTGTTTCTTCCAAGTATTATTCTCAATGGTCTTCTTTTGATTTTTTTTGAACATAGTGTTAATATTTTTCACTCAATCATATACTTCTTCACCATTGTGGGGTCTCGACGCACCTTTGCCTCATGCCTTCCTCATTCTACAGTAAGGATGACTACGAGGAAATAACTTTTAATACATAGTGTACATGGTCCTTTCCCATGCTTCAATTGAATATAACTCATGTTTTCTTCACATATGGGACACGGAAAATTACCTCTAACATTATAACCACCCAAGTTACCATATGCTAGAAAATCACTTATTGTGTAAAATAACATTGTAGATAAACAGAATTTTCTTGAATGAATCAAAGACATCAACAACTATTTTGCACAACAGTTTCAAATCATCAATTAAGGGCTTCAGGTACACATCAATGTCATTTTTTGGTTGTCTAGGTCTCGAAACCATCATAGACAATGCACAATGAATGAGGAAAATTATAAATCATCAACAAAACTGACCATGAACTATGTTTATTACTTAAGTTCCCATAAGGATTCATATCATCGGTAGTAAGTCCAACTCTTGAGTTTTTTACTACGCATCAAATTCTAGAAATGTTTCATCAATCTTCTTCCATGTGGAGAAACAACTATTGGTGCAAAATGGTTCTAGAAGGGGGTTGAATAGAGCCTGTAGATAATTTAAACATTTTTGTACAAATATAGAACAATTAAATAAAAGTTTACAAGACATAAAGCACACACAAAATTTGTACTGATTCACCCTTAATGTAAGGGCTACCTCTAGTTTGTTAAGCACCAAGCTTAAGAAGTTTCACTAACCAAATATCTCAATTTGATTACAATATGAGTATCAACCTCTCTAGGTACCACGAGTATCAACCTCTCTAGGTATCACAAGTAGAAACCTCTTTAAGTACAACTTTGTTAGTCTTCCCCCAGATTAAGATCTCTTAGTGGAATAAAGAGAAACACTCTGAAAGCAAGAGAGTACAATAAAAACTCACATGATATACTTCACAAAGTGAAAAATATTACAATGGTGAAGGTCACAATCCAATATGTTTCACACAAGAATTTTTCTGGATTTGACTTTATGCACTCGATGTCTCTATCTCTTTTTTCTTTTATATTTTGATACCACTTATTGTGTAGATTCATTGATATATCTTGTATATTTCTCGTTGTTTTTGTTTATGATATTCTATTGTATCATATCTTGTATGTCTTTCTTCATAATTTTGTACCTCTATTTATAGGAATTCTTAGGATATGATCGTTGAGGCTTTTCTTTAATATATTCTCGTATCAATTTTCTTGATTTTGTTTTTCTAAGGCATAAGAAAGTTGTGTTATCATTCTTTGATTTACTCTTTCTTTTCTTTTGTGGGTCTTCTCATCAATCAATATTTAATGTACATGATCGTTGCAACATAGATATAATCTTCAACATAATCTTTAGCTTCTATCTTTATTATACTTTTCTTTTGAGTATTTTCTCATAAAAGAAATCTTTCCTTGTTTTCATATTTGTAATTCTTCCATCATCGGTATATCCATAACATTTGATTATATCTAATAAATTATTTGATTAGTAGAATTGAAATATTGAATAATCATTAAAAAAATACCTTATTTTTCTTTTCTTTTTTAATTAAATCAGTGTAAGTCTTGACTTGCTTGACATTTTTTACCATCATTTTCTACTACACTTGTTGCCCACATTTTTGTATCGTTACACTTTTGCAAATTTTTTCATTAATAGGTACAAACTTTATCATGGAGGTAGCACAAGGTCTCACGATGAGGTAAAAATAAACTTTTCTCACTCAAAAATCTCACAAACTATTTCGGATGCTCATAAGAGTATGAAAACCAATATTGTGGTATCAGAAGAATATAAAATACAAAAGCATAGTAGTAAGTGATAGATATTATTGTATCCAACAAATTGTTATTATTTTGAGAATATTCTGTAGTATCAATTGCCTAAATATTAGCCAAAATTGTAGTTACTCATTTGTAATGGCAATCAAAATTATCTATGATATTTTGTATATATTCCTCATCAATAGGAGAGACAACTCATAGATGATTTCCTACATAGTATCAGAAGATTAGGTTCCTTCCTCCCTTTTAGAAAACCTAGTCATTTTTTTCTTTTTTTTCCCTTTCTTCCATAGTTGCCCATGGCTGAAAACACCAAATTTCATTCTACTCTAGTCGTCACCAACATCAAACATCACATTCCAATCACTTTGGACATGGAAACCAGCCAATATCACTCATGGGCAACCTTATTTAAAGTTCAAGCTAAAGTTCATTTCGTACTTAAACATATCATCCCTCCTACGGAATCTGCTACCATAACAACGTACCAAACAACCAAGGCCGCTAATCTACCTCTATGGAATCGCCTTGATGTTGTTGTTCTCCAATGGATATATGCCACAATATCTCCTAATATCCTCACATCGATCCTTGTGGCTAATGATTCTGTTGCCAACGCTTGGCAACATGTCACTGACTTGTTTCAAGATAACAAAAACTCTAGGGCAGTATATCTTGAAACTTAGTTCACGAATACGAACTTAGCGGATTTTTTCACAATCTCCGCATATTGCAACCGCCTCAAATCTTTCGCGCACCAATTAGCCAATGTTGGGGCTCTTGTTTTAGATTAACGTCTAGTGCTCTGTTTGCTTGTTGGCTTACCCAAAGCATATGTTGGTTTTGTCACGATTATGTAGCAAAAGGATGACTTGCCCAATTTTGCTACAACATGTTCTTGATTGAAGCTGGAAGAGACCACGATTAAGGAGCGAGCAACTTGTGAATCTTGTTCCTCTGGATTCTTAATCATGAATGAAGGCCCCAATTCCTCTACAAGGTCGTCATAACTACAATCGAGGTAAGTAACCCAACAGAAGCAAAGGCAACAACAGCCGTGGTGGTAGAGACAGACATGGCAACGGTGGGGGTGCCAACATTGAAAGAAATGGTGCACCATATCAACAACCACAATACCACCAGTCTCAGGGTTACCCACCATATCAACATCCCTTCCTAAATCCTTGGACTGGGTAGGTCCAACCTTTTTGTCCTTATCTTGCAGCCTCATGGCAACCTACACCTCCTCGTTAAGATGAGGTTATTGGACCTCAACTATCACAACAATCTTGCCACACATCATCCACACCATCTACTATGGGGTACACACCTACAGACATTAATGGGCCATGCATACTCTTGCAATCTCCCAACCAGATGAAAATTGGTATATGGACATAGGTGCTACATCTCATATGACAACAAATCAAGGTACACTCTTATCTTATTTTGATTTAAGCAAAGATAACAATATTGTTATTGGTAATGGTTATTTGATTCCTATTTGTGGTCATGGAAGCACTTCACTATCTCCACCTCATCCTCCTTTACAACTAAACAATGTGTTACATGCACCAAAATTAATTAAAAACATCATCTTTGTTCGTAAATTTACCACTGACAACTTAGTTTCTTTTGAGTTTGATCCTTTTGGGTTTTCGGTGAAGAACTTGCACACGGGGAACCATCTAATGAGGTGTAATAGCTTTGGTGATCTCTACCCCATCCATCCCAAATATCAAAGAATCTCTTCGCCAACTTTTACTTTAACCTTTCCAGCTATGTCTTCCACCTTGTGGCACAATCATTTAGGCCATCCCGAAGCTACTATTTTAAACTCTCTTTGTCATCAAAATTTTATAAATTGTAATAAATACAATAATGTTTTTTTCACTTCTTGTCCTCTTGTTAAACATGTGAAATTGCCATTTAGAGCTTCTTGGTCTTTTACTGAATTTCCCTTTGATATTATCCATAGTGATATTTGGAACACCAATATATAGCTCATTCGGCCATTGATATTACGTCTTATTTCTTAATGACTTTAGCAAATTTTTGTGAACTTTTCCCATTTCTAGAAAATCACAATCAAATTAAAACCCAATTTGAAAGAGACATTAAACAATTTTGTCAACATAGTGGATTGCAATTTAAGTTCTCTTGCCCTTACATTTCTCCTCAAAATGGCAAAGCAGAAAGGCATATTAAATCCATTAACAATATTGTTCGCACCCTATTAGCCCACTCATCCATGCCACTTTCTTTTTGGGACCATGCTCTTCAAATGGTCACTTATCTACTAAACATTCTCCCTACCAAAGTTTTAGGATATCGTTCTCCGATGCAAGTTCTCTATTGTAGAATTCCATAATTTTCCCATCTTCGTGTCTTTGGTTGTCTTTGCTACCCACTATTTCGAAACACTACCAATAATATGTTGCAAGCCAGATCCACCCCGTGTGTTTTTCAAGGGTACCCATCAAATCATCGAGGGTACAAATGCTATGATCTTTCGACTAGACAGATAATTATTTCCTGTCATGTAATTTTTTGTGACACAATTTCCTTTCTAAAAAATCCATGACACATCTCCAAGTGAGTATAACCATTTAAGTGATGACCCCTTTCCACCCTTAATCCATCACCTACGTACTTGTGTACCACAAAATCAACTAACATGACCTACACTTCATCTTCCACAACCTTTATCACATACAGGCCTAAGCCCTCAGACTTCACTTTCTTCTCACTCACCACCATCCCCTAACAACAATCCCCTCTCAACCCCACCAATTAACCTTCCCCCTTCTCAAACCTCAACCAACCAGCTTACAAATCATAGGTCCCATCCCATGACCACTCGTAGTCAACGGGGCATGGTTAAACCAAACATAAAATATTCACATAATTTGAGTGCTTCAACCACCACTTCTATTTCACCTTTACCTAAGAATCTGGTGAGTGCTCTTCATGACTTAAAATGGAAAAATGCCATGACTGATGAATATAATGCTCTAATTCAAAACAAGACATGGGAGTTGGTGTCACATCCCCTTAATGTCAATATAATTCGGTCTATGTGGATTTGTAAACATAAACATAATTTTGACGATTTTTTTGAGAGGCATAAAGCTCGCCTTGTAGGTGATGGCAAGTCACAACAAAAAGGCATAGATTGTGATGAAACGTTCAGTCCAATAATGAAACCAGCGATAATTCGAACAATTTTAACCATTGCTTTGTCCAAATCATGGCACATTCATCAGGTGGACCTCAAAAATGTGTTTCTACATGGTAATCTCAATGAAATCGTCTATATTCATCAACCCAAGGGTTTTAAGGATTCATCTCATCTTGATTATGTTTGCTTATTAAAGAAGTCAATTTATGTCCTAAAGTAAGCCCCTCGTGCTTGGTATCAACGGTTTGCAGATTACATGGCCATACTTGGATTCCAACATTGTAAATTTGATCACTCTTTATTCATATAGAATAAGGAATCCGATATTTCATATATTCTAGTGGTTTCCTCTAATTCTCTTAGAAGGTACATTATGTCATTCCTGAGTGCAGAGTTTGCTATGAAGGATCTTGGTCCACTTAGTTATTTTTTGGGGATTGCTGTTACCCGTACCACAACCAATATGTTTCTCTCACAAAAAAAGTATGCAGAAGACATTCTTGACGGAGCAAGGATGATTAATTGCAAACCTTGTCCCACACCAGTTGACACGAAGCCTAAACTTGGTGCGTGTAATGACCTTCCATGTGAGGATCCTACTAAGTATAGAAGGCTTGTTGGAGCATTACAATATCTTACTTTTACGAGGCCTGACATTTCTTATGCGGTGCAACAAGTATACCTTTATATGCATGATCCCAAGGAAGAGCACATGCATGCTCTCAAGTGTATTTTACGATACATACAGGGTACTATTGATTTTGGCTTGCATTTGTACAAATCCAATATTAACAAGCTCCTCTCTTACCAGATGCAGGTTGGGGTGGATGTCCAGATACTAGACGATCTTCCTCTAGATATTGAGTTTTCCTCAGAGATAACTTGATTTCTTGGTCATCCAAACGACAACCTACATTATCTCGTTGTAGAGTTAAGGCCAAATATAAAGGAGTAGCTAATGTTGTTTCAGAATCTTGTTGGATTTGAAACCTTCTTCTTGAGCTTCATTGCCCAATTCAAAAAGCTACAATAGTGTACTGTGACAATGTGTGTGCCATTTATATATCTGGTAATCCTGTACAATATCAATGAATAAAACACATTAAAATGGACATCCTTTTTGTATGAGAAAAAGTTGCTAGTGGAGAAATCTGTGTTCTTCATGTTCCGTTCTGCTATCAAATTGCTGATATTTTTACCAAAGGCCTTTTGTGCATACTTTTTAATGATTTTTGGAACAGTCTAAGCATTCGTCAACCTCCCGCTTCGACAGAGGGGGTGTGATAGATATTATTGTGTCTAATAAATTATTATTTTGAGAATATTCTATAGTATCAATTACCTAAAGATTAGCCAAAATCATAGCTAGTCATTGTAATGGCAACCGAAATTATCTATGATATTTTGTATATATTCCTCATCAATAAGTGAGACAACTCACGGATGATTTCCTACGATAAGAGCTAAATTCATAAATAAATACCAACGTTTTTAATTAAACTGATAGATAATCAATTTTTTAAATATGTGGAAATGATAAAATTTGTTTGAATATAAAAGAATACTCATTTGGAGAAGTTAGTTTTTAAATGAATTTTAATATATGGAGACATTAATAGTTGACTCTTAACTATTACACTGAAAAAAAAAATAGATAAACAAAGAAATAAAATTAATGAAAATATTATTAGACAAAATATATAAATTCTAACTTCTTCAAAAGTTAGTATATGTCTGTCATAGCAATATATGTTGATAAATGTAGGGAACAAGTTCTTGAGAAGGCTTAAATATACATTTGGTTCCTAGTTTTGTTGTTTTTATTCCATTTATAATTAAATTTAATAATTTATAATTGAATTTAAAAAATAATAAATTCAAATATCAATTTTAGAAAAAATATTAATATAATTTGTATAAAAATATTAAATTTAGTGTTAATTTGAAAGGGACAAAATTGATTTATTTTAACAAAAATTAGGACTAAATTGAACAAAAATAACGAATATAGGAACTAAATTAAACGAAAAATAATAATACTACCACAAATTGATACGTGGCACAATTGTGACTTGACACGTGGACAATTTTTTTTAAATTAAAAAAATTTTAAAAATTAAAAAAAAAAAAATTAGGAGCTGACACGTGGCATGTACTGTTCAAAAACGTTAACTATTTAAACACCGTTAGTGAAAAGGACCAAATTGACCAAAATTTGACGAAAATGAGGACCTAATTGAACACAAGACGAAAATAGAGACGAAATTGAATAAAAACAACAAAAATAGGGATCAAATGTATATTTAAGCCTTCTTGAGAATGTTACTTTGTATGGATGTTTTTTTTAAAAAAAAAAACTATGTAAACATGAAAAACTAATATTCCATACTCAAAATTCTCGAAAAGCTTAAAACAATACCTACTAATCACTTCCTTTAGATATTCGATTAGAGGAGTTTTTGAACCGATGAAAACAAAATAAAAACTTATCGAAAATCATGCTATCACTTTTAATAGTTATCTCTATTTTCTTATTGGAACTGATTATGATAAGCCAATTCGACTTTATGCTGGGGAGTGATACACTCTTATCTCTTCTACAACCTTTTAAAAAATTAAGATCAGTGTTGACTAACATATCTTAATTATTATTTGAAAGTAACAAAATTACATACATGTTAACAATAAATATGATTTTAAAAAAATTGTAATTTTTCCTTAAATTTAAATATATATTTTAGTTTTCTAAGAACATATGGTTTTTGTTTCTTAAATTATGAAATAAGACTATTTAGCCTTTTAAAATCGATTGTTATAGTGTATATATATAGTTTGAAAAAAAAAAAGGCCTTTGTCTTGTCTGAAATAGAGTTAAAGATTAAACTTACATAACTAATGGATTATAAATAGTTTAGATGACAATTACTTTCATTAATTTCATATTTTTATGTTTAAACATTCCATTTTATTTCTCTGAGAAAGTTTTTGTTAGGAATCCAAGTGTGAGTCTAAGTCCCACATTGACCAGAAATGAGAAAGTAGAGCACCATGTAAGGATCAAGGTCCATAAACCCATTGCCTTAAGGATTTGGGTTGATAGTGGTGTCAGTGTCTTATATGGTTAGGCTCCGATCTCATTGGTGTTGTATCTCCCCAATGATACCCCCTCCTTAAAAACCTGACAAGTGGTATTAGAGCCGATGGTTAATACCGGCTCAGACGAGTGCAGTACCAGTATGGTCCTAGTATCGAAAGTCTTCCTGACAATGTGGGTCAGGTAAGCGTGTCCCGTTAAGAAGAACGACGGTACAGAAAAGGGCAGAAAAGGAGTACTCGTGGTTGGACAGCTTCCGCTGGAGGGGGAGTGTACCAATGTGGTTGAAGGGACTCACCCTTGAGGGGGAGATTGTTAGGAATCCAAGTGTGAGTCTAAGTCCCACATTGACCAGAAATGAGAAAGTAGAGCACCATATAAGGATCAAGGCCCATAAACCCATTGCCTTAAGGTTTTGGGTTGAGAGTGGTGTTAGTGTCTTATATGGTTAGGCTCAGATCTCATTGGTGTTGTATCTCCCTAGTGATACCCCCTCTTTAAAAACCTAACAGTTTTTAATCTGGTAATTAACATTTAGGTAGATGACCAAAACTAGTGGCAGAACTTCAAAAAATTACTGAATTAAAAAGATAAATTGTAAATATAATGAACTGAATAAAATTATCCCAAATTTAACAAATTTAACCGAAAAGCATCAGTGAAAGTTTGCAATATATTTCAGCTAAGTTGATGTAATAAAAAAGAAGTAGTATTAAAAGAAGGGTATATTATTATAATTTCTCAAATAGCAATCCGGTTTCTCACAAGAACAATGACACAAAACTAGAAACTGGGTTGTAGGATTTTTGGTGCTAATCGTTTTCTATTGTTTCTATGTAAAGCCGCATGATGTAGATAATGTGGATTGCTAAAGCTCACATCACATGGCACCCCATGGTGTTCCCCCAGCCTTGGCCGATATAGGTGTCGGTCAAGGGTGACATGTGTTGATAAGTTAGCGGGGCCGGCTAGGTGTGGTACACCAGTCCCCCAACCTTTAAGTGTGATGAACAGTGTTAGGGCTAAAGGCGAGAAAGGGTTGATTGCAGGTGAAGGGATGTCAGGGGTCAAATCAAAGGGGTTTTTGTGCCCTCGTTTTTAAGACTTATGTCCTTTGGAATGATTGTGTCGATTGGTATGGGTTGTTATTTTGGCGGGAAGGGGTTTTTTCCGTTTGGGATTCTGGCCTATAAATGTGGATTTTAAAACGAGTAAGGGTTTATTGGTTCATTTGCGAGAATTTCCAGTCAGAGATCTTGTGTGCGTTTTCTTGTCCGACTAGTTTCCAATTCCAGCCAACATCTTTCCAGAAAAAAGAGAAAAGGTATGTATAGTAGTGATAGTGTGTCATTGTCTACGTCTAGTAGTGAGAGTATAGAGTCTGGGAGGAGTAGAGGTAGACACGTTGAAGAGGAGAGCACCAGTTCTGGGGGTATGGTGGGCGGAATCCCTGTGGAAACGGTGAGGGAGGTCCGAGAAGATCCCCCAGAGGAGTTGGCGGAGAGTAACTGGCTAGCCAAGGGCGGTTATGGGTGGGTGGCTGCCGACGTTCGTAATCAATCATCCTTATTTCGGTGGTCTCGCTTGTTGAACTCTTGGCTGAATTGTACACCTGTTATCATAAAAGGTGTAAGCGGGGGTATTGTTTCCCTGGAGAGGGTGAACACCGTCGACCATGTGTGTCACGGGCAAGAAGGGGGAACCGAGAAGTTCTTCTATATGTACATGTGCCACTTTTCTCAGCTACATAAGCGATTGCCGCTGGACGATTTCACCATGGGTGTGTTGCGCGCGCTGAATGTTGCACTTATGCAGCTACACCCAAACAGTTGGGCTTACATGCAAGCCTTCCGTATTTTGTGTCAATCCCTATATTTGTAGCCTTCTCCTTACGCATTTCTGTACTTCTATTATACTAGGCCTCGCCAACCGACCACTTGGCTATCTCTGATAAGTCGTCCCAGCATCAGCAGATTGGACGCATTTTCCCAGTCCTTCAAGCATTTTAAGGACGGATACTTCAAAGTTGTGGTGAAGGAAGAGGACAAGCCTTATTTCTTGAACGCTGATGGGAGTACGAAGTTCCCGTTCAGCTAGACGGGGACCCCCTCTCGGTATAAGGATATGGGTACCGACGAGTTGTCGGCAGGGGATGAGGAGGTGGTGGAGACCTTGATGAAGTTTGTTGATAAGTTGCCCACTAAGGGCCTAGTTAGAGTTTATAATTCGGTGCACCCGATTATTGATATTGAAGGTATTTGTTTGTTACTTAAATTTTGTTAATTATTCTAAGTTGTTTTAACCGGGGTTTAAAATGTTATTGTAGGGCACATGGCGCAATCACTGAAGAAGAATTTGGCGCTCTTCCAGTCGTTAAGGAAAGAAATGGCTGCTAAAGCAAAGGCAGCTGGGAAGACTGATGTTCCCAACCTGCAGGAATCGATGGTCGAGGTACACGTGCATGGCGGAACGAAGAGGAAGGCCGAGTTGCCGCCTCGAGCCGGCAAGGGGAAGGATGTGAAGAAGGTGAGGGCGACACTACTCGGGGTGGGGTCGGCTAGTGGGGCATGTAACATCCCTAGGGAATATTACTTAAAAATAAATACTAAAAGAAATAATTACATTAATAGTCATCTCGATAAAAATCCCAACGCGGGAAAAATTTAAACTCATTAAAATAGTGTGCCAAAACTCATAACTAAATCCATAAAAGGTTACAAGTTTCCAAAATTTGTATCTAAAACATAAATTACAAATTAGCAAAACCCTAGCTCTAATCTCATGCTAGCCCTCACTCCGCCATCTGAGCATCCTCAACACCACCTGTATCAACATCTGCTCCCATGTAACGAATTACACGATCATCGCCACACACAAACAGAAAGGGTGAGCTGAGAAAATAAAATAACAAACATATAAAACACAAGATAAATCGTATACCCATCTTATTCATTATATATGTAATTCTTGGCCAAGACCTTAGCCCCAAGACTTATCAGTCTTCAAATCATACAATTGGTTAGCCTTGGACTCGGGAATATGATGCTCACACGAACCTGTCTGCTCGTGGTCCTGCCTCTACGAACCTCCCCGCTCGTAGTCCTGCTCTACGGACCTACCCTCCCGTAGTCCAACACATGTGATCCACCAGCCCCCGTACCTCCCCGCACGTGGCATCTCTCATTGTGAGCACGGAACATACGAACCTACCTCGCTCGTATCCCCACGTGAGAGTAACTAGATATGAACCTCCCCGTTCATATCATCACATGTCAAACACCATCCATGAACCTACCCGCTCATGGCACAGCATCTCCCGATCCAAGCAAAGCATCATTATCAATTAAAACAACACACCAGAAAGCAAAGAACAACAGCATTTCCGCCTGGCTCGGCCCACACGCCGCTAGGCGAAACTGTTCCAGACCGCCTAGCGGTAACCACTCACCGCCAGGCGCTAGCGTTGTGCTAGTGCCCCTGTTTCCTCGTCACCGCCTGGCGGAGCTCGACGTGCCGCCAAGCGTACCTTAGTACTCCGCGCTCTCCTGTTAAATCCATCACCTGGCGGGTATCAATATACCGCCAGGCACCATACCAGAACAGTACTTTTCTGGTTTATGACACCCCCGTTAATCCAATTTACCATTTAACTCCCTTACAAAGTTCACAT
>Ga0214544_1004407_pt1 | contig 28333 bp, 15 predicted proteins | sample CNSS3metaG_FD_160074 | JGI IMG/M metagenome (GOLD analysis project Ga0214544, IMG submission 160074) | Root nodule microbial communities from cowpea collected in UCLA plant growth center, Los Angeles, California, USA - CNSS3 | ecosystem: Host-associated > Plants > Roots > Nodule | place: USA...
AGGTTGACGCACGGTGTTACGTTGGGTTAATAAACTATTTTTTAATCTCCTTTAAGAGATAATTTTAAATCTAAAAATTTTATATATATATATATATATATAAACTCTTTTCAATATTAATAAAACCAATATGATGCACTATACTTGAAAGTGAATACGTATATAAATTCGATACTTTATGAAATTTTACCAATATTTAACAATAAAATATTTAATCTATAAAATAATAATATTTTTATGATAAAAATAATTTATAATTTTTTATTTTGATAATATTTAATAAATATGATTTTAGTTAGGATTCATACATAGTTATTATGTTTCTAAAGATTTATATATATTTATATATATATATATATATATATATATATATATATATATATATCCGTACATCATGGATAAAAATAATTTAAAATTTCAAATATAATAATTTGATATATAAATTAACACATATTTTAATAAAATACCATCACCTTTAATTTTTCAAAATATATATATTAAAATAAGTCAACCACATAAACATAGTTGGATTTAGAATTATCCGCCTTTGAAAAACTGATTTTGCAATTTTCATAACATTGCTTATTTATGAGATGACCAACCTATTTCGTAGACGGAAACAAACATCATGTTCACTCTTTTTGTCAATAATCATTTTCTCCAACTCAAAAAATTTACCATCAAACAACCTAAAATCCAAGGCCTTTTCAAAATATTAAAGTTTAGTCAAATTATGTTAGTTAATAAGCTTTTCAGAGAAAACTCACATTTGGGGCAGTTCTCAGAGTAGACAGCATCCCATATCCTTCTTGCAGAAGCACCAGTGTAACCAGTATACCTTTCAGGATTCAGTTGAAGATTCACGTACGCCATCTCGTCTGCAAATGCAAACACGGCTTTCAATTGACATGCTTATTTTTCTTAGAAAAAAGTTGAATACATCATAAAAAAATTTAATAATTCGAATCATGTGCTGCCACCTGTTTAAAAAAAAGTTAAAAGGCACTTTTACTAGAAGTGAATACTAACTACACTGTCTGCTTTCTGATACTGAAAATCAAGGGCTGATCAAGTTGAAATTTAATCATAGAAATATCTTAGCAGATCAAGATATCAAACAAAACCACTAAGAAGAGAGCATGTTACCTAAGTTTAGTTAAGTTAACCCATAACCTAGTACAATATTAATAACATTGAGTGAAGCTATTGGTTTGTTCTGTGACAGGTACCACTTCCAGTAAGATCACAAGCATGGTTTCGTGCGCGGCACATCACAATCTTTGTTAAGCCTGGAATATTAATATGGATTCCTCTTCAAATAAATATGGAACAAACATTTCAGGCTCAAACAATATTAAAGCTTAAATCTTCAAACAAAGACTTGGTCCGGTAGGTTCCCACTAGTTCCAAGTCCAATAGGCATTTGATTGGTCCTTTCTTTACATGCGAACTGATTATCTTTGATCGGTAGATCCTGTTACTGTTGGATGTAGGGATTTTGCATCAATCATGCAGTCCAAAGATCACACCTTCATAAGCAAGCAGGGAATAAACTCAGTTTGCTTGCATTGCACCCACTGCATGCAGTAAGGGAAATTATTATCATTAGCCCTTCAACAGTGAGGTCATCCTAGTCATGAGACCATACATGAGCTCAAGGTGTTACTCTTTATTCATTTGATTGCAGCAGCGGATGATGTCTGCAGGCTTTTCATGCTGATCCCTCCAACCAGACAAGAAAATTCATTTGATGCTGCTTTCAGACTTCTTTCTAGTCAACCACCAAGTGAGAGTTTTTTGACTGTCCAATACAATGCAAGTCAGATGACAAAATAAATCTTTTCATGTACAGCACCAGCATAGAATCTCTGGACAAACCGGGTGTTCATTCTACGCTAAATCGATCTATCAACTATATCAACACAACTCAACCTGCCAATTACTATCTAATCTTTCGTCACGCAGCCTCTCCCATGCTCCTTCCATCAATGCTCAAATCAAAACTAGGAGAACCCTTTTGCTTCTCACTTTCAATCCAGCTGGTGCCAGGCATCTTCTTAACCCCTCGTTCCTCCATCAACCTCCTGATCTCCTGGGCCTCGTTCCACCGGCCAACTGCTCTATAAACATTACTAAGCAGAACATAACTCAGATGGAATTCAGGCTCCAACTGAATCATCCTTTTCGCAACACGTTCAGCTGTGATATAATCCGAACACTTAGTGCAAGCTCCAAGCAGAACCGCCCAAACCGAATGATCATACCTGCAATCAGCAGCCTCAAGCAAAGTCTCAGCCTCATGTATCAACTCAGCCCTTCCAAGAAGATCAATCATGCAAGTGTAATGCACCACCCCAGGCCTAATCCCATACTCCCTCTTCATCAAATCAAAATACCTCCTCCCATCATCAACCAAACCATTATGACTACACGCAAACAGAACATTCACAAAACTGATCCCATCTGGCCTCACCCCCTCCTTCACCATCTCCTCAAACAACTCCAACCCCTCTTGCCCTCTCCCATTCTGCGCAAACCCCCCAATCATGGAGTTCCATGTGATCAAATTCCTCACCTCCATCCTCGAAAACAACCTATATGCAAAATCCACACTCCCACATTTCGCATACATATCAACCAAAGCAGACTCCACCACCACATCCCTCCACCCACCCTTCCTCACATAATGACAATGCACCTCCTTCCCCTGCCTCACCGTAGCCAGCGCCGAACAAGCACGAATAATCGTCCCAAAACTATAAACATCCACCACCCCCCACTCCCTAACAAGCCCAAGCACACTCTCAGATTCACCATTGTGACAATAAACACCAAGCATAGCAGTCCAAGACACCCAATTCCTCCCCTCCAACCCATCAAACACTACCCTCGCACACCCAACATCGCCGCACTTCCCATACATATCCAACAAACTACTCTCCACAACCACATTCCCACGCATCCCCAAAGTCACAACCTTCCCATGCACCTCCCTCCCCATCCTCACCCACCCCAAGTGCCCACAAGCGTTCAACAGTGACCCGAAAGTGAAACCATCAACCTCCAACCCCAAACCTCCGTCGTGCATAACGGAAAACAACCCCACGGCCTCCCTAAACCTGTCGTTACGCGCCAACGTGGAGATACAGGCCGTCCAGCAGACGGGGTCCGGGTGGGGCAATTCGTCGAACACCCTGCGCGCGTCGTCGACCACGCTGGTCCTCCCGTACATGTCGATGAGCGCGCAGGCCACAACGCAGTTGGAGTGGAAGCCGCGAGTGGCGACGATGCCATGGAGGGCCTTGCCAAGGGGGAGGTTAGGGAGCTGGGAGGAGGCTTTGAGGAGGGAGGAGAGGGTGAAGGCGTTGGGATGGAGGCCGAGGCGGAGCATTTGGAGGAAGAGGCGGAGGGCCTGGGTGGGCTGGGCTTTCCGGACGTAGCCGGAGATAATGGAGGTCCAGGCGATGACATCTTTGAAGGAAAGCCCGTCGAAGAGAGTGCGGGCCTGGGAGAAGTGTGGGGAGAGTTTGAAGTATAGGGAGAGGAGGCTGTTGGCGAGGAAGCGGTCGGCAAGGAGGCCCGATTTGAGGACGTGGGCGTGGAGGAGGGTGCCATGGACGAAGGAGTGGGCTTTGATGCATGCTTGGAGGAGGGAGGCGTAGAACACGGGCTTCAGAGAGGGGTTGAGGGCTTGGGCTTGGGTGAGGTTGAGGTTGAGTTTGAGGTTCTTCATGGAGTGTTGGATCAAATGTTGTTCATAGATAGTGTGGAGAAGCAGGCACTCTCAGGTGACTTTTCCAACCATGTCATGGCCGGAACAAACCCGGCGATTAATTAAGATAGGATCATTTTGACTATGATTTATTATTTACAAGGAAAATGATATTTACAACGTTTTATTAGAAAAATTTTGACAAAAAAAAATTCTAAAATTTTATTATTTAATTTTTGTAATTTTCATACAAAAAATATTTGTCGAAAAATCATTTTTCAGGATTGTCCCCAACTATTAGTGGATTTTGGTTTCAGTCCTCCATCTAAAGATTGATCAATTTCAGTTCCTGACGTTTTGAATTGCATGGAATTGGTCCCTAATTTTAAACTCCGTTAGTATTAACTAACATATGACTAAGGGATAGTCACGTCAGGATCCTGTTTAAAGGTTTCTCTTTAGTTACAATAAAGACGTGGTTATTGGTAGGTTGTTTGTGGGTAATTTATGAAATCCTAAAATTTTAATTTCAGGATTGGAGAGGTTGCAAAGATTGCAGATCGTATTGGTGTGAGCAAATCTTAGGTAACAAAATTCAGTTTTGTTGAGCGTTCTATAGTGATGAATAGCGGAAGCAAAGGATTGGATTGTACATAAAGGAGTAGTGGTTCGAAAATATGGCGTAGTTGTGCGTCATCTTCATAAATAGCATTCAAAGTGTGTGGGTGTGGGAAAATTTGTTGCTTCTAAAGGCAAGTACTGTGAAGAACAAGGGCAGATTATTTTAGAGGTGTAGGAATTGGGCTGTAAGTGATAAATTCCTTCACTTTTTCTCGAGCTTCATTTGGTTTTCTGTGTAATGGTTTCCTTTTTGTGCAGTCCAATTTCCATTGTAATTATTTCGAATGGGTTAATGAGTCGGAATCTACATTTGAAGGTAAAGAATCTGAATTTGAATCCAGCGGAGGAAAAATAGTTGAAGAAGATAAAGGTTGTTGTTTGGAAAAGGACAAAGTTATAATGGACTTGATAAAGAAAAATGAGAAGCTGAAGAGGAAATTGCAACAAGAGAAAAAAATTGGAAATTTTTTGCAACTTTTATTTGTTGTTGTGGGTGGCAACTGTTGTTTTGATTGTTATGGTGTTGTTGAAGGTTAATTGTAATTAGTTATGTCTTAGCTAGTTATAGAAGTGATTACTTATGTATTAAACTTGGTGGTTAATGTTGTGTGAGGTAAGTTTCGTGAGGAAGTGTTTTGTATTAGAATATGATATTTGCCATGACCTTTTTTATATTTGCCATAACATTTTTTATTTAGTTTGTAAAGCACTTTAAGGGTAGTATAAAAGTAATCAGTTCTGATAATTATGTGCATAATCTGTGAATGAAATATTGCAGTTTGGAAAAGGTTTGGTAATAATGGATTCCATGAATTATTTTTTGATTTGGTCTCCTGTTTTACCAATTTCAGAGTATCAGAAAGTATTTTTGAATGAAAAATTATGACTGAAAGAATGGTATACAATGTATGGTGAATAAGGAATAGAAATGTGCATTTCATTCAAACAGTGCATCACCAACGCCATTGATCAATAATGCCAAACAAGTGGTCCAAAGCAATACCAAAAGTTTTTCCTTGAATTGAATACAATAATGCAAAAAGTGGTCCAAAGCAGGCAAGTGGTCCATAACTTTAACTAAAATATTGAAGTACGACTGCTCCAAAACAAAATAGTGGTCCACTATCACTATGCCCAATGTTATAGAAGTCTTAATTTATTATAGATGTCTTTAATAAAGCAACAAAAAAGTAGGATTCTTCATTCATTTTCACGTGGATTGTGCACAAGTTGTAGTACTACTAGCTTGAGACCCCAATGCTTGTGCTGCCATGTTTCTTGTCTGTGTTGTTGGTGCTCTTTCTCCTTGGTTCACGTTTGTTGCAACTATGGGTGTGGATCTCGTTCTACTGGAGGTTTGGTTTGATGGTCTAACAGCATTGGTAGCTTTAGTGGCAGTTCGAGTCCGTTGTGTGTTTCCCTGTCAATTCAGTATGTTTTCAACTTTCAGATTTGTATTTTGTAAAAGAAAAATCATTAAAAAGTAAAGAACATGATGTTTTACCTTTCTGGATTTCATCCCCCTTCTACAACTTTTGATATTATGTCCTATTTGTTTGCACCTACTACATTTCATGATGAGATTTTTCTTTTAAAGTTTCGAATGACTAACATGTTCATCAGCTTCCCTTCTTATAATTTTTTTGGGCCTGTCAGGTGGTGTTTTGTATGTGGGTGGGAGTAGTTCAGGGTTGGTTGCTTTTGGACCAAAGTTGTTGTCCATTTATTTGGATAATTTCTGGGCTATAACAAGTGTGATAAGCTTCTCTTTTGTAGCATGGATGAACGTATGCCACAAGATTTTCTATCTTGTAGTTAATTGCAGCCACAACATGTCTACAAGGAATACCCACCAAATCCAAAAAATAACAAGTGCAACTATGCTTACTTAGATCAACTATAAACTTCTCTATAGTGAACCCTTGCGTGACTTCAAACTTAGAACCCCCTGCCCATACTGGAAGCCAATTCCCACATTTTTCCACTTCCGTATCAAGCCGTTTTTTTAGGCTTAGGCATTACATTACCCGGATATGCAATCAACTTTTCTCTAAGTGTAGCAAATCTACACATTGTGTATATGATCTAATCCATTCCATCATACTAATGATTGGTTTATCTTTAGCCAATAAAATAGTACTATTGAATGACTCAGACAAATTATTCATTAAAACATCACATCTAGGGTAAATGTTGAATGCATGTTTACACTATGAACTTCTAGGAATGGCAACTAACCAATTATATGCTTCAAGGTTAATATTTCTTAACTCACCCTTTTTTTTTCCAGGCAGCATAAAAAGTAGCCTTTGCTGCCCCCATCATAAGGTCTCTGATGACCACCCCACCACCAAATTTCTTCTTGAAATTGCTATACAGGTGCCTCAAACAGAAACGATGCTCCACCCCATTCAAAATTTCATCAAATACAACCATAAGTCCCAAAAAAACCATAGTTCTAAATAAGAGCAAAAAAAATCAATTAATTGTGACTGTATAAAGGAAAAGTTAATGTATTTACATTACCTTTTGTTGATCTGAGATGAATACCCAACGATGATTTGCAACACCTCCAATATCCTCTAGCAATAGTGTTAGGAACCACCTTTGGGTCTCTTTGCATTCATTCTCAACCGTAGCAAAAGTCAACACCTATAAAGGGCCTACACCCAACCAAGAAACCAGCCTTACAGCTCGCTAAGCACATGTAAAAACAGCCAAATCTTGGTGGCAGACTGGGTTGAGGTTGATTTATCTTGATCTTGAAAGTTCCAGCCTTAACTTTGAGCAATTCAGCAACATAATCATGTAATCAACCGTATTGACGTTGTCCATCCCCCACCAAATAGTCCATTGTAATTTGTTTTGCCTTTCCAGCCCTCCATGGAGTTATGCCTACATTGTATGTCTTTTTGATTTTATCAATGATTTGACACACTGTCATTACACCCACATTCATAAATTTGTCTACCAGCACTTGTGCAATCCAGTCCTTATTAGCATTTTTATTCCTAAAAACCCTTCCACACTTATGACGCCCAACCAATGTCTTAACCTGAAATGTTTGCCTACCAACAACCTTACTCACCATAATTAAAAAACCACACCTTTTTTTACACACAACCCTCACTCTCTTCTGATCATTCTTTACAAATTGTACTTCTTTCCCATTCAAAACACCATGCTCCATCAATGTCTGTTTAAAATCCTTCCAAGAACAAAATTTCATTCCCAATTTGAACTTGAAGTCTTTAGTCATAACTTTAGTCATATCAACTATAACTATACTTATAATCATTAAAACAGGAAATGACAGCTCCCCTAACCTGAAATTCCTGCTCCAAAAGTGCTTTTAGAATCCTTCCTTGCACCACAAATGATCTCCACCCTTGAGCACTCCTTCCAGCCTTCTAACACTTTCCTAAGTTTTGTTTCTAGGGTTCTAAAGCTCTCTCATTAGCAACCACATGAAATGATCTTCATCTACTCAAGTCGCCCCCAAGGCATAAAAAAATAAGATGCTATGATTTTACTCTAGCCAAAGTTTGAACCCACAACCTCCCAATTACCAAGTTCATGCACAACCATCAGACCAATTCATGTTTCTTGGTAATTCATACTTATTTATGATTTTATCATATTGCTCTAGTCTCAAGCATACACGTAAAACGATAAAACAATTTAAATTAATAAACAATTGGCATACACAAGACTTCAACACACATCCTCTCAACACCACTCCACACGCTTAACCACTTAAGCCACCATTACTCATTGTCTTCTCTTTCCACATTTATTAACTTAGGGATTCTCGCCCTTGTATTTATTAAATAAATTTTATTTATTTATTTAATTTTCCCGGGTCTTACACCTATGAACACCCTTCCATTTGGAGTTAGTTGGATTACCTACAACATTCCACTTGGGACCTTCTTATGCCTTTATGTGGTCACGTCTGTTGACCACTCTCTTGACCGATCGATAACAAAAGGTCAAATCATCTAATTAACTTAAACAGGCCAGTAATCAGGATTAAGAAGTATTAGGCCGTGATTAGGTTGTCTCTAATCATTGGCCCACGACAAAATTATAAATATATGTCAAAGGTATAGTTGTTGGAACTTTTAACTCATATTAATTATATCATTTGTTGCTTTAATCGATCGATCTTGCGCTGACTTTAACATCGAAGCACCTTCAACAGATACTAATTGATCAGTTGACCAACAAGAACATTGGGAAAGGAAGACAAATAGGAAACTTAAAGACTTAGCAAAATTGGTGGAGTAGAAACTCGACCCTACACCCAAAACACATAAAATAAATTAAAGATGTTTAATAATTAGAATATGAAAAAATTTGACAATTATGCATATACTTATCTTTTAGGCAAAAGTACATAACTCATGCAATTTTTATTAGAAAATACACAAATAGGTAAAAAGTTAAAAAAAATTACCTACCTATATAAGTTGTGCTTAATTAACATTCTTTTATATTAAAAAAGTCGTAATTAAGGACGACATCTTCAAATTTTTCATGATGAAGTCATTCTGGACCTAGGTAACTTCAGTAGAAACGATGAAGTTGTGTGGTTCAGTGCAGACTTTAATTAGTAGTAATTGAAGTCATGAACACATAAATGACTTTAAGGAATTCATATTTTAGATTTTAGTGTGATAAGAAATTGTGGAACTAACACATGACTTCATTATTTTCAATTTTTTTATGGGTTTGTTGTGTTTGTTGTTACGTGTACATGTGACACGTAGCAAGTAATAAATCATGCATTAAGTTCAAGATTTTTAAGATTGCTAATGAATCATGTTTTATCCCTAGATACAAACTCCATTAGGTATTCAATTTTAGTTTTAGGGCCATAAAATATTTTTCAATATCTCAAGAACCAACAAACAAGTCATGAGTGATCAAGTCACAACAAACATTAAGCATAGAAATCAAATACTAACATAGAAAAGAAAAAACACATGTACTAACATCTCAAAATACACAAGATTTAGTTTATTACATCTAATTTCACAAATGGAATAAGCTCTCCATGGTAGAGGACCTATGGTTTACAAATAGGAAAGATATGAAAGAAATTGAAACAAAAAAGAGATTCACGCCCTTTTTTCCCAAGGTTCTTAGGAGTTTCTCCATGCTCGAGTCATGACTCCCCTTTGCATCAACACCTCCAATTTGTACATCTTCCTTGTCATCAAACCCTAAAGGGGCATAACACCTGGGTGAAGATTGAAGACCCAACGAGGACTGGAAGAGTTTCCAAATACTCTAAACAACCTCAAAGGGTCTCCTCAGTCACATTAGGTGGAGAGAAATCATGGGAGGAAGAGAATGCCCAAAAACCTCAAGAAAAACATGAATAAATACCCAATTTTGACATGTCAACGACGCTCGACATCTTAGCACCGTTGAGTGCCATTAGTTAAAACGCCAAAGGGGCTCTTTGTCAAACCACTTCTCAACATAAGTTCTTCAATACTAACTAGCGCTTAACACCAAATTTCCACTGCTGAACATTCCCTATCACTACAAATTTAAAAGTGTTTGATTTTAAAAGGGATTTATTACTTAAGGTTATAATAACCTCAGGAAAAAATAATCGTAATGGAGATTTTAGAAACCCCTAATAAGTGTTAAGGATTTTTCAAGAAACCTCGAAAAATTCACCAATTTAAAATTTTCCACCGTAATTCCTACTTTAACTTTTCATATTCTCCCCTTTTTTATAGTTATATTAATTTCAACATTATGACAGGTGTCATTGTCGGTGTCACGTGTTAGTTTGTGATTGTATTATTTCTTTTTGTTCAATTTAGTCTACATATTTGTTATTTTTTTTCAGTTCGGTCCTTATATTTATTAATTTTTGTTTAATTTAGTGTCAATTTTGGTTAAAATGAAGCAATGTTGTCCCTTTCAAATTGACACCAATTTTTTTTATATATAAATATTATACTAATATTTTTTTCTCTAAAATTAATATTTTTATTAATTATTTTTGAAATTCAATTGTAAATTATTATATTTAATTAAAAATTGAATATAATTCTTAGATTTAATAGTTAACAAGAATAAAATTATGTAATATATATTATTAGAATATGTTTATTTTTATAATAACTATATTCTAAAATATTAATATTTTTAAAATTTTAATATTTAATTATAATAAGGAGTTAGTTAGTTGGTAATCTTTCTATTTTTACCGTCACCCCTCACACACCCTTCAAACAGGATACAAATATAGGAAAATGATTTTTTGACTACTAAAGTTTGACAACTTTTTCTTAGAATTTTAGGTCGCATCTTCTAAATGGTTCTCCACTTCTCTATTTTCTCATTCTAAATATTCTAAAACCATTTGGAAACTTAGAAAATGACCCATCATGTTCTAAGATAAAGTTATCAAAATTTAATAGTCAAAAAATATAATTGTAAATATAAGGGAATGGAATCTTACAAAACAAAATTAACAAACTTGACAATCTTTTGTCTTTTTCCTAACTAAACTGAATTTTTTTTAAAAAAATTAAAAATAAAAAGTAAAATAACAGTGTCTTAATGTAAAAAACAAACTTTAAGAAAGTTTGTTAATTTTTTTTGTCAAACTATCATTTTTTAAAATATAAACAAGTTTCTAATACTGAATCCTCTCCTATGAATTCTTATGCCGCCAAAAAGACGACACCATGGCAAAAGAAAAGGAAAGGCGTCTAGAGCCTCGACCTCAGCGTCTGATTTGGCTTCCGAACGGGCACCGTCACCGGCACCGACACCACCAACTGCTACTGCAAGGGCACCAGCGTCGGCACCGGCATCTTATCTGCTGTGGGCTGTGAAAATCCCAGAAGAGATACAGGCGAAACTGAAGGGGGTGGAGAATTATGTTTCGTGGAAAGAAGAAGTTCGGAGTATCATCATCTCTCACAATTTGGTGCGGTTGGTTGAAAAGTTTCTGATTCCTGAGAAATACGAGAACGAAAGCGATCGCAAAAATGATATTTTGAGCAAAGAGTACGAGGAATGGCTTATTCAAGATCAGAGGTTGTACAGTTGGTTTTTATCGTCTCTATCCAACGACCTTGTTCCGATGATAGTCCGATGCAAACACTCATGGGAGCTTTGGCACACGATCAACGAATGCATGGCTTCTGAGCTGAAAGCTAGGGCTACAGCCCTTAGGGTACAACTCAATAACATGAAGAAAACCGGTTATCTCGTAGAGTATCTTGCGAGAATCCAAACCATTGTTGACTCTTTAGCGGAAGCCGGTGATCCGGTCTCTGAAAAAGAACACATTGATACCATCTTGAACGGCTTGCCGGAGCAGTATAACGATTGTGCCACCGTCGTACGAGGACGTTGGAACCCTCCACCGCTTCGTAATGGTGTTGACCGCTCAAGAATCGCAAATCGAGCAATTCAACATTCTTGTTCCTGTTCAATATCTAATGCCCGATAACCCTCTAACTGCCGCTCCTTCTACTGATTCTACTGATCGTGATATTCAACCATCTCCTGCCCCTCCAGATCACCACAACGCTGCATCATCTTCTCCTTTTTCTAATTATCCCAATGACGGTGGAAGAACATACCCCCGCCGCAGCGGAAGAACAGACCCCTGCCGCCGCGACCCCCGCCGCGGTGGCCGCCGTGGTTGAGGTGAAAGTTTTAAACTGTTAAAGGATGAGGTTTTAGATGTTTCATCAGATTCTGTTTAACAAATGCCTGCCATGCACGTACAACACTTTGGCCATTCAAATTTTGTGGTCTCACTTTATTGTTGTACAGTGCTGTTCAATGCTATACGTTAATGGACTGTTTGATCATAAGTTTAATCTTCATTCACCGAACTTTACAGTGAGTATGTATTGGTTCAAAATTCATTTGCTTTTGAGTTGTTGATCATGAGCTAGGTCACAGGGTTTTTAATCGAAATCTTAATTAGTACACAAATCTCTTCACATTAATGTTATGAATGAATTTGGTTTATGAATTAGTATTTGAGAGTAAAAAGAAATCTCATCCCTTCTGTTCTTTACCTTTGGAAACAGGAAAAAAAATAAATAAAGGTTCGATTGAGGCGAGATTAATAAAAGAAATCACATTTAATTTTTCGAAATAAAATAAAGAGTTTACTAAGCTGTTTAAGGTTATAATAATTTACATGCAAATTCAAAAGTATTTTTGAATTAAGTCTTCTACCCTTTTATACATAATCAGTCCTCCTGATTTAAAAATAAATAAAACTTATTTCCTGGTCACGTTTTTCACTTTTTTGGATTCGTCGTTATCTATTTGAAATGCAAAGTGATAAATCCCTCTTAATAATTTTTTTTTTTAATACACACATAACTTATAAAAAAAGAAATAAAGATAAGTATCCACAAAAAAATGAGTAAGAATTGCATACTGAAAAAATCACTTACATACAGTTCAACCCGACTTTCATAGCTTTGATACTTTAGCGACAATTTAAATCTTATCATCCACATATTTTTAAGAAATAATTAACAGTACACAATTGTTTTTTTTTTAGTCAAAATGGCTAAAACATTATGCCATTCTCGGATTCATCCCTTGAAAATACATATTCCATGAATTCTCCTGTATAGCACAAAGTATATAAGCCTATTAGAAAAATATCTATATTACAAATTTGCCGATAAAAAATAATTGATTAAAAAATACATGCAATTTTAATTAGATATTTATATATATATATTTTTTGAAAAAAAAATATTTACAAATTTTATTATAAAAAGATATTTATAGAAAATTAATATTAATATCTTCAAATTTTGTTGCATTAATAATGTATTATTATTATGTTATTGTTGTTGTTATTGTTATGTATATCCGGAGTTAGTGGGTAATCTTTGTGTTATTAGTTCCCACTCACGTTCAAAATATAAACAAGTTTCTAACACTGAATCCTCTCCACTGCATTCTTATGGCGTTAAAAAGACGACAACATGGCAAAAGAAAAGGAAAGTCGTGTACAGCCTCAACCTCAGCGTCGGCTTTCGCACCGACACCAGCCCCAACATCTGCTACTGTAGCGACACCAGCGTCGACACCGACATCTTCTCCGCTGTGGGCGGTGAAAATCCCAGAAGTGATACCGACGAAACTGAAGGGAGTGGAGAATTATGTTTCGTGGAAAGAAGAAGTTCGGAGTATCATCATCTCTCACAATTTGGAGCGGTTGGTTGTAAGGTTTCTGATTCCGGATGAATACGCGAACGAAAGCGATCGCAAGAATGATATCCTGAGCGAAGAGTACGAGGAATGGCTTATTCAAGATCAGATGTTGTACAGTTGGTTTTTATCGTCTCTATCCGACGACCTTGTTCCGATCATAGTCCGATGCATACACTCGTGGGAGCTTTGGCACACCATCAACGAACACATGGCTTCTGAGCTGAAAGCTAGGGCTACAGCACTCAGGGTGCAGCTCAATAACGTGAAGAAAACCGGTTATCTTGCAGAGTATCTTGCGAGAATCCAAACCATTGTTGACTCTTTAGCTGAAGCTGGTGAACCGGTCTCTGAAAAAGAACACATTGATACCATCTTGAACGGCTTGCCGGAGCAGTATAACGATTGTGCCACCGTCGTACGAGGACGTTGGAACCCTCCACCGCTTCATAATGTTGTGTCCTTCTTGACCGTTCAAGAATCACATATGGAGCGATTCAACATTCTTGCTCCTGTTGAATGCCTAATTCCCGCTAACCGTCTAACTGCCGCTCATTCAATTCATCGTGATATTCAACCACCTCCTCGCTCTCCAGATCACCACAGCGCTCTATCTTCCTCCCCTAATTCTCCCAATGACGGCGGAAGAACAGACCCTCGCCGCCGTGACCCCCGCCGTGGTGGCCGTCGTGGTTGAGGTGCGAGTTTGATCCTGTGAGGTTTTAGATGTTCCATCAGATTCTATTTAACAAATGCTATCATGTTTTAGTTCCGAGACTTCAGTTCACACTTTGAATTTCCTGGAATCGTTTATGTGGTAAATGACTTTGATTACCACTAATTAAAGTATCCACTAAACCACACGACTTCATCGTTTCTACTGAAGTCACCGAAATCTAAAACATCTTCATCTTGAGAAATTTGGAGACGTCGTCGTCCTCTGCCACGACTTCGATATAAAAGCGTGTCAACTAAGCACGAATTACATGTGTAGGTAATTCTTTTAACTTTTTCCTATTTACTACTTTCTTATACAAATTGCAATACTTTTGTCCATCTTTTATCTTATATCTGATTTAAACACTAAATACCCACGTATAAAGAATCTATGTATTCTTTGTAATCAAATAATTTATTTTTTAATCGTATTCTTTACTTAATGTAATAAATTAATATAAAGACTTATTTCATTATTTCTTCTCGACTATATATATGTGTATTGCTTTCTTTTTGAAAGAATAATGTATTATTTAGTCTTCAAATAATTTTCACATAACTTTTTATTCTTTAATTTTTAATTATTTGTAATTTTGTTTAATTTTTAGTTTTAAAATCATTCACAAGTATGAACTCCCTTGTTTCTCTTTGTTTGGTGTCATTACTGGAGTTGTGCAACCAACTATCCAAAATTGAATGTAGGCAATCCAAAATTGAATACAATTATAATTAAAATTCAAAAGAAACAGTTAGTCTCAAATTCATATCTCAAACGGTTACAGAAGTTATTTATAATTTACTAAAGTAAACAAAAATAAAAATAAAACTGGCATGCACTAAAAATCTTCATTCGGTTGGGACTTTTTTAATCCACTCATAAATAGCCCATACATTCACATTGTACTGAACAAAATTTCCCTAATTTTAAGGTTTCATTTTATATCCATCAATGTCTTTCGTATATGACCCATTCGTCAAATTAAATTATATTAAAATTCAATAATTTGCTAAAATTATTGTCACCACGAATAAACTACGTTGTCCTATATTTTACCTTTTAATTTTAATTTTAAAGTTATTAACCAAAGACTTAATAACTTGAAAATTAATATTATATGTTGTATTCAATAAAAAAAAATTGTATTCAAGGGAGTTATCTTTTATAAAAATCATAATTTTGTTCTCTATTTGTTTTCCATAATCTTGAGTCCCTTTGTTTTTTTTAATACAATATAAAATAACTAATATTTGTTTCATGGTGCTAGGGATGTCAGCGGGAGACAAATATGGTATGGATAATAGCTCTCCGTACTCTAATCGCCAGATAAATATCTGTCTCTACCCATATTCATACGGGTATTTATTATGTAGGTACTCGCATTCATTTTTTTTAATATTCACATGTATCCATAGGTACCCGCGGATATTTACAAAAGAAAATTTTAATATTTAACAATATATTTTAATCATTTTAAATAGAAATACAATGCATAACATTCATAAATTTCAAACATAGTGACTCAAATAGTGTTGAATTACCGTCTATAAAGAAATGAAGATTTATCAAAACCAATTGATAAAAAGTAACTCATTCAAAATTAATGTGTTTATGTTTTAATCATGTTTATATTTTTTTTAATTTTTATTTAATTTAAATTAGAGTATTGGAGGTATGGGTCCATAGATATTATGATACTCGTATCTACTCTGTTAACACGCTGGTATAAAAAATACCTGTACCCGTTAAAATCGCGGGTTCCATTTGTAATATTCATTTTTTACCCGTTGCGGGTTTTATTTACAAATAAGCATAAGTATAAATTTTTTTGACATCCATTCATAAAACAATTAATTTTGCATTTCATTGAGGATTAAATTGAGAATTTATGTAAGACATGAAAATTTATTTTATCTATTACATAATATTACATAATGTACACAAATCTTACACCGTACTTTAAAAAAGAAACAAATTACATTTAGAAAAACAATTTTTTTTTTTCAAATTAAAAGGAATGTGAATGTGATTTAAGAAAATTTAAAAGTATATATATATATATATATATATATATATATATATATATAAATATAATGTATTTATGTATATTACATTTATCATTATATGAATAATGATTTAAGGTTCTATATATTTTAGTTAGGAGTTCGAAGGTCCAATTATCCAACTTGTTAACTAAAGAGACTGAGGTTACCAAAGATGATTCGACTTTTTTTACCAATGGGTCAAGGGGTAAAAATGTAATTGATGCTCTAAATTATATTTTAAGTAGATTGTAATATTTAGGTCTTATGTTGGGTTAATAAACTTTTTTTTTTCTCTTTCAGAAGATAATTTTAAATATAAAAATTAAAACAATAAAATATATATTTTAAAACTTATTTCAGCATTCATAAAACTAATTTGAAATTTTAAATATGACCATTTGATATTTAAATTAACAAATATTTTAATAAAACAGCATCACCTTTAATTTTTCAAAATATAGTTATTAAAATAAGTCAATCTACAAGTTTACAAGTCAATCCCATAAACTTATAAGTCATTGCGGGTTAAACAGCATCAACCTTTGAAAAACTGTTTTTGCAATTTTAAGAATTGCAAATTTTTTAACAATACTTATTTATGATCCACCTATCGTGTCGAAGGAAACAAACATCATGTTCACTGTTTTACTCCAAAAAGTGTGGTTGTTTGTTTGTTGGTTGTTTACTTTTTCCAAGACAGAAGGATAAATGGTGCAGAGATATTGTAAGAAATATTGAACTACAAAATCAGTGGGGAAGAAGGGATTAAACCCCATATTCCCAAGTAATATATCTTCTATTACTTTCACTTAATCTTTTCCCCTATATTCAACCATTTATTTTCAGTTTTGAGACACTCTAAGTACATTAATTTCCAAATAATGACAGTGCTTTTCTATGTCTAACCTATGAAGTAATTTGAATCACAGAAAACAGAACTGTCACCACTCACTCAACCTGCAGATGCAAACATTTAATACTCAGTTTGGTACATCAAAGACTGATACAACAAATACTAAGAAGAGAGTATGTTATTGTTACCTATGTTTTAGATACAAAGGACCAAATATTTTTCCATGCGTTAATCAATGTTTTATGAGCAGAAACATGTCCTTCCATCACACTATCAGCTGCTGCAGGTCCCATTTCATGGACAAATTTGACAGATTCTGAAAGCCGATTCAGAAGGTTCATCAATGCAATTACCTCATTCCTTTGCAGCTGCAGCTGAAAGATCGTCAAGTGCAATTTATAAGGTGTTGGTCACTTAACCATAGTGTGAAGAGAGGAAGAAAAAAAATAATTCTGAGGTAAAATGTACTTACTGTTTGACTTGAGTTTTCTTGACCATCAACAGAGAAGAGAATCTTTAATGCAGTTCCAAGACCAAGAACCTGAAGCTTACCCCATAATCGACACTTCTCACATCCTATACAATCCATCAACGCACTGTTTCCACAAAAATATATTATTCAATTTCCAATGAGATAAATAAAAAAGAGTGTAAAATGAATCAGGAGTAGAATAATAAATGGAGAACAAGTAAAAGGCTCGGTCACTTAGTTGTCTTATGCAGTCAAAAGTTATGTTCAGATACGATCAGCACTTAAAAAGTCTAGATAAATCCACTTAACATCCATCAGGGATGTGGAAACTCAAAAGGGACTAAAATTCCAAAGCATGGAAGAAGAAAAAGAAAAATCATACTTATCAATTACAGGATTTTGGATAAAATCAAACCTACACACTTTGATTCCTTCCACAAATATTGTTTTGGGAGCGTTACTATGAATCATTGATAATCAATTGTCTTTTCTACATACATGTTAGAAGTATGAAGCATGCTTACAAGAGAATAAGCCACAACAAGCTCTGCAAGTTATAAATGGATAATATTTAGCTAGGCCAGAACCAAGTCCACTAGTTTTTAGTAATACCTGATGTTTCTAAATTGTTGTTGAATTTTCTGTTTTAGCTCAGGTCCACTTTGGCCTCTCCACAAATTAGCTTCATCAAATGGAATCGGACACGCAGATTGAAGCTTGGGGTCATGAAGTAGCTGTTTTATCAAGGACTGTGTCTTAAGGTCCTCATTATGGTTACCTGTATCATACTGTGCCTGTTCCAGATATTCTGCAGCCTAAAGAAGAATAAAGAAGAATGTAAATTGCATCAAGAATTAATTAACTAGTTAACTAGTACTTTTAAAAGAATAAAATAGCAAGATTAATCCATATATAGATGCACAGTTTGTGATGTTAAACTATTACATTTTATACTCACCTTGGTCACTGCTCGCAGCACAAAGAGAAAAGTGAAATACAAATTGCTGACACGATCAGGGTATTTTAGGACTCGATCATACATCAAAGTAAGATTCTGGCCCCACTGGAATAATAAAAAAGAAAGAAACAAGTTAGATATTGAAATATATTTTTCTTATGTTCACAGTGAAATATATTAGAATAACATAACATGGGTATGCCACACACAAAATGCAGGAAGCTTCAAAATGAGCTACATCCAAATTACTTTAGAGCATAGAACGATCCATAACTTTCAGGCTCAAATATGCAATAGCTATATTAATTCCTCAAAAACAATGCAAATTTTCGTTCCAAACAGAAAATTAGCTATTGCTAGAAAGAGGAACGTGAGATTTACCAAATTTGAAGCTTCATCAAGTAGATATTCGGCAGCTATATGTATTGATATGGAGGAGTGGAGACCGGATATCAATTTATACAAAATTTTTTCCTCTTGGCATAACTCTTGAGACGGATCTGCAGAAGACATTTTTTTTTTTCAGAATGATGAGCCATAAAAACCAGAGAAAACAAACTCCCCTTTTATTAACATTTCAAAGATATCTTTCACTAAAAAAAAAATGATAAGAACACAAACAATATCCACTCTACGGAAAGCAAAGACATTATACAATTAAAAGAATAATGCATACAGATAGAAAAAATAGAGGGCGATTATTTACATTCAAAGTTACTGGTCTGTCAATGTTTGACAATATGACAGGTACCATCAAACAACCTAAAATCCAAGGCCTTTTCAAAATATTAAAGTTTAGTCAAATTATTTAAGTGAATAAGCTTTTCAGAGTAAAACTCACATTTGGGGCAGTTCTCAGAGTAGACAGCATCCCATATCCTTCTTGCAGAATCACCAGTGTAACCAGTATACCTTTCAGGATTCAGTTGAAGATTCACGTACGTCATCTCGTCTGCAAATGCAAACACGGCTTTCAATTGACATGCTTATTTTTCTTAGAAAAAAGTTGAATACATCATAAAAAAATTTAATAATTCGAATCATGTGCTGCCACCTGCTTAGGCACTTTTACTAGAAGTGAATACTAACTACACTGTTCGCTTTCTGATACTGAAAATCAAGGGCTGATCAAGTTGAAATTTAATCATAGAAATATCTTAGCAGATCAAGATATCAAACAAATCCACTCACAAAGATATAATCATTTGAGGAGTATAAATCTGATGTCACTAAATATACTTAAGAATCCTAAATTTTATACTTCACTGCTAATATCTGCTATTTCACTTTCACACAACTAATTGGATAAACAATAACTAATAGCACAAATAATTTAGATGTGAATAAGAACATAGAGTAATAACGCACCATTGTCAGTCTCATCGTCATTTGTCCATGGATTGTCTATTTCTGTCCATCTGAAAACTTTACTGTCTAAAGTACGGTCAACAGCTGCCTGAGGTTGACTTTCTTGACAAACAAGATCATTCATTGACAAGCCATGTGGCTTCTTAAATGATTCAGGGAATTCACTTTCTGGGCATTCACATACACTACAGTCCCGCAACCGGCACATGCCGTCGTCAGGCCAGAAAGGACAGTCACACCATAACTTCACCTGTACAAAATTTCACACACTGGTTGGAGATGAAGGCCACTAATTTCAGTTGATAATGCAAATGAGCATGCATAGACTTGATTGATTCTAAAGCATTAATTCATTCCAACAACATTAGTGGTTAAATTTTCATATACGGTTGATCAATTCCAAATTCAAATATTTCATCGATGAATAGAACCTTTAAATTCACCAATAGAACACAAACTTGGAATCATCAAAAGTTCTTTTACATAGGCCTCCCAATCCTAAATTGCGCTGCTGGTGTGAACAGGATGCCAGGAATCTTTACAGGTAATACAAGGGATAGAATAGAACAGCAACCAATACAAAATTGGAACACAAAAACTCACATACAAGAAGGGCCTAACCATAACCTAATATTTTATCAGGCTCTGATCAAACTTAAGGTAAACATAAGTATCAATAGAAAATAAGATGATCTTAGTCAACAGAAAAAATGTAGGCATAAACCAAGAAGAAAACCTTAAAATATCGAAAGAAAGGGGTCTTCACGAGTTCTTGGAGGGAAGGGTTCAACACTTCCTCATTGAGATGGTCCACAGTTTCATAATCACAACAACAGTCCTCTACCATGCCACTGAACTTGGGTGCACCCTGCAACCAACAAAGAGAGAATTGCACAAACAAGATAAAGGGGGGGAAACATAAACACAAATCATAAAAAGACACACTCTTTGTCCAAGATTCAGAATCCCACAACCCTAAAAAAAAAGAAGCTTAAAATGTGGGTTTTCGTCAAGAAGAGTTCATAAAAATTACCCGGGCACACTGACAAGCTCTATCGATGGCTCCAGAGAGAGAAATTCGGGGAGAAGTTTTAGAGGAGAAAGCCATAGCAACAAAGACAGCCACGAGAGAAATCAGAACCCAAAGCCATGGCACTCCCCGACCCTTCTTCTTAGGCTCCGCTTTCACCATCACAGTTCCCAATGCCGGTGCTTCCGAAACAAAGCACCGAGATTTTTGGCGTTCTTCGACGGATCCCAGTGGCGTGAATTTCGAGGGAGAAAATGGATGCGTTTCGGAAGGAACTAAAAGTTGAGGGCAGTTTTTGCTGTTTGTAGCAGTCAAGGTCTTGGTCGGAGTGGTGAAATAAATGGGCGGTTGTTGGTTTCGATTTTTGGTTTCTGAAAAAACAGTGTTCGTAAGAAAATTCCAGTGTCAAATTTGGACACCGTGGTGGCTGCGTGTGGTTACGTGTTTCAACCAATAGGAGTCCATTTCATTATTATTTTCCCCATGTGTTAAGAAATGAAATTAATAAATATATAGTGATTGCTTTGCTATGAATATTAAGTTTTTAAATCTTTATTTTTATTATTTTTTACATGATAGTGCCTTACCAAATTTAAATAAGGTGGTAGTTTTATTATAATTTAACATACACAAGTCTACACAATTAAATTATAACATTTATATAACTGTTATTTTTATTTTAAAATTAAGAGCAAATTTAAACCCGGTTCATCGATCCATTTATAAATTCTAAATACTAAAAAAAAAAATCCTAATGATTTTTCATGAAGCTTTAGACGGTGGATTTTATTGAAACTTTTCTTGAAGCTTTTAAATTATATTAAATTCAGATGGTGAATTTTGTTGGAGTATTTTATTTTTCGTTTGTTTAATCGAAGTTCATTTCGTACAAAATAAATTAGAATCAATCTATGTAGTGTGTTTTATTTTTATATGGATAAAATCAGTAAATTTTGGACAGATATGACTAAATGTTAATTAATGTATATAGAACTTGCCTTAATTAATGTATATAGAACTTTCACGGATAACTTGGAAATATTTTATAAATTGAATTTCTTTTAACTCACCGACTTGTGACAGATCAGATCGAATTTAAATTGTTTGAGTTTATTAAGAAATAAATCAAGTATCCTTCTATTTTATGAAGATTTTTCTACAAATTTAAAAATTTACAAAAAAAGTGTTTCATACAATTTTTTTCTACAAATTTTGATTTGTAGATAATTCCACTGTAAATTATCATTAAATTTAAAATTCACAACAAATTTCTAAAAAATCTTTTATAAAAAAATTTACAACAAATTTTCATGCAAAATAAATCGCAAATCCTTTTTCTACGAAAAAATCAATTTAAAAATCAACCCATATTTTTTTCTACAAATTCAATTACAAAATTAATTCTCTTACATATTTTGAATTCTCAAGTAATATTTTGTAAAAAAAAATCAAATAACTTTTTCTCCAAAATTAAATTTGTAAGTATATTTTTTTCTACTAATAATTTTACAAGAAATTTCGCAACAAATAAACATAATAAATTTTAAAATATAATTTTGATTTTTATATTATTTTTAAATGACAACAATTTATAAATAACTCATGTTTAATTATTTTATATTCGTTAAATCAAATGTAAATCATTCTTAATTATAACGTTTATTTTTTGTAATAAACAAGCACATTAAACAAGGTACATCAATATCTGTCCAATTATGTCAAATGTAACAAAAAGGTGCTATCCGATCTCTAACCAACAAACAATAATCAAAAGAAAAATAACATCCTATAACATGTGCTTATTTCTAAAAGCTCAAACCAATAGTTACTAATAGGGTTATAGCCAATAGTGCTGCATATTTTAAGAGGACAATAACAGCGAAGTTGAAAATACATACTAGACCAAATAATACAGTATAATTAATTTGAGTTGCAAGTTTTGTCGCTGCTATGCAGTTTACCAGAGCTGATTCATGTTTTTCCATTGGCCAGTGATGCTCCAACAAGGTTAAGCTCATCCCAAGCTTCAAGTGACCGTGGCATCTGCCAACTTGTCAAAGTAAGGATCTATCTTGGAAAACATTTCCTTGACTTGCTGGCAAGCACAAGGTAGCACTTCTGAACAGTGGTAGCTTCTTGTGGCAGAACAATGTTCTGGAAGAATTGGATAATGTTTGGCCAATATTTTTTTCCATGCTTGTGATTGAACCTAACAATGTACTAGAGTCTGAGACAAATAATTAAAACATGGGTACTGCATTATACCTATTGTGGAGAAAAATGTAAATATACCGGATATAAAAATTTAGAGCCTATATATATACATGTTTCTAACAAGTGTAAAAATCCAAAAGAATAAACTTACAGCAATTACAAGGTCATCCATATGTCTGATCTACGAATACTTTTAGAAAGTGCTTGAATGACATCATAGCTATGAATAAGTGGCAAATTCTTGTGACCTAAATAGCTAACAACAGAAAAGAATTTAGTCACCAACTATTGAACAAAATTTAACTTATCTCAAGAAGTTCAGAAAGGGAAATATTTTTAATATCAATCCTCAACAAGAAAATTCATCTTATCATTCAACACATGCATAACATTATATAAGAGGGAAATCCTGGAACACTGAAGTTCAGCAACCTTGATTGAACCAAATGTCTCTTAAAATAATTGATTTCCAAGTCAAATACTACTATCTTTAAATCCACAGACAGAATAACCAGGGACAAGTACAACAAGATATAAAGAATTTAAAATAAATAAATACATAAAGCAAATGACAAGTTATTATTTCCATTACTCTATTACTAGGTAAGGGAAACTAAAATCAATATTTAAAGAGCTTCATGACCTAGTTCACTGTCAAAGGATCTAATGTAAACTTAGGATCATGTCCCAAACAAAGAGAAAATGTGACCTGTTTCCATTCATGTCCTTTAACTTCCCTCTTCCAAATTTCCCCTTACATTTTTAAAGCAAAGAGCTATAGGAAAAAAGGTGATTTAAATGTATTCACGCAAAATTTTATTCAAGCACAGTTTCAAGAATAAGTTCAAGTCCAAGGCTTATTTTTGTCCGGTCTGCACAGCTAGGTTTTCATGAACATAGCAAATTACAAGTTACTCATCAACTATGCTTTAATAATAAGGATCTAATCATTTTTTCATTTATTAAAAGGTTAAAAGCACATTCCCGAACACGTGAGATGCACACACAACTTACAAGAAACTTAGCAAACACAAGTGATGCATCCCATACTGTAGTCCCCAAGTGCTTGGAATCGGGATCCTATAAAAGAAAATATTGAATTGTCAGAGTAGAAAAATTCACAGAAAAAGGGAAAAACGGCAAACATTTCAAACATATGATCAATTTCAACAAAATCATAGTCAAGTTGATGTCTACACTCTACAAGCAGAACAACAAGAGAAGATCTCAGTCAACAACATATAATTATTTGTAGGCACGTCACTTTAGTCGGTCATCATTTAAAAAATTTACAATGCAGGTCTCAATTCTACTGCATATGCCCTAACTCTAACTGGTGGTTTTTTCTTCCCAAATATTTTGGGAATACTTACAAATAAAACAGACTGTAGAAGTCTCTAGTCCACATTGAGTGGCCTTGATGCACTAACTTCGTCTTACCCAGATTAATTGCTCACCGTGATTAATATCTCTCACTACTTAGCACTAACAGAGCCTAGAGTTTTCTAAAAGGAGGAAAGTGTTGGATGTACAGTAAGGTAACAAAACTAAAGTTCAACGGTCACTTTGTAGAAAATAACACCCTCCTTGAAGCACCCTCCAAACACGTGCTTTAAAAATAGAAACATGAAACACAATAATTAAACAAAACAAAAAATAAAATGATTCGAAAACAAGAAATGCAATGAAGTCCAGTTGCAAATCTGGAGCTCGGGATTCTAATAGAGGCGAAGCGAGGGAATTCAATCGGAGGTAAGAGTACCCTGTGTGTGATGACTTATCTCCTATAAGGTTTCAATTGATAATTCTGAAACTCTGAACCAAAAGCTATCGATTCTTCATCAAGCTTCTTCTTCAATCTCCTCCAAGTCCTCAACATATCAGCCTGAATTAGGCCCCTGTAAAGGGTCTCAAAGGTACCTTTCAGAGGAAGAAACCCATTCTCTATCATCTCAACAAAATAATGGCAAGCCTCCCTCCAGTTCTGCCTCTCACACAACCCATGTATCAAAACCGTGTACAAATCCAAATCCGGCCCTGCTCCAGTGATCTTCATATCATCCCATATTTCCTTCACAACTCTGATCTTGTCCAACCTCAAAAACATCCTAATCAAAATCACATAGGTGTGCGAGCTTGGCGCACAGAACCCATCCTCTTTCATCCTCTTAAACATCCTCAAAGCACTCTCAGCATCCTTCCTCCCTCTATACTCCTTAAAGAAGCAATTATACGTTGCGGCACATGGACTCACTCCATCCTTCACCATCTCCTCTAGCAACCTCTCTGCATCCTCAAGCCTCCCACACGAAGCAAGACACTTGATAACCGACGTATACATCACCACATTGGGAAAAATCCCTTTCTCCTTCATCAACCTCAACTTATCAAGCACCAGGTCCGGCTTATGAGCGCGGCTATAAACGTGAAGCAAAATCGAAAAGCTGGTCACATCCGGCTCAATCCTGTTCTTACGCATTTGATCAAACACCTCCTCTGCATTCCTTATGGTCCTCTCAAACCTCTCCTCCGGGTGCAAACTCACCTTCCTACAAACCCCATTCAACAAAACGTTATAAGTAACAACATTAGGCTCAATCCCTCGCTCAATCATTTCGTTCAGAAACGTTTGCGCCATTTTAACCTTCCCCAGCTTGCACCACCCGTAGATCAAAACAGTGTACATTTTCACGCTGGGAGGGAAAGTGGTTCTGTTTCTGTTGAAAACCTCAACGGCAAGTCTGACGTAGCCGTACTTGCAGAGCGTGTCGAGCAGGAAGCAGAAGTCGTCGGGAGTCGTTTTGGCAAAGGCGTCGATGTCGTGGAAGGCGCGTACCGCCTGGCGCGTGAGGCCGGCCGCTATGAGGCGACGAATTAGGGTTAGGAAGGTGGCGGGGGTTGGGTGGAGGTCGCGCTGAGCCATTTCGACGATGAGTTGCCATGCAACGTCGAATTGGCGAACCTTGGCGACGGAATCGATGAGGAGCGTGTAGGAGGCGTGGGTGAGAGGGGGATTGGGGAGGGTTTTGGCGTAGTGGAAGAGGGAAAGGGCTATCTTGGAGTGGTGCTTGAGGCGGAGGAGGGTTTGGAAGAGGAGGTCGGGGGTGAGGGTGACGCCGTGGAGCTGGAGGCTCGATTCCGCGGCGTGGAAGGGGTTGTGGTGCTGCAGGAGGAGATTCGACAGCAGTTCGGCGTCGTTTGATTCACTTGGTGGCGGTGGAACGGAAGAGAAGCGGCGGAGGAAGGGCGGAGAAAGGAAGGAACTCTGACGGAGTTTTAGTAACGCCATTGCGTATTGTAACATTAACTCTGCTTCTGCTTTCTTTAGTTCTCTTACGTTATTCTTTTGGTTGGCGGGGAGTGATGGTTTCGTCTAGTTTGCTTCAGTTTCGTGCTTGGCTTTTGGGATTTCAGCAAAATATTCTATAAATATTTTTATCAATTAATAATTGTAATATATTAATTGTCTTCTTTTTTATATTTTCATTCTTTTAATTTTGAAATATTACTTTGTTTTTTCACAAACACCTATTAATATATATATATATATATATATATATATATCTATATATATATATATATATATATATATATATATATATATATATTAAGGAGGTTCTTTGCTTATTCCTGTGGACATTGTAATTGATAGAGAAGAGGGAAGAGGAAGGTGGAGAATGGCCAGAGCGGTTTTCTAGTTTGGATGTTGAAATGAAAATATTTGTTTTATTGTTTGATTTTAAAAGTTTGATGCAAATTTAATTGGTATATAAATTTAATTGAGATGTATACTTTTAAAATTTTAAGAGTTATATTATAATATGAAATATAAGAAGTCATATAATAAAATTACAGTATAATATGAATATTAAATTTTTTAAAAAATTATGAAAATATGAGAGATATAAGAAATATGATAGATATAAAACATATATTACAAGAAGAGGAATTTATTATTTTATTTTAGGTTAAAATACTTTTTTGTCTCAATTTTCGTCAAATTTTGTAAAATCAGTCATAATTTTGTTTTTTATGCTTAAATAGGTCTCGGTTCTTCTCAATTTTGTTTAATTAGGTATTTGTTTGCTAACACCGTTTAAATAATTAACGGTCATAAACAGTGATTGTCATGTGTCATTTTGTGATTTTTTTAATTTTTTTAATTTTTTAATTTTTTTTAATTTTTTTTAATTTTTTTAATTTTTAACAAAAAAATTTAAATGTCCACATGTCAACTCAGCTGCATGCCACGTGTCATAGTCAATGTTTTATATTCAATTTGATCCCTATATTTATTTTTTTTGTTTAATTTAATCCCAATTTTGATTAAAATTTTTACCAATTTTGTTCATGTTGAATATGAGACCAAAATTAATTTTTATATAAAAGTTATAGTGATGTAAATTTTAATATATTATATAAAAATATTTAAGTAAAAATGTGAATTTTAATACAAAAATTAAATTTTGTTTCAATTTGGAGAGGAACAAAATTGGTTCATGTTAACAAAAATTGGGATTAAATTGAAAAAAAATAATGAATACAAGAACTTATTTGAATATAAAACATTGACTTTCACATATGGCATATTGTTGGGTTGACACGTGGATATTTAAAAAAAATTTAAAATAAAATAAAAATTCAAAAAAAAAAACACAAAATCACATGTGTCAGTCAATGTTCATGATCGTTAATGATTTAAATGATGTTAACAAAAAAGTACCTAATTGAACAAAATTGACAAAAATTAGAACCTATTTGAGCATAAAAACAAAATTAGAACTGATTTGACAAAACTTGACAAAAATTAGAATAAAAAAATATTTTAACCTTTATTTTATTCTTATAATATATGTATATATATATATACATATATATATATATATACATATATATATATATATATATATATATATATATATATATATGTATGTTATAGATACATATGTATACATATATACATATACATATGTATACATACATCTATATGTATATATATATATAGATGTATGTATACATATGTATATGTATATATGTATACATATGTATCTATAACATACATATATATATATATATATATATATATATATATATACATATATATATATATATATATA
>Ga0214544_1004411_pt1 | contig 28316 bp, 11 predicted proteins | sample CNSS3metaG_FD_160074 | JGI IMG/M metagenome (GOLD analysis project Ga0214544, IMG submission 160074) | Root nodule microbial communities from cowpea collected in UCLA plant growth center, Los Angeles, California, USA - CNSS3 | ecosystem: Host-associated > Plants > Roots > Nodule | place: USA...
TCAATATATTGCATAAATCATTATAAGAACAAGCCCTCTAGTATAATTGGTATGTTCACCGCTTATCCCAATACAAGGTATATCGTATATTGATCTTCTCAGATTTCGTTTACCCTCAAGTCATTCCGCAACTTAATCCTTAGCCCCCACATGTTGGTATATTCACTCAATTCCAAAGAAAGAAATTTATTGACTATTACCCCAAATTCCCCAGAATTTTCCCCCGTAACCCTCCATAACGCATTTTTCAGCAACGTCACCAGAACATCCTCACCTCTGATGCGTCGCCTGGCGGCACCCAAGAGCCGCCAGGCGTTTCATACCAGTTCCACACCCAGTCCCATTTTCCAGCATTCACAGTGTTCGCGACTGTCCCAAATTCATTTTTCATTGAGTCTAACATGGTTTCACTTCCACACAACAACCAAAATTCTTATCTTAATTACGTTAACTTCTATTCCCCATCAACACAACTCACTACGACGATCTTCCCTGTTTTCCCGTTATAAATCCTCATGAACCCTAAATTCCAATTCCATTAAAATTAACGTCTTGATCCCCCAATTACAAATTTTTACAGATGATAATCCATAATATCAACCCCATTCGAATCCCAGTATTCTCCCCAAGCCTCGCACACCACGAGAATCAGAAAAATCAGAAGAAACTGGGCAACCCAGTATGTGTCGCCTGGCGGACTATCCTTAGCCGCCAGGCAGTGCATGGCAGAACCCAGAAAAAGAACGTTGGCCGCATGAGCCGTTTGGCGGGCCTTCAATGCCGCCAGGCGGTTTCTGGAAATTTTCTAGAATTTCGCCAGAATCCATCCCAACCCAGATCATGCATTACATCAATCAATACAATACGAAAAACACACAATTAGCATCAAACAGACAAGTAAGAGCTCCCCTAACCTGGATTAAAGCCTTCCCCGAGTGTTCTTCTACTCCTTTCCTTGAACTCCAATTGGTCTCCCTTACTGATACTTCTGCTAGGGTTTTTCCTTAACCCTTCAACTTCAAATCAAAACCAAAAATGACAAAAATAAAGTTTCCTTTGGGTCTCCCAAGGTTTGAACCCACACCCATGCACATGCCAACTCAATGCCTAACCAATGCAACCAATTCATATTTCATACTAACCAATACAATTCAATAATTATAAAAATCCACAACATGTTTTAATATACACAAAAATAATACAAATTTAATAACACACAAAAATAACATGCATAGGACTCGAACCCAAGTCCTCTCTCACACACCAAGTACTCTCAATCACTTGAACTTATATTTTTCCACATCATACACTGCGCATTTATTACCTTAAAGGTTTTCCTTACCCACATTTATCCAATAATTACTTAATTAATTATTTATTATTACTAGTATGGTCATTCTTATGACTTTACTATTAGATAAGTTATTTAGAAATAGATCTTCATTCCATATTAGATATCACCTACTAAACTCATTCTTAAAAAAACATAACTTTACAAGAAAACAAGATTCCACACTTCTCAACAATAAACAACTCCTCTAATAAGATTCCACGTTCCAATAAAAAAAAAATGATATCACCACAATTCAAACTCTATAATACTTATTCAATGAACAAATAGCTATCACATATATTAATCAATAATATTAACAAGTATATATTTGCAAGCGTTATATATAATTATTTTATTTTATTTGACTAGGGAAGCGAATTGTAGTTGTAACGAAAGAGAGAGGAGCAGAGGGAGCCCATGAGAAGTAGAGTCGTAACAGGTCATTGCCGCTCGAGTGGAAAGCGACCAATAATGGCCCACCAACTTCACAGCCTCCCCTGTATCAACCCTGTCGACAATTTATTTATTTTTCTTTATTTTATTCTCTAAATCATACAAATTCAAGAACTCTAATTTTATGATTGTTTTTTTATGTATTTCAAAGGAGTGTTTGTAAAATTGATTTTACAAACTGAACTATTTTTTTGTTTCAATTAAATTTTAAGTAAAGTGGTTTATATTTAAACAATTTAATAATTAAAGTAAGTTAAAAGAAAAAAGTAATACAAGGTTAATTATCAGCTTGTTATTTATTTTGAGTGATACTGGAATGGTTTCTTAAGCAAGGTATAAATACTCAGTATAAATGCTAGAGTAACCGAAAAAAGGAAGTCAGTTTAACTAAAAAAACGTGCTAAACAAAAAAAAAATCAATTTTCTAATATATGTGAGATCTAGGATAAAAATATGTAAGTTTCAAGTATTCCATAAATTTGTATATTTTTAGTTGAGTATATGTTAATTTCTTTTGTTTACATCAAGTATTCAAAACTTTTATATTTTAATTGAATCTAAATAGTTATCATCTTTATCTTATTTCTTATCTTCAGGTATTAAAAAACATGAGATTTCAAGATAAATACAAAAAATTGTCATTTTACATTAATTATATTATTTTGCATTAATCACAAAATCTCTATATTTCTTAATTTGTAGAGAGGTTAAAAGTCTCACATATATAGACTATATATAAAACCAATTTATTGTATATAATTATAAATCTCATTTATAAACCAATTTTATAAAATTTTAAAGTCCATACAATTTATTAAAAGTTTTATATTAACTAAAGATAAAACTAATTTATTGTATATAAATCAATGTAAATATAATCTTACAAGTTAGTTTTACAAATTTTACTACAAAAAATAAAAAATTAAATCAAGCAATATGATAAGACTATATATTATCTATAAGTCGATATAATCTTAAAATTTACTTATTAACTTAGAAATAACAAAATAATATGATAAGACTATATATTATCTAATTAACTAAAAAATTTAAACAAAAGTAACTGAATTAAAAAATATAAAAATTATGAATACACAAATTTCAGAAAAAAAATTAATATTAAAAGCATTCAAATTTACAAACAATTCGAAACTTAATTAAACCTATTTCTTAAAAATCATATTTGAATGAAACTTAATGAAAAGCATATTAGCTGATAGTGTAAAGTAATTTTAGACAAACATCTAATCACAACCGCTACGTATGACAATTTTTGTATTTTCGTAAAAGTCAAACAAAATATAATTGGGTTGTTAGCGCATCACTGTTAAACTCTGAAAATAAATTAGAAGAATATGTAAGAATCATTATTAACAAAATACTAGATCTATAACTATTTAAATGCATTATTTGTTCAAAAAAGCAAATAACTTCTACATTTAAATATTTGATATATATATATACAAATAAGCTTTGCAAAAACTATTTGTAATGCTAAATAATTAATCATTACTTATAGGTAACATAATTCTGTCACAAGCAAAATTGGCATTATATTCACAGTGTGAAAGCCTTGGTTGCCTCAATCCGTGTGTATTACAATGCAAAACCCTAGATTGGTTTAGTTAAGAATGTTGAATGATAAACTTTTCCTGTATTGAAAGCGACCCTTCTCCTACCTACAGCCTCTCAATCATCAACTAATACTTAATGGACCGATAATGATGATGGCAAGAGTTTGAAACTCATAAGTTTTCTGATCAATCTCCAAGAAAATCTTTAAATACAATCAATTTTAAAATAAAATATGTTACTATAATAATTTAAAGATTAATTTATAAACTAAAAGTTATTTATTTTTAAAATACTTATTATTATAATAAAAAATTATAATTGATGACCAATTAAATTATAAATTGGTCACTTTCGCAGATTAATCTTTCTATAATTCTCACTCATAACTTGACCTTCATATAAGAAAATTTACCCTTTTTTTTTTCGATCAGAACATTTCGTGTACATAGTAGGGCCGGGTCATTTGTACATTTGAATTTTTAAGAGGCTCGTAATGAAGGTGTGGTCAAGATAAGCCATTGTTAATGCATCTGAGACAAAACTAGATTTTCCATATTGTCATCAATTCTTAAGCATGAGAAAGTAATTTGTACATGAGTCCCAAAAAGCGTTGGCTAGAGACAATAAAATGAATGGTTTCTCATCCACAAGTTTTGAGAAGCAATGTTCTTGCGATCTCTGAATTAAATTTTTGTGGGCTTCACACATATTCCAATTATTGAAATGTACGTGTAAATTATGTGTCTTGGAGAATGTCCAAAATCCATGTACTAAAGAATTTTCTACACGTAGTTGGATCCAACTGGTGATTTTAATTGCATGGGTGCCTCTATACATGGAATCATTGTCCTTTTAGCCATTTTAATTTAATCGAAAGCAAATATGAATCACATTGTTAGGTGTGGCAGAAATATTTGGGACCTAGGATTGGCTCCACACCAACCCAACCATGACAAATTTAATGAAGATTTGATTGATGTAATATATAGTTGTGTTTGTGTGTGTGTTGTTCATCAAATCCACTTGGTTCTTCCACGTTAAATTGTGCTAAGTGTGACTTGGGAACGTGCACATCACATGATTTTCGAATTTCATCATCTTATTTTAGGGAAGAGATGCATTTAGTACTTATAAAGTTATAATGGCGTCTAATGAATTCATATTGAAGTAGGCTTAGGATTCAATTTAGTGTTGCTTTTTTGGTGGAAAGTTTTTTAAGGAACTTTTTTTTATGTTCTCTAGATTTGAATGTAAATGAGTTTAATGTGTAGATTTATACATATACACGTGGAATTTTGTGTAAAGATTGGAAGATTTATGGCTTGAATGATCATATTAATGTAGTGCACGTGTAAACATAGTGCAAGATCATTATTATCTTAGAAGGACTAAAATAAAATAAAAAATTGTAAGAATTGGGAAAGAAAAATATATATAACAAATATTTTTTTTTTATCTAATTATATTGCATACATTTGATTTAATATGGTGTATACATATTTCAAAAGAAAAAAGAGAACAAAAAATATATTTTAACTGACTTAAAACTAATTACTTAGCCGGAACAAAAACAAACATAATTCGCTTTTAACTAATATTTCATTTGTTTGTACTAAGAAATAGTTTTTTTTCTAAGCTTGGATTTTTTTTTTTATTGAAAACGACTTTTTTTAAAAAGCCTAAAAATATTGATTACCTTTTTTTTTACTCAAAATTTTTTTAAAGGTATAATTATGGTAATACATGGTATAGGCTACACTAAGTTAGCTTTTAAGATAGCCAAGTTTTGACTATTGAGAAATAATTTGACCTCTTTTCTTCCATATCTATAATAAGTGAGTAAAAATTTTGGAAAAAATGAAAGTAGTTTGAATTGATATTTTGTGTTTATTTGTTATTGTTGAGAGTTAGTAAGATGTTGTTTTCTTTTACCTTTTGTGAAGTATGTGTGCATTATAGAGAAAATGAATTTTGTATGTGGTGAGCAAAGGCGAAGCCTATAAAACTAAGGATACAATAATTTTCTCATTATTTATTTTTATTTTATATCATTCATATTTTCTTTTAACTCATAAATATTTATTTGTACCCTATAAATATGTTTCCTTTCTCTTTTAGTATATTTATTTTTCTTCTGTATTTTCTTTATTTTCAATCCCTTTATAGCAAGAACAATATGTCATTCATCACATGACATTACTACTCACATAACACTATTGTTTAAGATTACTCTTTACTTTATTATTGATGTAACATATATATTAGGCTATCATGACAATATTATTGGCGGATGTCGTGCACATTCAACACATTAATATATTTGAAACATGTTGACCATGAAAAGTTTAGAACATTTAAAGGTGATTTTGAGAAATAAAAATAAAAAATTAAATATTAAGATTATGTTTAGATTACTTATTCCACAATTATTTCTAAAGCAAAAAAAAAAAAATATGAATATATAAATTAAAATTTTTCATAAATTAAAATTAGCTTATATTTGCAGAAATTCTTTTATATAATTTCTCTAAATTTTATTTTTAGTTCATGTATAAACTCATTTCAATTTATAAAAAATAGTTTTATTTCTTATATTTCTCTTTTATACGCAGAGAAGTTACTAATGAAAACTTACTTACACTATTAAAATATATTAAAAATGAAATTAAACAACTGAGGGTAGAGGTAGAGGTTTCGAGAAAAAGGATTAAAAGAAGAAAAGGACAAAAAAAATCTAAAAAAATGAAAAAAAAACATTAATTAATTTTAAAATAATAAATATAACTTTAAGAATAGTGAGAAACTTATTGTGATATCCACTGGCCAACGTCCAAAAAGCAATAGAGAAAAGTTAGATGAAAAATTGGAGGTGCTTGAATTTTGAGTGTTAATCATATGAAGATGTGATGGGAGGAGGGATATTGGGCCGCCGAAAGCGACGGCGCGCCGGTGGCCCGTCGCCGTCGAACTGGATTTGAACGGTCAAACAGTGTGAATAATCTAACAGGCTGTCATATATACACATATAAATGGCAAATGACAACCCCATCACAGTTCACAATCGCTTCCTCTCACATCACTCCTAATGCACTCTTGCTTCCAAACATTCAATCACAACCTGTGTCACCTCGACTATCATCTATTTTAACAACAAAAAAGTATTAATATTATTTTAATATTAATATTATTTTAGAATTGGTAGAAATAAAATTTTATAGGGTTAAGTATGTTTTTAGTCCCTTAATTTTGGTCAAAAATTGGAATTTGTTCATAGTCGAAACTTTGATAAATTTTAGTCCCTAAATTTTAAAAATGAATGAATATAGTTCTTTTAACCCAATTACATTGACTTTTTTTCAACATGTGGAATGCGTTTGATGTTAATATTGTAGTTGTTTACGCCGTTTGACACATTTTCGGCTCAATATTTAATGAGAAATGCGTTCAAAACCTAAAAAAAAAAGTTAACAAAATTGGGTTAAAAGGACTATATTAATTCATTTTTAAAGTTTAGGGACCAAAATTTATCAAAATTTCGACCAAGGACGAATTTCAATTTTAACCAAAGTTAAGAGACTAAAAACATACTTAACCCAATTTTTTATGGTCTCGTTAGCAGGACATTAAGGTTTTAACTTATTTTAGTAAATTTATTCTGCCAATGATTCAATTCTAAATCCTTCATAATAATATTAATATTGTCAGAATTAAGTATGGTATCGGAATTGTTTTTTATTTGAAATTTGAAATTGGTGGTTTTATACGCATTTATTTAGAAAAAGTGTATTTAAACTTTTTTATTGTCGACTTCAAAATGATATGATACAATATCAATACAAGCGAGAGATACAATGTAGTGATAAATAAAATTTTCACATATTTTAATAGTTTTATGATTCAAGATTAGTAGGTTGTATAATAACAGATAAGGTTCTAACATATTTTAAAACTTTTATTTTTCCAAACTAAAAAAGTTTGTATAGTGATAAATAATGTTCGACTCTCATGACTAAAAACTAAAAAAGGTTTTGTAATAATATAGTTTCGACCTATTTTGACCGTCTTAGTGTTCAAGATTGAATAAAAAAGTCAGACAATCTATCTTAATATTTTATCATAAAGTTTAAAATATAAAGAGAAAACTGATAACAATTTCTTTCTTAAGAAAACGAATTAAGAAATTGAAAATTATAATATAAATAAATTAAAAGCTATCATCTATATAACCTATCTCGTAATCAAGAAAAAAATAAATATTAAACCGTAAACTGAAAACAAACAACTAAACCCTAATTCAAGTAATCGGGGCTGAAATAAAACCAACTAGAAGAAAAGAAAAGTATTTTAAATGTTAAAGCTTAATGTACTTTTCTCTGACCATATTTATAATAATATTATTATTTTTGATAGATTCAAAGTATAGAATCCAAGGGTGAAATTTAAATGATATATTTATTATAAAAGCTGACAATAACACAAACAAAACTTAGACTTCTAAAGTGTGTATTATACCGTCTTTAAGACTTATTGCAGTGTGTTGTACAAACTCACCAGGCAGCGGCGGATCTTCGGCTGAGAGTGTAAAAATTTTGATGAAATTACTTTTTTATCTAGTTTTTCTTTAAAAAATTATCAAAAATTGGTCATTTAGGATTTTTTTTTAGTTTCAATTTGATTTTAATTTTTTTAAAATTGATGCAATTTGATCTTTTTTGTTAAATTTCTTGAAGTAGAGCAAGAATTTTTCATCAAAACTGACATTAGCATTATGTCAATTACACCAATAAAGCAAATCTTCTTTATTCACAACTTCAATTTTGATGAAAAAACCTTAATCCGATTCAAAAAATTAACGAAAAAAGAATAAAATTGTATCATTTTTTCAAAATCGTGACCAAATTGAGACTAAAAAGACTGAAGGACATTTCTGAACAAAAATAGAAGCCTAAAGAGTAGTTTCAAAATTTTTATATAAATTAGTAAAAACATTATATTTACTTCTTTTATAATAATAAAAAATAATAAAAATATAATTATGTTATTATTATAATTATAAAATTAAATATAAATAATTTTTATAATTTTATTATAATTAATTTCTATTTATAATGATTAAGTTTAAAATACTAATCAAATGAAAGATAATTAAATCAAATCAATAATATTTTAAAAGATAATATTAATAAAATAATTATTTTTATTTAAAAAATATTTAAAAGGTAAAATATGAACAACAACAAAAAAATCTTTAACAAAAAAATCTTTTCCTTATATATAGATATAAATGTATACAAATTTATTAAAATATCAAATATATACAATATATTAGAAGTATAAAGTCTTAAAAAATATATTAAAATTTATATATTACATATATAAATGTTAAAAACAAAATGGGGGGTAGGGGGGTGGCAAAATTTTAAGAAAAGATAGAAGGAAAAAAGAGAGAATGAGAGAAGAGAAGTAGAGAGAAGACTCAAGATGTATTTTTGGAGGTGAGCATAAACCCCTTGTTTGTAGATGGGAAGGGTTTAGGAAGAGTAGAAAATCCCTAACTTGAGGATGAAGACTTCAATAATAAACCAACATTCACACTATTGTGGCTTGTGGAATATGATTTGCAACGTTTAAGAATCAATTGAACGATTTTATTAAAAAAAGGTAGCACAGTTAGTTTCTTGTGTAAAACGATGATCACTCTTTTGAGTTGGTTTATACTCTATTGGAGCCACATAAGCTATATTCTTTTGCAATATTAACCTCTCTAAAATAAGGGAAAGATAATATTTATGAGATATATGATATTATTCATGATATAAGCAAAACTCATTTACAACCACATAATCCATTAATCATATGTATCTGTTATGCATAGGCTTAAAAAGGCTATAATATGTTATCACATGAAGTATCTCATCTCATAATTGTTTTTACACACATATACTCACTTAAAAACCTCGTGACTTGAATGTCATAAATTTTTTGCAGGTAGACTTATTCCTCGTGATGATTCAGAGCTTAATTACATACCAACAATGATGTCAGTCCATCTTAGAAACAGATCGACCATCCGATAAAAACAATTAAGAATTCAGATTTCTTAGCTTATACATATATAAAATATCATATCACGTATCACATTACATATTTAGATGCATAATTGCGTAATGAATGGTGATTATTACAATAACTTTTAAAGTTTAAAAAAAATTAAAGTTAACTTGAATTTATCAAACATACGAAAATTGAAAGTTGGTGTACCTATCATGCTTTTAAGAAACATTAATCAAACAAATGATCTTTGTAATAGTACAAGGTTGTAAATCAATTATTTGAGAAAAAATTTTATTTCTAGTACAATAATAACAGGCAAAAATGTTGGTGATAAAATATCCATACCAATAATAAACTTGACTCCTTCTTATTCCAGCATGCCTTTCAAGATTCAAATGGAACATTCCTATATGTCTATGCTTTGCCATGACAACAAACAAAAGTCAAGGGCAAGCTCTCTCTAAAGTTGGACTTTATATTCCTGATCCCGTATTCACTCATGGACAACTATATATAGTAGTTTCCAAAGTGAAAACAAAAAAAAAATGATTGAAAATGCTAATTCTAGATGAAGATGGAGATGTAACTTCTATAACTACAAATGTGGTTTACAAAGAAATATTTAAAAATCTGTAATAAGAGGCATACAAATTAATCTTACACCATTTTGATTATTTGTTAATTATTGTATTGCATTCTTTTGTTTTTTTAATCTAATTTTAAATTTAATAAAGTTGTATCGGTACTATATTGCAGATTATAATGACTTTCTGGACAATAAAATTATGGCTTAATTATTGTTTTAGTCCTCGAATTTGTTCTGAAGTTTCAAAAAGGTCCTCTGAATATTTGGAGTATCAATTTAGTCCTTTAATTTTCAAAAGTGACTCAATTTGGTCCTTTCCATTTAAATTAATTTGGTCCTTTCCATTTAAATTGAACAAACGACGTTCACATAGTACTCACGTGGCATAATTGAACTGATACGTGTCAAAGTTTTTAAAAGGGGGTGCAATTGACATGGCATGAGTTTTAATGAAACCCTAAATTGATGCACTTATGACAATTAGAGGACTAAATTGAGACTCCGAATATTTAGAGGACCTTTTTGAAATTTCAGAACAAATTCGAGGACTAAAACAATAATTAATCCTAAAATTATGTATGAATGTGTATAACAGGTATATACATAAATGTTCACAAAGTTCAAACTTCATATTAGATCAAATCATGATTACTACAATTAGTGTTGTCATTATCCTCTTCAAGATTGTTACATTAACTTAAAAACATGGTAACATGATAAAATTGATGTCTCTTATTTTAAATCATATTTGTCATCACTATTTAAAAATTAATATCTATTTTTAACTTTTTTTTTACCAATTACTATAGAAAGAAAATCATTTATCTCAAAAATAGGTCAAAATACTAGGTTGAACATAAATAAAGTAAATTAAATAAATCACTTTCTTAGGTTGAACTTATATTCATAGTCTACGCACTATGGATGTTTCAACAATAAAAGAAAAAATATACAAATTATTTCATATTATTTTAAGTGGTTATAATTTATCCGATTAAACTAAATTCATTAAGTGTGAGAATTTAAAATTATGAATGTCAATAACAACTTCAAAAGATGTGTATATCATCTATTGGAGACAATTTAAGTTGATATGTTTCATTTTCTATTAAAAATAAACTAAAAATAATAATTAAGGTAATTCAATTATTACAATTGTTTATTTATTTTCAAATACCTTTTGACACGTACATATACTTTATTATTCAATGTGTTCTAAACTTAACATATCTCCTGTATTAAAGCACAATATTTAAAAACAATGTATATTATTATAAACAAACTTATCATAACTTTTTATTATTCAATATTTTAAGGATTATATATGTTTTTGGTTCTTCAACTTTTAGGCTATGTTCTTTTGAGATGAAGGATTAGAGGGAGAGGGAGAGGAAGAGATCAGAAGGATTATAGGGTGAAGTTGGTATTGTTTCTTTTCTTTTAAGAGATTTAGAGGTGATTTTAGAATAAATTAGAGAGTGAAGTTTGTGACTAAATTGAGTGATGTGACATATTAAAAAAAATTAATAGCAAAAAATTAGATTACCAAAATATCCCTATTATTATACATAATATAAAATTATATATAAATAGTTTAAAATTATTTTATAAATTTTATTGAATGATTGAAAATAAAAAAATGAATAATATAATATATTTTGTATGAAAATAAATTTAATATATAAGGTGGAAAATAATTATATACATGAAAACTTTTTTTTCTTTTTAATAGTAATTTTAGAAGTAGTAAATTTTATTATTACCATAATAAATTATTATTACAGTTAATATAGAATTAAAAAAGTAAACTAAAACCACATATATTAATAATGTTAATAGCTAAACCACATGCATAAAAAATTAAATAATTAAGGGGTAATTTGGTAAATTCAGTTGTGTCATCCTCTAATCTCACTATTGATCGTGGGATTGAATTTTCAGTGAATCCCCCTAATCATCTCCTCTCATCATCTTGTATCACTTTCAAAAGAACACGTTACTCACTTCCTAATCATCACCTCTCATTCCTTGTGAATATTACATCCACTCAAAAGAAAAAGAACACAATGTTAGTGAAAATTGAAATTAGTCCATCTTGAAAATCTTGAACTAATTTAGTTATTCAACTTTATAAATACGTGGATTTAGTAATTTTAACCAAATTTTATTAAGTTTGTTTGAAGTTTTAAACACATTTCATTATAGTATTTTAGTTTGTTTACACTGTTTGACATATTTCTCTTCAATATTCGTTGAGAAACGCGTTTGAAGCGTGAAATAAACTTAAAAAAATTTAGTTTAAAGGATTAAATTCACACATTTCTAAATATGAGAGACTAAATTGGTTCAAGATTTTCAAGAGGGATTAATTTCAATTTTCATTGGAAGTTGAAGGATCAAAAACATATTTAAGCCATATTTTACTTAATAATTATTTTAAATAAATATCTCATAAATTTTATTATTTTTTTATATATAATAAAATGTATTCTTATAAATATCAAAATGCTAGTTATATTACAAAGAGATGCTAAATTAACATACGAAACCTTAATTATATTACGAAGAGATGTAAATCGAGTATATACACGGTTTTTTTCTTAAATGTTTTTTATATTTTTTTAAGTAATTATATGGAGTCTATTATTATTATTATTATTTTAAAAGTGAATTTTTTAAGAAAATAAATTTTTAAAAATGTTATAAGTTAAGATCGATTTCAAATAAGATCACGTTAAGTAATTTTGACATTTTACATTTTAAAATTATAGTCATCACATAAAAATTTATTAAAAAATAAAATAAAATAAGAAAATACAAAATTCATTAATTATGGTTCTTAAATTAAGCTTGATTATTAATTAAGTTTATTTTTTACATAAAATTCATTTATGTTTTTCGATCTTACATTTCAATAAAATTAAGCTATTCTTTTAACGTTCCTTTAATCAAAATAAAATTACTGACTTCGTAATATATATATATATATATATATATATATATATATATATATATATATATATATATATATATATATATATATATATATATATATATATATATATGAAGAAATGAAGGTTTACCTTAAAGAAACTTAAATGTAACACATTCAAGTTTTCAGCAATTAGAGGATTTTCTTAAATATAGAAAAGAAAATTGTCTCATTTAAATATATTCTAGAGAAAGAATTTCATCTTTTCTCCTTTATTTAACATAGATTTCTTACTTAGATATTGTTTGTCAGTGTTATATGGTAAACTAAATATATTTAACTTTTTATTCTATTTTTTTATCAATAAAAAATATTATAGAGTATTTATGGGGTACTCTAAGTCTTTTATAAATATATACGTGACAATTTTCTTCATAATAGGTGTAAAGGGTCTAAAATAAGAAATCATATTAAAATTCGGTGGGAAAACAATATGTATAAATCTACATATGAGTCATTAACTACTTTTCATACAGTGTAGTAAACATGAATCTTAATTACATTTTATATGATAAATGAGGTTTATCTAAATCATAATTTCCTTTCAATACTCCGAGCACAATGAGATGAGTCTAAACCTCAATCAAAATATCAAATTCTTGATGTATAAATTTGTCATTCAATGAAGAATTAGTCTTTTCGATATATGAGTCATTAACTACTTTTCATACATAGGTGTAGTAAATATGAATCTTAATTACATTCTATATGATAAATGAGGTTTATCTAAATCATAATTTCCTTTTAATACTCCGAGCATAATGAAAAGAGTCTAACACTCAATCAAAATATCAAATTCTTGATGTATAAATTTGTCATTCAATAAAAAATTAGTCTTTTCACCGTTTAACAAATAAAAAAAATATTTATGTTAAAAATATTATATTCAATTATTTTTTAAGTTTGTAAACCAAAATGTATCAAAATTTGTGAAATAAACGAGTTTTAATTTGGGGTCCAAATTTAAGAATTAAAAATATATTTAATCATTTAATAAACACTTGTCATTTAAAAAAAAAATGTATGCACTATACATCAATGTTCATCTACCATTGCCCCTTTCTCAGCACATCCTCCCTCACGAACACGACAAAATTCAGAAATGTGCATTGGGACCAGCTGAAAAATCTGGAATTTGGCCAACATTTATAGTAATTAAGAGTCACCAATTGTATATAATTACAATGACAATGACCCTGGTTTGTTTTCAAGTCAAAGAACCACGCACCTTATGCTCAAGTTGTCTTCTCGGGCTCACCATGGATGCTTATATTTGTCTTATATTTGTGTGAACTTGTATGAATTCAATATTCAATATTACTTTAGGGTTAGGGTTTACAATTTCATAAGCAAACTTATTTAATCCTTCTTCACTTTCATAAAATGTATTTTGTAAGGTTTTTATATCTCACATGGAAGGAAATCAATGACTAAATAAATTAATAATTAATAATGAAAAAAATATCAATTCAACTATTTAATAAATTTAGATTTTTTTTTGAGTTTTTTATGTTATTCCTATGTAGAGTCTTCAAAATATATTAATAGATACTCGTTTTGATATTTTTTAAAATATATTAAAAACTTTTTTGATATACCAAAATTAATGTAATTTACTTTGAAACAATGGCGGTTTAAAGATTTATGAGGTCTAAAACAAATTTAAGAATTCATTTGACTTTCACACTTTTTTCTAGTTTCAACTCATGTCTATCAACTCGTATCTATCAACTCGTGTCTATTGCTAATTTTATTAGAGATTTCATCTGCATTATCCACCAAGAGGCTAAACTCTAACCTAGTTAATAGTTTCTTGAGTTGTTTAGGTTTGTTGAGCCGTTTGATCAGGTGAGGGAAGCTAATTCATCTTGGTTTTAATAAATCTATGTTGCATGTTGTAATTTTGATCCATGAAATTGCTTGAAATTGTTGTGGTGTGTGATTATGAACCTTGGGTACTGAGATTAGGGTAGAAATATGCTATTTTCACTTAAGAGAAATCTCGTTCAGGTGACAACAACCCAGAATTGCACTTTGCTCTGTATTCGAGTTGTCACTCATGCAACAACTCCTTGTCCAAGTGACAAATCCAAACAAAAATCTTAGTTTCTCATCAAAATATATAGAAAAAACTCTCGAAACCCATAAATAAAAAAGTACCGAAAATAAAATCATACACCAAAAACACATTTATAATCCTAATACAAATTCAACAAATAGAATAAAAATATACTAACCAACAACAACACAAATAGAAAGAAAAACATACTAACCATAAATGAGATAAAACTAATACATACAGGCAATATAAAAATCATATGCCAAAACCCTAAAAAAAGTAACTCTATAATAGAAGAAAACAAGAGAGACAAGGAGTGACATTGGTAGATGAGAAGTCACATATAGATAAAGAAGACAATAGAAATCAAGATTGATTATAAGAGAATAAAGAGAACTGGTCATTATATTTTTTTAGAAAAAAATATAATTTATTGAAAGAAAGATTCTAATTCATTAAATATCATTTTTTATACAACCAAATAGTGATAATAGTAACTTAATTAAATTTTATTCTCAAACATAAAGTTATAATTAATTTATTTAATACATGTATATTACTATTAAAAAAGATTTTTTTAGACTATTATTTTCTTAAACATAATTTTATAATTAATTTAACATAGGTATATTAGTACTAAAACATATTTTGAGTCATTTTCCTCTTAAACATAATTTTATAATTAATTTAATAGAAATCTATTAGTACTAAACAAATTTTTTTTTGAAGTATTTATTTCTTAGAGGCTTAAAGCGAGTGTTTTACTTGATTCACCCTTGAACCGACCCTCCTTTGAACGTTCAACACCAAAAACATCAAGAGAAATTTTGTACTTTATTTGACAAACTTAACAAAATAATAAGATTTGTTTATATCTCTATACACTACTAACACACAAACAAAATATTTGTCTTAAAAGTAAGTATATTTTTCTTTTTTAACGAGTACAAAATAGTGAAACACTTTCCATGGGCATTAACTTAATTGGATCTTGTACTATGTAAGGCCCCTGACACATCTATTTCAAGATGGTCTTGATACATCTATTCCAAGATGGTCCTAATACATATAGTCCAAGATGATTTTGATATATCTAGGCCAAAATGGTCCTCATCTTTGTCAAGACAACCTACCAATTGTGTAAAGTCTGATACATCTAGGCTAAGATGGTCTTGACACATCTAAGTCAGGACAACCTTCATAGTGCACCAACAAGAACCACACTTATCACACGAAAGCTAGTACATCTCGACCTAAGAGAGGTATGTCAAACAGATGCAGGTAAGAACTATAGTAACCGCAATAGCGCATTAACTCAAGATGTTATGACAATTAAAATGAGATATTCATTAGCATTTATGGAAGAATCCAAGCGTTACTCGAGGTAATTAGTAAAAGACAAGTATATAAAGGTACAAATAAAGATATGTAAAGTTAATCTTATGCTTGTTATCCTTGCATATTCCGGTTCAACCGACTTGAGCATCATAGTACTACCATACTTTATAGGACAATTTGATTTCATACATGAACCAATCCCAATAACACTAAAAAATCATTTATCATAAAGAAAAATAGTTAGATTTATTCATTTCGTCAATTCTATAAAATGTTAAAGAATACTTTCTTATAAGAAAATACATATATTATCTCCTTAATGTACATTATAATAATGTAATTTTAAGATAAAGACGTGGTTTGTGGTTTGATTTGTGGTCTGATCAAAATTTATAATTTTGAATGTTCAATTTTCAGGCAATGGAACTTGCTGAATGTGGTGATAATGTAGCATGCGACTTATCTGCTGATACTAATAGTTCATTAGTAAGTATATAAGTAGATACATTTAGTGTCTTAATTTTACTGGACAGTTTAAAGATGTAATTTTACTGAACATATGATTCATTGCAGATGTGTCTTTCTAGGACCGTTGATCTTGATCCGGATGTTGTTTTATGTGTCATGCCCAGAAAAGATCTTTGTACTGCTAGTAACAATGAAGACATAGAGTATATTCCATCAAATTTCATAGAATTTGATCTTTTGGAGGACCTGCCATTAGCCCAATTGTCAGCTACAAAGACAATGAAGACTATCAAGAAGGAGAAATGATATTTAATTTATGAAAGCTATGGAAATTATTGTAGTAAATGTTGCTTAAGACTTTATGTTGGTTTTGTTAGAAATGTTTTGGCTCCTTCAAAGGCTACATTCGTTGATCCTGTTCTGATAAATTGCACTAGGGAACCTTCTTTAGTATTTTAAATAGTTTTGGTTGTGATTACCTAGAAGAAAGTTTGTGCACTTTTTGTATGTTGTGATCTTTAAATGTTTAATTCATTGATATATTTAGGGATCGTATTTAGCAATTCATAAATCATAGTGACTTTATATCTTAACATATATAAAGTCAATACTAACCTGTATTATAAAAAAAAATTGTAACCTTGCATAATTTATGTATTTATAATCAGAATTCAACATGTTATCCATTGTTTTTAAAGAAGACTAGCATTAGACTGTGTTATGAATTTTTTTTTAAGTATACTACCATGATACCCGTTGATACATGATCATTAACATGTATATTAATTCGAACTTTTGTTACATTCGAACCTATGCATTCAGTTTAACATTTTCATATCTTTTTTATAACATGTTATCTGGATTGATTAGACATGCATTTAATAAAGATACGTAAAAGTTTATAGAGCAGTAGGATATCATAATTCATTAAAGCAATCATCAGACCAGCATTTAATAAAGCCAAAAACGTGCAATAGTTAAAGTTGATGGTACGATATTGTAATGCATTAAACCAATGAATTTGATGATTGTTTCCTGCGCTACAAGCAATGTCTAAGAACAATCTGCATGTACAATATCATATATAATATAATGAAATGTAATTGTATAAAGTTGGCAGATTAGACACATTAAGGTGAAAAGACTTGCATTTAAGAACCCCAAATCATGCTTCCCATTGACATGACTTTATAGTGGTGTTAATTTTGGCGGTAAAAATTTCACGATTCATCTATCCAGTATCATGAAACTCCCAAAATTTTTAGATAACCTTATGTAAACATAGCCTTTAATGGATAAGCATATGAGAATTTGGTAAATCAAATCTATTGTAAATGGTTGAAGCACAGTGTACTATTGTTATTCATTAATTGGAATTGTAACATTTATCTGTTCACAAAGCAGTATTATGAACTATATCTGTAGATGTTCTGAAAATTTCGTGTAGAAGTTTTTTCTATCATCTTCATATATAACCTTTATATATTATGCAAATGTTGTTATTTCCGAAATAATTATCATTGTGTGTGCTGTTTGAAAATAGAATGATGGCCGATGAAAATAGAATCTGCAGTTTAAGTGCAAGAATAAAAAGAAAACTAATAATGCAGGAGAAGAGGATGAAAGCTACATGCAAAAATCAGAAGCGCGTTGAAAATAAAACACGAGATCGTACACTATTAGCTGATGTAACAACTTATTTTGTTAATCAAGATACATTGCATATGGAATCACAACTTCAATCTTCTGATCTTAGATTCAGGAATGTTCAAAGAAATGTTACAGCCTCACGAAAAAAGCCTTAAAGTTTGCTTGACAAGTTTGAAAGCACTGTGAATAATGTGACTAACATAAGTCAAGGGAATATACCAAGTCAATCATTTGTATTGGAAGATGTTAATGAACTACAATCAGATTCAGATAAGTCTGAATCGCTTAGTGAAACAATAGAAGGTAATTGTATTTTGGTAATGAAATTAACAGTTCATCATTATTACTGATATCTTCATCATTATTAATTAAGCAGTCATTGATGAATTAGATGATATGAACCATCAAAGCACGGAGGCTAATGCAAGATAAGTAATCTAAAAAGTTTTTCATAAACATAATTGTTATCATATATGGGAAGTTGAACTAATAATTATATTAATTTGCAAATTGTATGCAGATATAGGAGATCCGATCTATGTTTGTCAGCATTGCAATGCATATATGTGGTATCAAGAACGCATTGGCAAATCTCATCATATGATTAATCCGAACTTTCAGCTGTGTTGCTCAAATGGAAAAGTTGAATTGCTAATGTTGAAAAAACCCCCGGATGAGCTAAGTCAACTTTTATTTCAATCAGATTCAAAACAGAGCAGAACTTATCAAAAGAATATTAGAACGTACAACATGATGTTTGCATTTACATCACCTTGAGCAAAAATTGACAATGAATACAACAATGGAGGTGGTCCACCAAATTTGAGAATCCAAGGACAATCATGTCACAGAATTGGTAGTCTTCTTCCACCAATTGGACAACAGCCAAAGTTTGATCAATTATATATTTATGATACTGAAAACGAGATACACAACAGAATTCAATCTCTGAGGTACAATTCATTCGTCTTAATAGTTGTTATTATATTATGTTGCATGTTTGTATTGATCTGAAATTCAATGTAGGAAGAACAATGATATTGATGCTGAAATTGTTAGAACACTAACAAATATGCTAGATAAGTACAATGTGCACGCTAAATCTTTTCGTATGGCAAGGGACAAATATGCGGAGTAGCCATGTCATAATCTTAAATTAAAACTTATTGCTGATAGGCAGAACGATGGACGTATATAAAACATCCCCACCGTTTCAGAGGTTGCTGCATTAATAGTAGGAGATGTTGACACTGCATCTCCTAGGGATATTATTATGGAAAGCAGAACAGAAAAATTACAAAGAATAAATGAGTTGCACACAAGCTACTTGGGATATCAGTATCCTTTGTTGTTTCCCTATGGTGAAGATGGATATAGGCATGATATTAGTCATCGTGATTATTTGGCACTCAAACGTAACCGCTTAACAATTAGGGAATGGTTTTGTTTCAGAATTCAAACCCGACAATGTGAGCCAATGACCATTCTTAGATCAAGAAGATTATTCCAACAATTTCTTGTAGATGGATATACAATGATTGAGTCTGAAAGGCTATCATTCATCAGAAACAATCAGTCGAAGCTCAGGGTTGACAAATACAGTAACCTCTGTCAACCAAGCAATGATAGCTACACAGAAGCTTCACATAAAGGAAAACATTTTTGTGCTTCCATCTAGCTTTGTTGGTGGTAGGAGATTTATGGATCAATTGTATTTTGATGGCATGACAATATGTGGTCATGTAGGATTCCCAGATCTTTTTGTAACTTTTACGTGCAATCCAAAATGGCCAGAGATTTTCAGAATATTGAACCCTTTAAAATTAACTCCTTCAAACAGACCAGATATCATTGCAAGAGTTTTCAGAATCAAATTTGACCAACTATTATCAGATTTAACAAAGAAGAACATATTGGGAAGGGTCATAGCATGTCTGTATACTTCATATACTTAACTATTTACTTATTTCATTTAATTGATTATTCTAATCATGTAACTGATTTGTGATTGCAGACATGTATAATATTGAATTCCAGAAACGTGGTTTGCCACATGCTCATTTGTTGTTATTTTTGCATACATCAAGCAAGTATCCGACAACCATGGATATTGACAAAGTAATCTCAGCTGAAATACCATGTGCCAAAGAAGATGCAAAATTGTATAAATGTGTAAAAGAACATATGATTCACGACCCATGTGGAATCTCTAAGACATCATCTCCATGCATGAAAAATGGATCGTGTTCTCGATTTTATCCAAAGAAATTTGAAGATACTACAACAATTTCAGAAGATGGTTTTCCTCATTATCGTCGAAGAAACAATGGTCTTAGCATTCTGAAGAATGATATTGCATTAGATAAACGATTTGTGGTTCCTTACAATCCTACCATATTACTCAAATATCAGGCTCATGTCAATGTAGAATGGTGCAACCGGTCTAATTCAATCAAGTACTTATTTAAGTACATCAATAAGGGCTATGATAGAATTACTGCTGCCATTGTTTCTAATGAGAAGCAAGGTTTTTCAACTGATCTTCCAAGGGATGAAATCAAAAAATATATTGATTGCAGATATATTTCTCCATGCGAAGCATGTTGGAGAATATTTTCATTTCCAATTCATGGAAGAAATCCAACTATTGAACGATTATTTTTTCATCTACCAGGCGAGCAATCAGTGTACTTCAAGGATGATGATGACATTGATGAAATCATGGCAAAACCGACAGTTAGGGAGTCCATGTTCACAAGTTGGGATGGAGTGCAATAAGAAATATTCAGATGCAAGGGAATTAACATATCCACAATTTGTTACTAAGTATGTATATAATAAGAATCAAAGGTGTTGGAAACCAAGGAAAAAAGGAAATACCATTGGAAGACTTATTTGGGTTCTCCCAACAACTAGTGAACTTTTCTACCTAAGGAGGATGCTAACAATTGTTAAAGGTCCAATATCCTACATAGATCTGCGAACTGTTGAAAACATAACTTATCCTACATTTAGAGAAGCATGTGAAGCTTCTGGATTTTTGGCAGATGATAGAGAATATGTCGAAGCTATCAAGGAAGCCAAAGAATGGGGATATGGAAACTTCTTGAGGAGATTATTCGTAACTATGCTCATGTCAAATAGTATCAACAAACCTGAGGAGGTTTGGAAGAAAACATGGGAATGACTTTCTGATGGAATTCTATATAATGAAAGAATTATTGCAAGAAATCCAGGTGAAATAGTTTTTAACAATATTAATCTTAAGTTTGGATATGAAAGTATGCTAACTTAAGTTGTTTGTTGCAGGCCTCAACCTGAATATGGAATTGTTAAAAAATTTGACTTTGATTGAAATTGAGAAGCTTTTACAGAACAATAGGAAAACATTAAAGGAATTTCCCTCCATGCCTTGTCCTAATGATTTTGCAGTAAATTACTGTGGCAACCGATTAGTGTATGCTGAACTTGATTATAACAAGGATGATGAACTACGTATCTTTCAATCAAATTTTACAAGTATGACAGGTTAGTCATTTCTTCTAAATATTTTTGCAATACAAGTCATTGCAATATATCTAAATTATTATTGATATGCAAATGAACAAAGACGTATTTTCCAAAAGATTATAAATGCGGTGCATGATGAGAAAGGGGACATGTTCTTTTTATATGGATATGGAGGAACTGGAAAAACATTTATGTGGAACACATTATCTTCTGCTCTTCGTTTCGAAGGAAAAATAGTTCTAACAATTGCATCAAGTGGTATAACTTCTTTGTTATTGCCTGGAGGTAGAACAACTCATTCAAAATTTAAAATTTCAGTTCCAACACTTGAACACTCTGTCTGCAACATTACAAAAGGTAGTGAACTATCAGATTTGATGAAATTGGCCAACCTCATAATTTGGGATGAAGCACCAATGGCACACAAGTTTTGTTTTGAGGCACTGGATCGAACTTTAAAAGATATCATGAGGGAACACAACAAATCTAATTTTGTTTTTGGTGGCAAAGTAATAGTATTTGGAGGGGATTTTAGACAAATTCTTCTTGTTATCCCTTGAGGAAGCAGATCTGATATTGTTCATGCAACTATCAACTCATCCTATCTTTGGGAGCACTGCCAGATCCTGAACTTGACCAAAAACATGCGTCTGTTACAGTAGGGATTGCACAGCTCTACTATTGCTGAAATTGAAGAGTTTTCTTCTTGGATAATCAAAATTGGTGATGGTTCACTGAATGAACCTAATGATGGCTTAGTAGATATAGAAATCCCTCCAGAATTTCTAATCAAGAACTACAAAGACCCTATCCAAGCTATAATCAATAGCACTTATCCACAATTACACAAAAAATTCAATGATGAGATGTTTTTGATATCAAGAGCTATTCTAGCCAGTCGAATTGAAACAATAGATGAAATCAATAAATCTGTTCTGGATTCTATTCCAGGTGATGCTTAACTCATACTTATCATTTTTTCATACATTTGTCATATTTTAAAAGTCTAAAAACTGTTATTCATAAAATTCAGGTGAAGTCAAAGAATACCTCAGCGCAGACTGCATTGATACTTCTGACACCATGAACGTTGATGTATATGACGGTATTACACCAGAATTTTTAAATTCATTGAGAACATCAGGATTACCAAACCATAGTATAACACTCAAAGTTGGGACACCAATAATGCTTTTGAGAAATTTAGATCAATCTGAAGGTCTCTGTAATGGAAGCAGATTAATAGTCACCAGACTAGCAAAGCATGTAATTAGTGCAAAAATTATAACTGAGAAAAACAAAGGAACAGAAGTTTACATCCCGTGTATGTCCATGTCCCCATCTCAGTCACCGTGGTCATTCAAGATGATTAGAAGACAATTCCCGATCATGCTATCCTATGCTATGACCATAAGCAAATCTCAAGGTCAATCTTTAGATTGTGTTGGATTGTATTCTTTGACTGCTACCACAAATGTAGTTTTCAAAGAAGTTTTCAACAATGTGTAATGAACGATTACATACTTGTTCTTTTTTTTGCTAAGCATGCATATGTGCAATAGTTACAGAGTAAGAATGCTTAATTAATGTGCATAAATATGATGTTCTGGCGTAATGTATAAATTTTTTGTAACAATGCCTTGAAGTAATAAATGAAGATGTAGTACTTTGATGTTATCCCTTGCATTTATCATGTATGAACTGAAAATTACATTATGGTAAAAATCGTATTGGGCATAGTGCATTAAATATGCAAACTGCCATACACCAACAAGAAAACAAGAATTAATTATATGCAGACATTCAACCAACTGATGTTTGTACTTATTATGGACAACATCCTAATTCTTCGGTACCCTTGGCATAATATTCTCGAATAACTCCTGATGTAGGTTCATATAGCAATTGCTTATATAGAGTATTACTTTGCAGCCATATAATTAGCCCAATTAATATTGAATCTCTTTACTTGACACACCACCTTAAATATGTAGTTGACCTCCCACAATTGTCAGTTTAATAATGTTTTGAACCCCAAGAAGACCTTGCAAACTCATATGAGCAGCCCAAGTAATACTGAATATTTAACTAAACAGACTACCATAATTATCAAACGCACCTCCCAGATGTATGATATTATTAATGAAATAAGTTGATGCAAACGATGATCCGTGTTCATTTATTAACAAGTTGTCCTAATTACAACTATCCATACTATATTAAATCCAACAAATTATGAACATTACAATTATTTATAAAATTGACTTTTTAAACATAAATATAAGTAATATTATTATATAGAAGTTATTTTGTTTTTTATATTAACGTAATATTACAGTAAGTTAAATCCTAGAAACGAATGGTTAATTTTGTATAAATAATAACAATAATATATGAATTCAATTGTTCTTAGGTAATATTATTCCAAATTGGAATACTTATATTATTTTTCACTTGGAACCATTTTTACCGAGTAACAATTATATAGATAAATAATGTTGTTTATGAAATCGTATTAGTAATAAGTATACTAAGGTTTAATTATAGTTTTACTAATTATAAAATAATTTAATATTTGGTAATAATACTTTATATTTATTGAAAGTTTTCGCTAAATTAAATTTATATTTATTCAAATTTTTAACTTAATCAAAATATGTAGATAACGAAAATTGAAACTTGGTATAGTAATCACAAGGCACATGTACATATTTATGATTTAGTAGACATAGTCAATATAAATAAGCAGTTCTATATAAACATATATATCAACATTCCAAAATACATTAATGTTGATATACAAAATATCTAACATCTGCAGTTCATAAAAAAGAAACTTAAATAAAGTGTTCATAGGTCCTACGTAATACTTCTAGAGACAAAATATTCAAAACATTACAATAAGCTAATTCTTCAATATATGGATGACGCTCTTTTCTTCATTATCCACTACAAATCTTATCCGATCACCGGCATCCAATCCATTTTCTTTGCAGAACTTCTTCCAACCACAGGTCAAGTAACACTCATAGGAACTTCTGCCCGTCCAACGAATTTTACAGTCCCAGAATTGAGATTGGCCATTCGTTAGTGTGTAGCTCTTGCGTCCCTTGATCAAGCATTCTTTTGCAAATTTGGAATTCAGATACTACATTCGAAGAAAATATGTTAAGCCATCATAAATCTGAACTAAAGTATAAAAACAGGACTATACATATCAGTCTTACCAAAGAAGATGCTTTAACATCATAATTGCTTAATACTTTCTCAAAATCAGGAGCAGCAACTGCAACTTGGCTGTTTGGAGCATTGGCCGAATCTCTGTTATAATCCATTTCTACTCCTTCGGCCGAGAAGATCCTATGAAGAAATACATTGTTTCCTACATAGTTTAAATGTAGGTAACACGGACCAGTCAACCCATAATATGGAATGTACCTACTAAAACCAAACAGAACCATCCTCAAAGACTCATCTGTATCGACATATATTTCAAACATCTTCGACAGAGAGTCATACAAATTGACCGCGTAATTAAACGCAAGTTTATCCTGACAGAATATTTGGAAGTAATCTGGCACAATAATCAACAGTTAAGACAACAATCAACAGATAAAATGTATTAGAATGAATGACCATACAAATGCAGCTGTAAATGTAATAAAAATGGATTAATATTGCATACCGTGGCTGGGATGAACTGCACCCTAAACGCTTGGAAAAACCTTATTGAAGACAAAGGGTTACATGCAAGAGAATTCTTTGTTTTACCAGGATACTCAACCTCCGTCCAGTCCAAGTCGAAAACCCTTATACGAAAATAACGGTCTCCACAATAAACGGTACAGACATAGTAAACATTGTTGAGGTTATAAAATGACCGAATCTTCTCAACAACCTGAATTTGTCTCTGAGCCAAAAGACCTTCTTCAAACTCTATATTTATCATATTTCCTTTCGGATCACTAAAAAAGTTGGTCCCCATCAGTAGTAATTTGCCCCATTGTTCATAAAAACCAACTTCGAACTCGAGACACTCTTGACATATACGAAAGGAGAAGGATTCATAAAAATCAAAACTTTGAACAAAAAATTTTAGAAACACTTCAACCAGAACACCATCGTACAGAAAAATATGAACTTTAGGCCAGAAAGTAGGTATTCCTATCCAAAAAACCAAACTTTAACTAAACAAAAGAAAATAATGCACCAACCTCTGCGGGCTCCATCACTATGACTGAGTTCTGGTAAAAGTTTGTGAAGCTGATAGGCCTGGATGAAGACATTTTCAGGTTTGGACGCTGCTGTAACTGCGAGAGGGATGATGGTTTGTTTCTTCGTTTCTGACCAAACACACGAACACTGATCCAACTTACCTTTTAAAGAAACCAAACGTAACGTCTGCACGAAATGAAACCCCTTGACGAAACCAATCAACGTGCAAAACAAATATCACCCCGATAAGACATGTAATAAGTTCATATTGCCGCCATCTTTTCGTATTCTGATAGAAATATTACATTTATTTTAATGATATTAAATTGGTAGTAAAAACGTTTACCATAGCACTTCAAATGATGTACTGTTAGGTCAAACAAGAAACCATAATAGCAAAACATACAACAATTAACCGAAATTAACGTTAAATTCAAATTAATTGTCAAATTAATAAAGCAATAAGAGAATAATATTACAAATATAACAACACTAATATATAAGCGTAATTAATTCTACAAAATTATATTATTTATATTTATTTAAGGAATATAATTATTACATATTCTTTAGAATCATGTAAATATAAATAGTAATGCGTTTATAAAAAATAACTTTGAAATCTGACAAGAAAATCCAAAACAAAAAAAATTAAGACCTGTTTTTTACTCTTTAATCTTTACTAGAACTCTAAACTTATTATCACAAACAATATTTTGTAATTAAACTTCTAAAAAACATCATACTGACATTTCTTAATCTAAACAAAATAACAATCTATGTCATCACAAATTGATTATTCCAAATTACTTAAAAACACATAACATATAACATATAATACATAACAATAATTAATTATACGTAAATATATAATTATATCATTGTTAGATGAATTTATCGTTTAAATATATTTAAATTAACAATTATAACATCTATAACTTTTAAATTAAATTATTAATTTATTGATAATAATATTAAAATCTGTTTTCTAAACAAAAATTTTAAAAATCAAAAACACCCCGGGTCTCATGCTAGTGTACATTATAATAATGTAATTTTAAGATTCTATTTTAATTTTCTATATCATGTCATTATAAATAACCATTGAATTCAAGCAAAGATATTCTATTATCACAACTTTCCTTGCATAAAAGTGAAGCCAATTATTGTAGTTTCTTTTGTGTCATATTTTATTTATCAAAGCTTGATTCCAATCCCAAAAGTTAAAATTTAATATCTCGAATATTCAGTCCAAAAAGGCAAAAGGTTGAAGTATGAGTTTCAAGAATTAAAAAGTTTGGATGAATACAAATTGGGATTGAGAAAAGACGAGGTTTTGGTTTAAAAGTAGACAAGAGGGAATTAATTAAACTTCTACCAATCATCATTAACACGTTTCTCTCAATTTGGATCCTGGAATAGTAGAATATACTGTCCTTAATTCGTGGAATACTAGCGAGTTTTTTTTTTTTTTTTTATATTTTTTTTTTTTTATGTCTTCAACTTTTAAATTGAAAGACTGATTGAGTATTGGAAAAACTTTAGATATAATTCATATTTTGGATGCAATTAAAATTGAAATTTTACTCAATAAAAATTTACATTAAAAATAACACAAATTTGATATTAAAACTTTTAAACTAAAATTCATCACTAGTAAATGTTAGATTATGCACTCTTACATATCAATAACAAATAAACAATTTGAACCCTTCAATTAATTAAGCTATTTTTAACACCTTGTAGAATATTATATGTCTGAAATGATTTTTTAAGTGTTTTTTTCCTATTAACAATTGTTAGTTGTTAATTTTTGTTAATAGGAAAGTTGAACCCACAACCTCTTCTACCCTTCTGTCTAAACTCCTTTAAATCCACCTTATTTCTTAAAATTATTAGAAGGAGGAACTTTCTAAGTTTATAACACCTTATATTACTTTTTAATTTTCTCTTCCGATGAAATGAAGAAAAAAAAATGTATACATATTCCACATACAAGATGTAACCTTTTATATAACTTTTGTTAATTACTTCCATAATTTTAATATTTTTAATTTAACCCCTTATCTACAATTAATCTTTC
>Ga0214544_1004413_pt1 | contig 28306 bp, 17 predicted proteins | sample CNSS3metaG_FD_160074 | JGI IMG/M metagenome (GOLD analysis project Ga0214544, IMG submission 160074) | Root nodule microbial communities from cowpea collected in UCLA plant growth center, Los Angeles, California, USA - CNSS3 | ecosystem: Host-associated > Plants > Roots > Nodule | place: USA...
GAGTATGAGAAGCCCATGTGGGTTTGGGCCATCTTGAATGAAGCCTAATTGGATCTTTTTGAGCATGCTCCTTGTTATTGGGCCTCTTGATGGGCTTGGGCTTGAAGGTGCATGTGGGCCATGTATTAGGCCTTAAGCATGATTTGGGCCTAGGCGTTGATCCAAGCTATAAGCCTTGTTGGGATCACATCATTAAATCCTAAACAAAGAGTGTGTATTTTTTCATAATACTCTAAACCAAAAGCGTATAAATATAAGCATTCCCCTATCATATGTCTTGTTGCTCCCACCACATTGATAAAAACACTGATTGATAAGAATTTGTTATAAAACTATATAACCTATCATGAATCAAAAACAAACAATATAATTCAACTGGTATATCTACAACTGGAATATTCAACTCCTCACAGATAACCTTCTGAATCTTCAGATCCTTATCGTCAACAATATCATGCCACCTCGCATAGCCATGCCTTAACAGAAAATAATCAAGTTAATAGAAGTTACACCATTGCAGCATAGCAAAATACCTTCTTCCAATCCAAATTCTTGTCTCACAAATCGTCAAATGAAATGGAAATACCAATACAAATTTATGGTATTCAAGCCTAAAAAACTCTTTCATGGTTTAATAACATGGAACTTGGAACATATTTCACAGTAAATTGTTTAAACTCGGAGAGAGACACATGCAGGGAAAATTATCTGTTAGAACTTACTTCAACACGGCTTGTAGCAGCACTAAATCATGAACCTCCTTCCATATCTTTCTACCCTTCAAACGTGGATGGAGTGGTAAGATATCTTCTGAAGAAAGTTGTGTTCTAGGATTTTCTAATGCAAACTTCACTTGTCATTCCACATTCAAAGATAAAGAACACTTTCATCACCTACAAGTAATATTAACTTCCAAAACGCAAACTCATTTTTAAACTGACAAGAGATAGCATATAAATAATGCCCGAATAGTATGCTAAACACAAGCAATACAAAGCTTATAATCCAAAAAAAAATTGAAGAACTTACTTTTTTTGTCATCAAATTCAGAACATCGATCCTTAAAAGTACATTTTTTATTTAAAGTCCTTCTTTTGGAATGCCATCTAAAGACACATTATAATCAGTATTTATAGTTATAAATTACTATGTATCATTATATAACTGTACATAGATGGTTAAGATTATTATTCATCAAAACTCATGTAAATAACTAGTGGTTATTGGCGAAAAAACTTTGTAAGAATTGAGCACAATCAAATATCAAGGATTTGAAAAAATTCTTATCTTTCTCATGAAATCTCACGAGCAAAGAGGGAAAATTAGTAAACTGAAAGCACACAGGAGAATAACAAAAGAAACTGACAAAATATCATAGCAATAAGAATATAGTAACTATGAATGTAGGTGAATCAGTAATATCTTCTATAATATGAGACAAAAAAAGTAAGCCATACTTGTTCAAAAGGTATAAGGTATATGTAGTTAGAGACTAGTCATGAAGATTGTATAAAGACAATTAAAGCTACCCAAGTATACATATACACTATTTTTATCATGATCTACCACTATTTTAGAATTCATATGGGTTTAAGATCAGTAGCACTAAAAACAATCATAGCATTAAATTATGAAAAAAGTAAATGGAAAATGTAAGATTAATACTCCTCGATTTCTTCATAACTCTTGTGTTTCATCCTGGAAGCAAACTCTTTCCAATCAAAATCACTAAAACCAAACCTGTAATTGATTCGCCAAATCAGATTAACAACAAATATTTGTATGTAATAAGAACTTATTTTAAGAACATCTCTTAAGGTTGATATAACCTCAAAACATGTGGCCTTAGTAATATAATCATCTTTATTATAAGTTTTATCCTACAGCACAAAGTAAAATTTGATAAGAGAATAGATCATTTCACAGAAATGTATCAGTTTAACAGAAAAAGAATAAAAGAATGAGGACATGTCATTGAGTGATGATATTTGTAGAAATCCATTGATGTAGACATTCAGATATAAGAGTAATTCTTGACACATCTAACAACATCAGATAAGAAGCATTAAAAATATTGAATCGAGACTGATATTATTTTACCTTCTGATGTGCACTTTGGAGATCCAGTTGTGCTCTTCCAAGAACTTCGTGAAGAGTATTTTGTGACCTCTCAAAGTTCAGTGTGGCCTCTCTCTCCTTAACAAGAGATTCTACGGCTGCCTAGTGTTTTCAAAGATAATAAGTATAAACTATTATCAAATATAACCTTTCCCTACCATTTTGCTCCAAAGATTCACCCATTGACTTGAAAATCTCACTTACTGTTCTCTCTAATTCTTCCTTCACTAATTTCTCCTGTAAAGAAGTGCAATGTCGTCTCATTTCAACAATAATTGAGTTTAGTTCATCTTCCTTCATTTTGAGTAACAACTCTGCAATTAAATGAATCTAACTGCATTTGTCTAGGAACTTGATAATGATTTTTCAAACAAGGAAAGGAGAAACAATCTCAACCTATCTCCATGCATTTCTGCATGGCTAATTCCAATGAATTTTTAATATGAAATGAAGATATAAAACCTTCATATGTATCATTATATCTAATATCTATAGCTATAAGATAAATAGCAAAATAGAAGAGAGTGAAGACATCAAACCTTTCCATGGTCAGAGAGTTTTAGCGTGGAACCCAAAATCAAGCTTATAATTCTTATTTTCGTAGGCCGATCAAACCTAAAGAGATATGTTTGAAAACAATGTGGAATAAAGGATCTCAAAAATTAGAACAAATGAACATTTTTCCAAGGAACATTGTTCATAAAAGTAAAAATTGAAACTACAAACAAGCAAAATAAAAAAGGTTTAAGATAGAGAAAGCTACAAGATGACTCACAAAAATTTGCATCAAACAATGACAATAAGTATCAGAACCAAACAAAACCTGATATTCCTAAATGGCTAAACCTATTCTATCCCCCCTCCTTCTCAACAAAATAAACAGCAGCTTAAACTCCCAACAAAGATAAGCCATGAAATCTGAAACATTAAACAGATTGTAAACAAGAACAAACAAGGCCAATCATTTTCATATGGGAGCAGATACAATACAAGATGGATTTGGGGAAGGATCAATCATAGCCTACATTATGTTATTTCCGTCAAAGATGGATCCTGAACTAGAACATCATTAGGTTATTAACAACGTTGAAAAAGACTACAGAACATAAATTTCCTGCAAAAGAAAAAAGGTTTTTAAGTTAATGTATCAGATAGATTTAGATTTCAGCATACCTAAAGACTATAGAACATAAATTATAAGAAAAAGGAAAAAGATTCATTCAAGAAGGATAAAGACAAGAGAGCAAAAGGAAAATTATGAAATTAAAACTTAAATACAAGATTCAGCAATAAATATGTTGAAGTCTTTTTTAGATACTCAGAAGCAATGACTTGACACAAGTGTTGTTAAAGTATTAGAGAATTACATAGCCATCAACATTCACACTTGCATCTTAGCACCCTTCATATTACAATTGACTCTTTTGGGAGCAGGAATCCAACCATCAACACATAAAGTTGTTTGAACAACACGTAAAGCATAGAAGAACACTATTACATTTTGATATAACATACCTCCGCTTCATCAAAAGCATCATTTAATCAAGATTTACATCTTCATATTCAAGAAGACTGACATAGCTCCTTTAAACCATTAATCATTTCTTATATGTTCAATGGTTATACCCTACAAACGTGCATCAAACAAGGCAAGGAAACTTGTCAGAAAGAATGAGGATCAAGAAGTAATTTTTAAAGCCATAAAAAAATTGTATTAGTAGTACATTACACGTAAAAAAAAAAAAAAAAAAAGAGAAAAACAAAAAGAAGGAACATGAAAAAAAAAAAAAAAACTTGTTTCAAGGTTTAGGTCGTAATAGCATGTCACCACACCGGTTCAGGTTGATGGAGTAAGTTATTGCCATAGATAGACAACTCAAAGAACCCTTGACAACAGAGAAGGCCTATTCTCTAATGCTTTAACATCTTAGGTTTCTAGCTCCATTAAGGTTTTGATCATAAACTAGGGCTCATTCTCTCCTGTGCCTCTAAGATGTTAAAGCATTAGAGAATGAGTCTTCTCTGTTGTCAAGGGTTCATTCTCTCCTGTGTTCAGGATTGGGGTTATTTAAAAATGGGCCAACCCCAAAATCATATTTTTGAAAAACAAAAAACAAAGGAAAAAGCCTATATTCAGCTATAGATGCCATGAAGAGCCACTGCACTGTGTCCATGATAGGCACCACAGAAAAAATGATGGAAGAAACCATAGCCTTTAAAATAGCAGATGATGATGATGGCTGGCAAACCCGCCATGACACCTTCATGACACCACCATAATCATCATTTGATAACACTAAACTCAAGCCCCGTCAAACTGGCTTGTAAGGTAAGAATAGTTTGAACTTCATAAGTTTTATTTTAAGGGGGGACCCAAGGAACCTGCAGTTGAGGTGAGCAAGGAGTGACCACAATTAAGGCAGCTTACCCCAACACACCCTGTCACACTGGCCTAGAGCATGACCATGCAAGTAGCCCAATAATAGATCTAGAATGGCTTTAATACCAAGGTAATTAAAATCAAGATTATGGTTGGGATCACGAAGGTCTCACAAGTTTGTAAACCCTAGGATAATAATGCAGACCGTAGATTATACTTCTACATAAATACAATATATACACACATATACACACATACATGTATAAACCCATGCAAATAACACAAATAATTAAAAAACAGTCACAGAAACATGTGAAATCGTGAGTGGTTTGAGTCCATGCAACTTCATTTCTGGTACGGTCAAGCAATCAAAACAGACACAATTGTCAGGTTTTCTTAGGGAAGGAAGTTGCACATGAAACCATTTGTGCATGGAGAACAATTTTTTAATTGGGCTTGGGTTTTAATCCATTGATCCAAGAAGATTTTGTGTGCGAGCAGAACCCAAAACCTTGAAATGAGACACGACACAAAATGCACAAGGTGATTCCATCGTTTCCACAATCTTTGACAACAATTCCACTTTGGCACAATCTTGCATGGGTTTTAAATTGGACATGGGGGAGCAGAATTTTGAAATCGTGCAATTCCACATTTTTTTATCACAATTTTGACTACCTTATCTAATTCCATCTAAGAATTATACTTAAAGTTGAACTCATCCCCACAAAATGCACTTGTTAGGAGGATTGCCCGAGCTTTATAAGCTTTATTTGAGTCATGTCTCTAGTTGATGAGAGACTAAACACCACCATAAAGTTTCAATTTAGGGCAGCCTCAAAAGAGGCTGCAATTTCAGCGAGCTAGGAATAACAATTAAAAAGGCTTTCCAACAAAAACCTAATTCTTTTTAACCAAGGGGCAGCTCATGACCAGGTGTACAAGGGGGGAGCAAAACAGTTCCATAATCCACATCTACTTGTAGTGCGAAGCCATGCAACCTCACCATGCCATGATGAGATGGGTTGCATGGTTGGCCTCCTTCTACACGTAATGCACACTATTAGGACCTCAGCCAACAAACATCTCACAATTCCATAATCTCATACCCCCACAGAAGCCTCACCCAACACTATACAAATGCAACCTCCTACATGACTCCCAAAAAACCACTCAAGTAAAACCTTCTAGTTCTCCCTCTGTCTAGTCTAAAATCAGCTTTACTGGACGGTAAACATACACAATTCATTCTATAGCCATCAGAAACAGAAAGGAGGAGTTTTGGTCACAAGGTAACTTACCCAACAAACCCAAAGCCTATTCCAGACATAGGCTAAGTGCAAGAAGCTACTAACAGCCCAAATATACATAATAAAATTAGGTTACACGATGGTTTTGACTCCATTTAACAAATGATAAAAAGAACGCCACCTTGTATCCTCACATTCACACATAGAAAACCGCGATATCATTCGAAAGAGGAGAGAGCGACAGAAAGGTTTAATTTCCCTTACGTTCCTTACTGTTCATTTTTCACGAGTGAACCCTAATGTGCTTTTCAAATCCAAAGAAACTGCAACATAACGAAAAAGACCCACAAAACATGTACAATACCAATTCAATGACCCAGATAAGTCAAGAAAATTAAAATTCTACGGTCAATTTGTACAAAACGAGAGAAACAGTTTAGTTTGAAAACGAGCAAACAGAAACATTTGAGCGACAACGAAATTGGACGGCATTCCAAAAGGGTTTGAATAAACCAATTGATAAAAGTGAAATTAAGAGGGAAATAATGACGAAAAATTAAGTGAATTGAAAAGAAAACAGGGAAAGTGATAGATCGATCAAACGCGACAGACAAGATAAGGAAAACGGAAAAGGAAAGAAAGAAAATTGCAGCGACTTACAGATTGTAAAGCGAATAGGTGGAGAACCCTCGTCTTCCCAGAATCGGATACAAGCTTTGTCGCCTTCGATTCTCTCTCGCGCAGTCGCAGGTTGCAAGAACCCCAAGTTCGACGGTTCTTTGTTTCCCCCCACACTTTTTTTCCTTCGTGTTTGTTTTTTCGCTCTCTCACCTTCACAGCATAATAATATGATTATCTTACACAAATTGTCCAATAATCATTAAAGGCATTAATCGGAATATTGTTACTTTTTAAGCTATTTAGTTACAATATAATTAATGTTTTGGACAAATATTAATTATTCTAATAATTATTTTTTGTCACTGGTTCAGGGTTTCAAATATAAAAAATGTAAAATATAATCAATTTCCTGAAATTAATAAAACTTAATAATCATGACAAAACAAAATTTTTATTTTAAATCAATAAAAAAGTATAATAATATAATTATTATAACCTTCATAAAGTGGTGTGTTCCAGATTTTTATCATATTAAAATAATGTAATTTAGAAAAAGAATATATATATATATATATATATATATATATATTAATTATTTAGAAAAATATACATTGTTATTATTATTTAAAATATCATATTAAAATAATATAATTTTAAAATATATATATATATATATATATATATAATTTATAAATATATAATATAATTAACAGTTACATTTTATAATATAATATAATATAATTTTATATAACTAAATAATATAATATTATATTTTCCTCATTTGTATTTCCACTTTACAATATAAATTTAACCTTTTATAATATAATTATTTATTAAATTTTTAAAAAAATTAATAGTTAATTTTATATATTTTTTATAAAATTATCTTTTCTCTTTTTTATTTTTTTTCTATTTATCAATAATTATATTATATTTTTTATTTCATTCATCTCATTATATTTTTAAAAAATATAAATTTATTTTGTAAATTAACTTAATGACATTATAATATCATCATCTATTATTATAATATTATATATAATTAAAAAATAAGTATAGATAACACTTGTGTTTATGTCAGTTATATTAAATTATTTAGAAACATGTACATGCTTATTATTATTTAAAATATTATTTAATTAGTTTTGATAACAAATAAATAATCGTATTAATAACGTATTTAGTTATACATTAATTAATGAAAACTTGCGTGGGTGTATTTTCTCTACTTTAACGTATTAATAACGTATTTAGTTATACATTAATGTATTATTAGTTTTAAATCTATGCATTGTTTGTATTTGTTTATGTAGTTGTGAAAAATGATTTATAGGTTTAAAAGGTTAATGTTTATGTAATTGTGGTATAAAAATGATTTAAATAAAAAAATAAAAAGTTTTTTAAATTAATAAATTATATGTAAAAAAATTTAAATTGGTATCTCTAAAATTTTTGTCCATGTTTCGTCATTAACTTTTTCAATCTATAAATCTAGGAGCGCCAATTTAAATTTTTTATATATAATTTATTAATTGAAAACATTTTTTTTATTTAAATCATATTTATACCGCAATTCACACTTTTCAATTTTTAATCTTTTTAATTGATTTAATTCACGTAAAAATAGGTATTCTAATTTATATTTCAATTCAAGATTATTCAACTAATTCATTGTATGCGGTGAAAAACATAAAATTCCAACATTTTATAATATAAGGTTATACTAATTTGAGAAAAGTATAATTAGGATTCATGTCAATCTCATAAAAAAATCCATAAAATTTAGGGAAAACTTAATTTAAGATAAACACCATAATGAGATAACCATAAATCTAACTTACATAAATCATTCATATATTGATTAGACGACTCTAACAATATACATTAGATAAGTCTTTTCATACACAATTTTAATGAGTCTATTAATGCACATTGGACAAGTTTGTTCATTAATTAATTAGATGAATCTTGCAATACATATTAAACGAGTATGTTCATACATTGAGTAGATGAGTATAACAAAAAACATTATATGAGTTTAATAATAAACATTAGATGAGTCTGTATATACACTAATTAGACGAATATAAAAAAATCATTAGAGGAGTCATTCCATATATGATTATATGAGTTTAAGAATACACATAAGATAGGGTATGTTCATATGTTGATAAGACGAATCTTGTAACCTACATTAGATGTGTAATTAATACATTGACATACTCATATAATGTTTTTTCTTTATTCATTTAATTAATGTATTTCTATACTTGTCTAATGATTTTTATTATACTCATCTAATTAATGTATGGAAGTGACTTATCTAATTTTTTTGTTATACTTGTCTAACTAGTGTATGGACAGTCTCATCTAATGTATTTTATTAGACTCATGTATTTTTCTTTGTTATATTCATCTAATTAGTGTATAGAAATACTTGTTTGATGTGTATTACTTGACTCGTCTAATTAATACATCGATAGACATGTCTAATGTGTATTACTGGATTTGCCTAATTAGTATATGGACACACTCGTATAAAGTGTATTGTTATAATTGTCTAATCAATTTATATTAACGTGTATTGCAAGATTTGTCTAATTAGTGAGTGGACAAACTCATCTAATATGTATTAATAGTTTCGTCTAATTTGTTTATGGAAAAACTTGTCTAATATATATTATTAGACTTGTTTAATCAATGTATAGAAATACTCGTGTAATGTTGTGTTTGTTGTTATATTTGTTTAATTAATGTATGGATAAAGTCTTCTAATTAATGTTTTTGCAAACTCCTTTAGTGTCTCTTTAAATTTGTTTAATCAATATATGTATAATATATATTCCTAAACTCACATAATTACCATATAAATACATTAGTAGTATATAATTAGACAATTATTTTGTTAGCTTTTACTTTTTGTTTTAGTATCATTAAAGTCTCAACTATGAGAATTTGAAGTTGAAAATAATAAAAAATAAATTCAATTAATATAAAACAGATTTTATAATATTAAGTGTGATTTTTTTATTATAAATGTATATTTTAAATTTTTGAAGTGAACTATTGAGTGCAATATTTTAATTTATTTTTATTATAAATATAATTATTTAAAATCTCATACGAAGTTAATAAGTAAATATGAGTCATGCTAATTTTTTATTAAATAATATCAATTTAAATTTTACTTTACAAAATTATGAAAAATATTGCAAATATAATCATGTTAAGTACCATTATGAACTTTGACATTTCAACTAAACTAACACCAAAAACTTATCAATAATTTGTCATCACATAAAAATTTAGTTAAAAAAATATAAATTAAAAGAATAAAAAGTATGGGGAGATTACACAAAACCCATGATAAAAAATTATACTTCACAAAACATAGACAAATTATACTTATTACGAAAAAATCTAAATAAAAAAAATCTAAATAAATACATACAGCTACAATACTACACCACTTATAAGGTTCTTTATAAATCCAATAATAAGAATATTTATATAATAATTTAACATAAAAATGATAAATATAATTTTTTATTAACAATTTTTTAAGAGAAAAAAAATATTACATGAGAATATTTTTTATATGACGGTATAAACAATTTGTATTACAATAACGATATATTATATTTAAAATAATAATATTTTGAAGAAAAAAATAAAATATTTTTCTAAATTTTATTTTGTTAAATAACCAAACAAACACTACAAAAGTACTATAACAAAAATCATTCTTTAATAATTTATTAAAGGTTAAAATATCTTTTTGTCCCAATTTTCGTCAAGTTTTGTCAAATCAATCTTAATTTTATTTTTGTGCTTAAAATAGGTCTTAATTTTTGTCAATTTTGTTCAATTTGATCTCTTTTTGCTAACACCGTTTAAATCATTAACGGTAATGAACAGTGACTACCACGTGTCATTTCATGATTTTTTAATTTTTTTAAATTTTTTTAAAATTATTTTAAATGTTCACGTGACACCCAACAACGTGTCACATGTCAGAGTCCAGAGTCGGTGTTTTATATTTAATTTGGTCCTTATACACTACAAAAATATATGATTTTACTTAGGATTTATTATTTGGGGTTATAATAACCTCCATTAAAATATACCTTAGTAGAGGTTTTATAAACCCTTAGTAAGTATTTGGGGTTTTGGGAGAACCCCAGTAAAATTATTCTCCTTATTTTATAATTTTTAAAATTTGAATTTGGATAGAAATTTTTCTCTTTGCCCAGAACCTTTTCTCTTTCTTAGTGGTTCATGAGACTTTTTTCCTCAAGGGGAAGGAAGAAGGTGCTCGCTGGTAGGAAGAAGTAGGCTTGTGCTCTTCGCTCAAGCTAGACTGTGGCTTTCGATTTCATTTTCGTTCTTTCTGATTTTATTTTTTTCGATTTCAATTTCGTCTTTTGCTTTCATCCTTCGTGCTTAGGAGTTGTGGCTTCACTACAAAATAATTATTTTTTATTAATGATTTAATTCTGTTGGTTATCCTGCACCATCTGTATTCATTTTATTTTCAATAAGAATACTTCATTCAATGTTTTCGTTGACGCATGTTCTTTCGCTTTCGCCTTTCGCTCAAATTTAGGGTTTGGGTGAGATTTTTGAAATCGTGTGCATCGATTTTGCGTCTTCGCTAGGTGTTTTCATTTCTTTTTCTTTCGTTCGGATCTATGGCTTGACTGAAATTTTTGAAAACGTATGCAGAAAATGGAGAAGAACCACTTCAGATCGATTTTAGAGCGTTCTGTGTGGGGTGCTCACGAGGATGATTTCAGCATCTCTTACGAAACCATTGGACGTGGTGAAGACGTGGTTGATGATGTTGGTGCGCGACCATGGCGTTTCGTTGATGGTGAAGAAAATTTTGGAGGAGGGGTGGGTGAGGTTGGCACGTGGCATGAGACCTAGGGTCCTTCACAACGCGTCCCGAGTTAAGTTACTTCGCTTTTCAAACCACAAGGCTTAGGATTTTGCGGGAGTATCTTAGGAGGATGGAGTTAAGTGAAAGGGAACTAAGTTTCTATTTCCACTACGTAACAGAAAAATACAGAGATAGAAAAAAGAATCTCTTATTTTATTTATTTTGTCCAAAACGAGTAACATTTCTTCAGTTATATGTTGCATAACAAACTGGGTATATATGATCCATATATGATATAGTTTATTGTATCTTATTTTTATTTAATTTTACAATTTAAATTTAATTTTGTTTTACAAAATACTAATAAATCTCTAATACAGATAGATTTATTTTAGGTTAGGAGAAATCCTATCTCATTATTACTTCGGTAATCTCATTCAGTAGTTGCTTTGATGATTAATGTGATGTTTTGCTAGTCTAGGCAAGTATATCAAATGAAAACTACTGCAGTTTGTGTAGAATGCTCATTTTCATTTTCCATATTTATTCATGCATTTTTTCTGATGTTATGGTAAAATGTCTAATCCCGCGGTTTGCAACCTTAACATTGATAATATGATTTTCTCACATTTTCCTAATCTACAACGCCTGCGAGATGATTTCAAGTCCAATCAGGAGCAACTGGTTGCAGTTCTTATGTTTTTACTCTTTTTCTAGGAAAGTGAATAGAAAAATAAAATTATATATTTTGGAACAAAATTGCAATTTCAAGAGACATTGCGATCATCTATTGATGATTTAAATGATATTATCTCTGTCTAATTATTTCTTAAAATACTCAAAAGTTAAAACACTTCTTTTTTTGTTTTTCTAAAGCCGTTTTTTCATCCATCTTGATATATACACACTACTTAAATGGATGCTCAATGTAATAATGAAGCTTTGAAAATAATGGCCAGTATTACAACATGTCTTTATGAGATAGTTCTTGTCAAGCTCCTTCGCCTGCCCCAATATTGCCATCTCCATCCAATTTCACATCTATTTTATCTTTATGTGAACCCCACTATTGTTGAGTACAAATAAAATACCATATGTACCCAAAAAGTCACCAAAGCGTGTCGATGGAGAACAACCTTCAAAGTCAACAACCTCCATTAAATCAAAGGTAAATCTAACAAGATGTTTTATAAGTCACATACTTGAGACTCTGAATAACCTTTATTTCATCTGCAAACAATTAAATCTGCTATAGAGTATAGACTTTTATGTTTGGTGCGTATTCCAGGGAAAAGGCTTTGATATTTCTAGGAAATGCTTTGAGCCTTCGAAAGTGAAGGAGTGAGCCATTGATGACTTGAATAAAACAATACAGTGGCTGGAGAGTCAAGAAGAAAAGGTTATGATCTTCCATTTTCTGTGTGTTTTCAGTTTTTGTTTTCTTCTAGAGGTTGCATAGAATCATAGTTTTTGACTTGCATAGAATCATAGTATATGAATCTAAATTATGTTAATCATTTCAGCTAGATCCAAGTGAGGTGACAAAAATAGCCGCAGAGGGAATTCTTACTTGTTTGCAAGATGCAATTCGTTCTCTAGAGGAAAAACAAGTAATGTACTAAAAAAAAATTGTATCACTCTTGTCAGTTAGAAAGCATAGGTAAAGTTTCTACCTTCATAGAGATATGTCAGAATAAACATAAAGAAAAAAGTTACCTTATTTGTGTGCTTTCACCTAAAACTTATTTGTGAAGATAAGTTGAGGAAAAAAATGTATAGGTATGATACATGATATAACTTGTCAGGAAGTGGGAAAGTGGGAGATAGATGATAAGTATTAAGTAGGTATTTGGAGAATGGAGTATTGAAAAATCACTACTCATTAGTCAATTTCTTCTAGCGACTCGGCTCCATGCATGACCTATCTTATATTGAGAATGCATATATATTCCTAAGTCTCAGCAACCCAACCTAGCTATTTTCTTCAGAAAATATTAGAAATTCTGCTTAACATAACACCTATATGATCAAATCCCTTTTAGGATCCCTATCATTGACAAATGCATGCATCGAATAAAGTGATGTCACCACTAATTTTGATATAGACAACCTTATCAAGTAATTAAAACTAGCTATCTAAGTAATTTTTTTGGTAGGTTTCTCTGCCATCATCATATAACTAACACTTTTTTACACCAAGCAATAATCTCATATTATCATTTTAAACTAATTTCTCTTTTTCCTCATTCTAAAAACTTTTGGAGACAAATTACTAGAGTTAGAAAACCTAATCGTAATTGCCTTAGCGAATAGAAATGAACTATGGTTTGTGATATGCTGATCTTTGTTTAGGAAGATTTTGGAAATCTCAACAGAATATTCATATTCTCAGGTAAGTCTTTACTCAAAATTGGTGGAAGAATGGTTTATTCAACCTACTAAATGAATCCTATTGAGAATGAAGCTGTGGTTGCTGAGGTAATCTACCTTGAATGCTCTATACTTAGATAATCTCTAGTAGTTCTTATGTTTACTGATAAAAGTACTTTCATATTTTAAGATCAACAAATTGACTTAGATACTTGCTTTCAAATATGTACCCTACATAAATTGTATATAACTTGGTCTGATATGAATTTAATTGGAGATCTTGCTACTGTCACAAGTCTGATTTCTTTGCTTCCAATTGGATTCATGTACAATTTCAATTAGCATTGCACTCATTACATTAGGAATTAGCTACATCTATTGTTGCACAATTCTGATTCTGCATTCACGTTTTGACCATTGCTGTCACATATGGGTTTAATGTAGCAACCTGGTTTCATGCATAATTGAATTGTCTTGCTGCTGCTAGGTGCTTACTTTAATGTTGTCACATATATGTTTTAGGCTGATTTGTTGTTGTGTTACTCAGGTTTAATGCTCACATAATTCACATAATATCATCCAGTGTAGCATCATTTTCTTATTTCCATTCATGCATCCATCTTAGCCATTATGCATTACAATCATTGGCTATCATTATAAGTGCTTTTCCATCAATTCATTTTCCATTCATCTATCTTAACACAACTGCATTGCATATGGATTTGAATTAAATTAGGTATGTTGCCGAGTTAAAATGCCTGAAGTGAATATGGGATGATTTATTTTGTTGTTGTAATTTGAATATCAATTCTATCTAGAGTTTGTGTGCACATGTAGCTGAGTTAAAACATCCAGATTTGGCATTTAGTTTTAGATATTGCATCATTCAATTTTGCATTGCTTTAGGTTGCATCTGCATCAGATTTCTACATTATTTTGGTTGTAGTTCCCACATCATATAAGCATTTTTGTTCTCAGTTCAACCACTAGCATTCTGTTTTCACGTTATACATCTACATAACATTCATGTTCCCCCACATCCATTGCAGTTGGACCTTAATCCATTTACTAAGTTGTTCTGCATTTTATAATTGGTCAGGATAAACTTTTGTGCACACTGGTTAACACTTACATCTATTCTCCTGCAAGTTTCCATCAATTCAATTGGCATTCTGCACTTCTATTTTTCTGATTAAATTGCTCCAACCATTATTAAATACATGCTACCAACATCTGACTTGTTTGATGCCACATGATATCTAGATTTTGATGTTGTTCTTGGTCTGTAGCAGCATTTTATCCGAGCATGTTTGCATATGCATGTTTCATTCATATGACTTGTTTCATTCATGATTATTCTTTGTTGAAGTAATTGTTATAAAGAATTGTTCTTAAACAATATTTCTTTGCAGATGTTTGCAGAAGAAGTTATGAACTTTGTTGAGCCACAAGGTATCATCTGGTCAAGGAAATGTTCGTAATATCAAGTACTGCATTAGAAGGATGTTATTTAATTTTTCATTATGTTTATTTTTCTTAAAACAAATAACATTGTAATGACTTGTTAATTTTAACTTTTACACTGTCATATTGTAGACTTTGTTCTTTGTCCCTTTTATAAATGTTATACGCACAAATTATAATTACCAAAAAATTAAAATCTTTTCCTTTTATAATCTTTCTTTTATTTCAGAATTTATGTATTATTAAAAAATACGAAACAAACAAACAAACAATATTGGAGTTTTTAAATTGTAGGCATTAACAGATGTTTTGAAAACCCTGACAGTAGTGGGGGTTTAGAAACCCCTAACAGTAGCGGGGTTTTAGAAACCCCTGGCAGTAGCGGGGGTTTTGTAAACCCCTGGCAGTAGCAAGGGTTTCGAAAACCCCAAGCAGTAGCGGGGGTTTCGAAAACCCCAAGCAAGTTGTGTTTTTCCAGGGGTTGCTAAAAACCTCCGATAATCTAATAGGGACGCTAGTTCTTCTAGGGAATTCCAAACCCCGGGTAAACCCATTAGTGGGGTTAAAACCCCCAGAAATGCCAAATATAATCCCCACTAAAAATAATTATTTTTGTAGTGATATTTGTTAATTTTGTTCAATTTAGTCTCAATTTTTGTTAATATGAACCAATTTTGTCCCTCTCCAAATTGAAACTAAATTTAATTTTTATATTAAAATTCACATTTATTTATTAAATATTTTTATATAATATATTAAAATTGACATCATTATAACTTTTATATGAAAATTAAATTTGGTCTCATCTTCGACAAGGAAAAAATTTGTCAATTTAAAACAAAACTAAGACTAAATTAAACAAAAATAACAACAAATATAGGACCAAATTGAATATAAAGCATTGACTTTAACATGTGACACATTTTTGGGTTGATACTTGTATATTTAAAAAAAAATCACGAAGTAACACGTGGTAGTCACTATTGTTTAATGATTTAAACTGTGTTAGCAAAAAATGACCAAATTGAACAAAATTGATGAAAATTGGGACCTATTTGAACACAAAAATAAAATTAGGACTTATTTGACAAAACTTGACGAAAATTGGGACAAAAAAGTATTTTAACCTTTATTAAATGATTAATTAAATAAAAATTATAAAAAAGATAAAATTAAGAATGAAAGAGGATTTCATCATGTTTGACTAGTCAAAATACACGTGTTACATACACACATGTATGGATTTTTTTTATATAATAAAAAGTAACAAAATTATACATCCTAAATTAATAGACATTACCTACTAATTTAAAACATTTCAAATATTTTATATTAAACGCAATTCAAACAAGTAATGTCATATTACAACATTCCTCAAAATAAGCAGTTAAAGTTTTTAGAAAGAACTAATTACATTGTTCAACAAAAAGATGTGGAAGCATACAAAGTAACATAACTTAAAACTATATACAGGTGCTAGTTTATCATTCATTTCACTCCACTCCTGAGTTGCACCACTATTAGGTACTTCACATGTACTTCACCTGTAAGATCATCTGCTCACATGAAAATCACGTTCATAGCAGAACAAACATACATCACAACAAGGATAAGCTAATATACAAAAGATGATAGAAGGAAAATAATTTATTTCAATTCGACTGTGTTTTTAAATTTATCCATTTTTTTAATTAACAAATCACTTATAAAATAAAATAAAAACTATTTACACTAACCTAACTTGAATGATCTTGTATTAAGAGCAAAATTGGCTAAGGGAATGGGTCATAATTATTATGGAGAATTAGCATGGCCTAACGATCTTTTATATTATAAAAATTATTTATATTTATTAGAATCGTGTAGTGAAATGTTCCCATATGGACAAAACCAGAAGGGGTGAATTGGTTTGATTAATAAAAATTAATACTTTAAAATTTTTTCCAAAATTTAACGTTTCAATTAAAAAATTATTCCTGTAGATAATAAAATAAAGTAAGGAAGAGAAGATTGACACACGTTTGAATAAAAAGACCATACGTCCAATCGTTAATCTCTTAAAAAAGAGATTAGCTCAATCACTCAAAATAAATAAACCAATTACATATAAGAATAATAATAGTTTAGAATAGAAAACACCTATCTTGAAGTCAGAAGAGATGAAAACAATTCCCTTGAGATCCACAAGGGATGAACACCTCATTTGAATCATACAAGAGATGGATAAACACCTTCATTTAATGACACAAGGAATGAACACCTCCTTTGAATCACACAAAGGATAAACAACTTCACCTACCAACAACAACAACAACAGTTAATCACTTAATATCTTATTTGATGAAAGTTATCGCTCTACCCACACTAGGTTCAAAGCCTTCCACAAAGAGTTCTCAAGTACTTAGACTTCTTTAACTTATCTATTTTGTAGAAAGAACTCTCTCTATCATTTATAGACACCACTTTCAAAATTAGGTTAAGAATATGAAAGGTCAAGTCACAATTGTCGATGATTATTGAATATCATTAATGATAATCGAGTATCACCTAATGTAATTGATTATTCCAGTGAGTTTTGAAAAAAATTAAAAACCTCTTAATGCTCTATTGCTTGGGTTCTACCTTTTAACTATTGACCTAATAATTTAACTATTTTAAGTATGATATACAAATTACAAAACTTCAACAACTAAACTACTAAAATCTTAAGACTTCAATGTAACTCTTGAATCCAAAACATCCTTTAAGTCTTCAACATTTCTCCATGAATTATCATTAAGGCTTCCACACTTCTTCGTAAGACATCATCATCAACACTCTTTATTGAAGCAAGATGTTCATCTTCTTCTTTTGTCAATAATCTCCCCTTTTTCGATGATGATAAAAAAATGTTGAAGACTTGTGCTATGTCTGTCTTGTTCTTAATCAACAACTTAAGAGAAAATAATAGTTAATCCATAAGAGAGATAAATAACTTTTCTCTCTCTTTTTTAAAACAGAAGGTAGTACAATATTATCAATTATCATGCACAATAATCGATTATGACTTGAAATAATCCATTATTACAGACAACATCCTAAAATTTCAATTAATAATCGATTTTCAGTAAGGTATAATCGATTATTTGCATGGTGATTTCTGAAAAACAATAAAAATGATCATTTTTCACCATTTGAGACACATTACTAACTCTCAATATGCCTAAATCTTTTTTAAGATCATAGAACTTACTAAGATACCATAGAGATGTTATTGATTTTGAAATTAAATGGTAAAATGAAAAATTTTTGGTCCCCAAATACTTTTCTGGGTCCTTTGAGGTTAGAGACAAGTTACTTTATAATAGGAATCCAAGCATATATTCCATTAGGAACATCAAAATGTTTGATTATACATTTGTTAGAAGTATGTCCCTTTTGCATACAATAAAAACATGTTACACAATTTATATTCCTATAATTAATTGTTCCTTTCATTACCCATACCCTACTAGTTCTTTTATTTTTATTCTTAGGAGCTATATTGTAATTTAAATCCCTTCTCTTAAAATTTGGCTTTTCAACATTCTTAATTTTAGAGGCATAAACAAAAGATTTTCAAGATTTCCAATTTTTAATTCATGTTCCTCGCAAACATTCACATTCAATAGTTACATTTCTACCATCCTCCAAAATTGAAACTTTGCTTTTTAAACATTCTTCTCCTTCCAAAGATTTTTCAAATTTCTTTTCAAAACTTTATGTTATGATTTTAATTTATTATGAAAAGAACTTAATTTTTCATATTCATGATATAATTCTTGAAATGCAAAATACAATTCATTATAATATGTTTTTTGTCCCTGTACTTTCATGCGTAAGTGGAATTAGTCCATCTTTGGAAGTTCATATGAAAAACTTCTTATACTTTTAAAATGTTTAGAATTCGTCCTCCATCTTAGACGGTGTTGAGTGATTGATGACGTGTGTAACAGAGTTGGTGATGTGGATATAATTAAAACGACACATGTTAATTAAATTTTAAAATACAAAATAACTTAAAATCAAATTATGTGTTGGTTAAATTTTAAATGTGGATTGAAGTCATTCAATATATTGAATTGTAACGCATAATAAGTTTATATTATTCTTTAGCCACAATCAATTATGTCACATTAATGATAATAAGTGCATATTATTATTTAGCCATAATAAGTGCATATTACTCTTTCCTTCAATTTCAAAATAATAAACAAGTAATAATAACTATATATTACAATGGTTTGAAACCCTTTCGTTGTAGATCTATACCCATACACTAAGTTCTCCCAAAGTGTTATAGAGTGAATTAAATAGCATTTCCAAGTGGTCCTTAATAGTGACATAATACAGTGCACCACAACTTTGTGAATTGTTTAACATAGTGAAATCAACTATCCAAAAGCAAAAGACATAAAAAAAAAGTGAACCACTCTGTGACAATTGTTTAACCGTCAAATACAACTGTCCAAAAGCAAAACTCCAAAAAAAGTGGACCACAATGTAGCAACAGTACAAAAGTTCAACTAAAGGGTTGATATCCACGACTTGGGAGGCTCAATTACAAGACTGAGGGTTGTTAGTGTTGGCTTGGGAGCATAAATTATTGTTCACTATGCCTTGTGGTTTCCCTCTCCTCACTCTTGGTGTAATGTTGGTGGTAGATCTGCTATTTCTCTTCTCCACTAGTTCAATAGGGGTGGTGATCTTCCTAATTCTCCTTCCATATGTAGATGGTTGTGTCAATTATGGTGTAGTCTTTGATTTCCCCTATTTTAGAACAATAACAAATGACATTAATCACATGCAAAGGTAAACTACCTAAGTTAAACATTAGTAGTAGGAAGAATTTGGTATACCCATGAATTTGTGTTTGGTTTCTTTTTGCACCCTCTATTATTGTGACCATACTGGTGGCACCTACTGCACCTCATATGCATATTTCTTCTACTAATTTTTGAATGTCTCACACTTTTATTAGTCTCCTTCCTTCTTAATTTCCTTGGCCTTCCAAGAGGTGTCTTGTATGTTGGAGGTAATTTAGGCCACAATTCTTGACCACTAATAGGCTAATTTGTTCTCTATAAGTGCATTGGTATGCTTCCCTCTTGTAATATTTGTGGACGTAGTTTTCTGGCTCTTCTAACCCATGATTAATTGCAACCACATCATGTATACAGGGGCTACCAACTAATTCCCAAAAATTGCATGTGCGTGAATTATCTTTTAGGTCAACTATAAACTTTTCCATTGTAAACCCCTGTGTAACCTCAAACTTATCACCACCAGCCTAAACAACTACCTAGTTACCACTCCTCTCAATTTCCCTATCTAATCCTTTTATAGGTTTGGATATTATAGTTCCACGATATTTATATAATTTTTCTCTTAACTTTGTAAATCTACTCATCAAATAAGTTTTTATCCCCACTCCATCATTGTTAAGATAGGTTTGTCTCTAGCTAATAATATGGTGTTGTTAAAGGATTCTGACATACTATTCATCATGCTTGGTAATAGGTAGCTTTAGCAACTGCTATCATCAAGTCTTGAATCAGAACTCCTCCACCAAACTTTTTTTTTGGTAGTTGTTGTAAAGATGACGAAGACAAAATATGTATTTCACACCTAATATTTCATCGAATACATGCATAAGACCCTACAACAATAAATGACATTAGTTCCAACTTATACATGTTGTTGTTTATACATATTGGTCATACCTTTTGTTGATTATAAAAGAATACCCATCTAGTTGTGCACATATCCCCAATATCATCAATAACCAAGTAAGGAACCACCTCCATTTTTCTTTGCATTCATTTTCAACTACCGCAGAAGCAAGTGAAAATTATTAGTCATTGGGATCTCTTTCTACTACAACTAGTAACTTCCCACCATATTTAGTCTTCAAATGACAACCATCAACTACAATAAAAGGTCTACAACCAACAAGAAAACCCTTTTTGCAGCCATCTAAACACATATAAAAGCTTTCAAATCGTTGTGGAAAAGTGAGAATAAGTTCACTTAGTTTAATCTTACAAGTTGTTTTACTACCAACTCTCTTAAGTTCTGCCATGTAATCAAATTTCTGAACTTATCTATGATAACTTTCGAAACTCACTCTACATTTGCATTTTTGTTGGAAAAAATCCTTGCACACTTATGTACATCAATGAGGGTTTTAACTCTAAAGGTATGACATGAACCAACTTTACTCACCAATATCACAAACCCACACCCTTTTTCGCAAACAATTATAATTCTCACTCTTTTATTCTTGAAAAATTCAACCTGTCTACCATTCAGTACTACATGTTCTTTAATTGCTTGTTTAGCCTCTTCCAATGAATAAAATTCCATGCCTAGTTTAAACTTAAAGCTGTTAGACATATCATGACTTTGTACTTTGAGAAGTTGTCTTGCCACTCAACCTCACTATCCAAACCTTCACTGTTGTATTCATCGTCAATCTCATGCTCCTCAATACTTTTATTTGGTTGGACACCCTTAACAGAACCAACCTTTTCACCCCCAACTGCAGACGTTGTCTTCTTGCTGACAAATTTTTTTTCCATCTTTTTATAACATATGTAATGTTTTTGGAGGACAAATTCCAAGCATTTTAAAAGTATAAGGATGTTTTGTGTATAAACTTCCAAAGAGGAACTAATTTCACTTTCGCATGAAAGTACAGGGATGAAAAACATACTTATCCCTAATTTTTATTATTAGTATTGTTCTAGTTGTAAGGTTTAGAGTCTCATCAGCTAGAGCACTCAAAGTGTCTTCTCCTTCTCCTCTTTCGAGGTTCTTCTTTATGCCTATCTTTCTGACCCCTTGGATTCTCATTCAATGCACATCAAATTCCTCTATTTAATTTATGTCTCTTGCCATGTCATGGACAATTACTTGAGTTATCGACATTAAAATCCTCATTTACTACCTCATACTCTTGTCTCACCAATCCAAGTGATTTAGTGTTAGGGTAGATCTGGTCTTTAACTGTCTAAATGCTAACCTGGTCGATCTGATCTTTAACTGCCCACAAGCCGATATGGTCTTTAATTGTCCAAAGGTTGATCTAGTCCTTAACCGTCCAAAGGTGGATCTAGTCTTTAATTGCAAAAATTGTTTAATTAAAAAAATACTTAATTATAAAACTTTATAAAATTATAGAATTATAAAATTGTGAAATTATGAAAATACAAAAATATTAATTTATAAAATTATCAAATTGTAATTTATATGACATAATTTTGTAGTTATATATTTAATATTTTTATAATTTACATTTATTTATTTTAAAATTTATAATTTTAATTATCAAGTTTAATTTTTTTAAATACTATTTCTAAAAAAATAACGATTTTTAGAATAGTGATAGACAATTATAATTTTATTATTTTAATTCAAAATTATATAATTATAAAATTATGATTTTATTATTTGAATAAAAGTTGAAAATATATTATAATTTTATATTTCATAAAAATCATGATTTTATAGTTATACAATATTAAATTAAAATATTAAAAATGTAAAAATATAAAATTATGACAGGTGGTAACAAGTAAACATTATGTTGGCAAGATAATAATGAAGTCACCGCTTAACACCCGCACCATCCCATCCCAATTAACAATAAAAGTAAACCGTGAAAGCAAGGACGATAATAGTGGTGGACTCAATTAAAAGAAATAAAAATATTAAGTACTCAATCTACCACAAAAATTCACCAAAATTTATTTGAAAATTTCCAAATTTATTAAAGAGTGAAAACATAATCAAACCTTATTTTATAAATTTTTATAAATAAATTTGAGTACTTATCTTAAAGAAAAATATCTTCAGGAAATATTCTTTAATAATAAAATTTCCAGAGCTTCTCTTAATAAATAGTTTTTTAATATTGTTCAAATTATTTCTTTTAATTTATCTTTTTCATTTACTTTTAAATTAGATTTTTGTTAATATATATATATATATATATATATATATATATATATAATTACAAATGATAGTATATTATAATATAAATTGTTTTAACGTGAATATAGGATATAATTTAAATGTTTAAAAATATTTAATTAATGCAAATTTTAATCATAAGATTTTATATATTTAAAATGTTTATTCGATATAAATTAATTATCTAAAGTAAATATTTTTTATAAATTAAATAATTAGCTCATGGATGAAAATTTTAAGATATAATATTTAAGATCCAATCAATCGAATATCATAATTAAGGACGACAAAAAAATTCGTATCCGTAGATATTTGTAGGTAAAATTCGTTGTGGATAGTTTGTATTCACAAGTATTTATTACTCGTGGGTAGTAGGTAGCGGAAATTTCAATACCTACTTATAAACATTTTGGGTGTGGGTATCATACTATCAATAACAGCAGATATCCGTTACCTGTTAAAAATAAAACAAAAAATTTAAAACTCATATTTATGTCTAACCTAATAAAATGTAGGTTTTCTTCTTCTGCCTAATTCGAAAAAGTAGTTGATTACTTCTTATCTCATTTTAACTTCTCATTAAGTTGGTTCAACCCACATTCATTCACCTTCCTATTCAAGTTGCTGGTGATTAGATCTGCATATGTTCATGTGTAAGACTGTGTTGCTTCACTTCGTGGACTTCTCTTACCATCGAAGCAAAATATTTGTTCACGTTTAAAAGGTAATTTTTTTTCTTCTTCACTGCGACGCTTAAAGCATGTATGTTCTTCCTTCACATGCCTAGGATTTTGAAACCAATAACATTCATTGTAAATGGCTCGTTCGAAAGTCGTCGTGTTGTGAAAAATTAAGCATGCATTTAACTGTGTGGTGGCAAAGTGACAACAGGAAAAAAATATAAACCAGAAAATGCATATGATTTGTAAAATATCTACTCCTACAAAATGGGTCCAAATGGAATGCACAAATCTGGAAAATTTTAGAAATTTGTGGACGACGACTTTAATCTAAGAAAATAACGTTAATATCAACGTTAATGTCAATCTAAAAAATAACGTTAAGTATTATTTGTTCTTTTTTTATTCTGTATGAAATTTTATTTTAATCTCAATTAAAAACTAATAAAATATATTGTTTTTAAATATTCACGAATATCCATAGATATTCACAAATTTAAAAAATTTGCAGATTCTTTATATATGGGTAGCAGGACGAGTTTCAAGTAGGATTTTTTTTGGACAGGTCAGATTATGAATAGGCATTATTTGTACTCGACCTGACCCGTTGTCATCCCTAATCATAATATTATTATTAAGGTATCAATCTTCTTGATAATAAATATAGCTAACAATTAAAATAATTATTTACTATCATGATATTGGGTTAAATATATCCACCTATTTATATTTATATTTTTTAATAACTTTAGTGAGTATTTATGTTTAAAATAAATCCTTTATATTTGAACAAGATAGATATAATTTGAATTTGGGAAGCATAAATAAACTTTTCCAAAGTTTGAAATTTCCTTCCAGAATTCACCAGGCCCTATCAGAAAGACCAATGCGACCTCAATTGGTGGTGTAAGAATGAAGGTGACTTCTAATTATGAAGATTTTCACTTATGGGATCACTTCACCAACTAGATACACATTCTCTATGCAGTTCAGCCTCTTGCATATTATGGCAAACTTTATCTCGTCTATTTGATTAAACAATAGGAGAACTCACACAGTTGTGAGAGTCTACATCAAGAATAGGAATTATGCAATTTGTTTCGGGTGTTTTACATAGTGGTAAATACAGAAGCCTAAATATGACTTTCCGGAAAGTCCATCCCACAAGTTTAAAATGTCTATTTCACAACAAGTTTTTTGTAATGTAAAAAGTTTGATAGGGTATACCTATTTCCTGGAAAGTTTTTTCAGATACCCATTCTCGGTTTTTCTTTTTTGGTTGCGTTTTCTCCTTCCTAGTTCAAGCCCCTCCTAGAATCTCCTTCTAGTGGCTTTGTAGACTACCCTTTTTCGGAAAAGAGAATAGACCTTGCCGGTGGAGGAAACTACCGTGCACCACCACAGTTAGCACTATAGTCAGAAAGAAGAATAGAGAGAGAATTAAGGTGCTGAGATAGAAATAAATGTAATGAAAGTAACATGTAACCGAATGGATCACTATAAAATCTTTATCTATATACAAATGGGAACTAACAAATAACAACTTTTTCAATTAATATATCACACACTTCAATTCAAAAAATTTTATCTACAAAAAGAAAAAAGCTAACGTGTCACACTCACTCTTAGAATTTTGACACTTCAAAAAAAAAATTTAAAAACAAATTTAATTCTTTCTCTTTCCACTTTCTCCATGTATCCCACCGCTTCTTTTTCCTCTCTTTCCACTTTCAATTCTCCGCTTCTTTCTCTCTCTTAAACTCCTTCTCTCTCTTTCTGACTTTTCGTCTCTCATCTTTCAAACGTTTCATCTTCATCTCATTCTCACTTTCTCATTCTTTCTTGCACGAGTTTCTTTTGATTTTTGTCTCTCTTTCTCCTAATGTTCATGGACTCCACCTAATGTTCATCTGCAGATCTCTCTGTATTTTTGCTTTTTTTCGATTCTTGATCTCAATGTGTTTCTGTACAGGTTTCTGAAGGGAACAATTGATATTTTTTTTGTACGCATGTTTTGTTGTATTGTTTCAGCTTCTTCTTTGCCTTCCTATTTTTCTAACATTTTATCTTTTTTGGAAATTTTTTCAGATGCATGAACGAAGTAGAATATTGTTCACGGCCATATTTCAGTTGATTTAACTAAACATTTGATGTTTTCTTTTATTTTTTACCTAGGTTTCGTTGTATGGGTTCAGCTTTTTCTCTATCCTCCGATTTTTCTTTACGGCCAGGTTTCGTGTGATTACCCAAATTTCGTTTTTGGTTCAGCTTCATATTCTTCTTATGAAGCTATTTCTTAGTTTTCGTTAATGCTATTTTTTAGAACTTACAGGCTTGAAATGAAGAGTTCCAAAACATGCAAGAGTCTTAAAGACCAAAAAACAGTATGCCTTTTTCTCTGCAGATCTCTTTGGATTTTTGTTTTTTTTCGATTCTTCATCTCATTGTGTTTCTCTAACATCTTCGCATCTGTTATTTTTTTTTGTTTTATGTGTGTTTTTGAATTTTTTGGTGATCAATGAATTGACTCTTCATATTCTTCTTATATTTTAACCCAGATTTCGTTGATGCTATTTTTTAGAACTTACAGGCTTGAAATGAAGAGTTCTGAAACATGCAAGAGTCGTAAAGACCAAAAAACGATCATTCTTTTTCTCTGCAGATCTCTTTGGATTTTTGCTTTTTGTCGATTCTTCATCTCACTGTGTTTCTCTAACATCTTCACATCTGTTATTTTTTTTTGGTTTTATGTCTATTTTTGAATTTTTTTGTCATCAATCAACTGACTCTTCATATTCTTCTTATATTTTAACCTAGATTTGGTTAATGCTATTTTTTAGAACTTCCAGGCTTGAAATGAAGAGTTACAAAACATGCAAGAGTCTTAAAGAACAAAAAATGGTCAGTCTTTTCTTTGCATATCTCTTTGGATTTTTGCTTTTTATTTTCGATTCTTCATCTCACTGTGTTTCTCTAACATCTTGGCATCTTCTATTTTTTTGTGGTTATGTGTGTTCTTGAATTTTTTGGTGATCAATGAACTGGGTATAACAGTTGCTCCATGTTTTTTATCTTATTCTTCTATTTTTATGGAGGTTTCTTATTTATTTTATCTTTTTCTTCTACCTTTACCCAAATTTCTTCTTTTTTAAAGCTTTGATTTAGTTTTTTTTGTGGTTTAAATGCTTTTATTCAAGACTCTTGAAGACCAAAAAACCGTCAGTCTTCATGTCAATGTGTCTTCTTTAATTTTTTTCTTAATGAATAAACTGCGTATAACAAACAATAATCTTCTTTTTTTTGTTAGCAATTTTCTTCTTTTACCAATCTTCTTCATCACCACTCTATTATCCTACAATGGAATCCATGCCCACTCCACAATCTATTGATCATAAGACCAAGGTCTGTTAAGATAGGAGCTGGCTGAAAAAAATTTTGTGCTTTTCATGAACTGTCTGCAGAGGATCACCGTCAAGTTGTTTTTGAAGTTGAAAGTGAAAATACAAGCATAGACATCAAAGTTCTCTATCCATTAAATTTCTTTTAAAGTTTAGCATATATTTATGTAATTATAATTTAAACTTCTTATATAGATGAAGTTATGCGTGTTTTAATGTAAACTTTATATATATATATATATGAAGTTATGTGTTTTTTTCTCTTCATGTTATATACTTTTCTCAAAATCATTAATTAAATTGAAAACTTCTTTAATCTAATCACCGAAAATCAAAAGTTATAAATAGCTATAAATAATTTTTAAACATATTTCCAATTAATAATAATTAATTATTTTCCATTTAAATTCAAAATGTAAACGTTACTAAAATACATTAAATATTAGGTATTAAATTATTTTTTTAAAAATCATTTAACGACAACATTATAAATCATTTGATGTCAAGTTTAAATATTAAAAATGTAATAAATGTGAAATAAAAATGAAATATTGCAACACATTGGAAATGAAATTTATGAGTGCAAACCTCTTCCTATTACAACATCCTTTTTGTATTCCAACGCATTAAAACAAATCTTGCAATTAATAAAAAAATAATAAATATGAAAAAGAAAATGAAATATTGCAACGCATTGGAAATGGAATTTATCATTGCTCACACTGCTCTAGATAGTGATCATTAAAGCACTGTTATAGATACCTGAACTGCTCCATCATCTCCCACGCGTTTTTATGATTTGTCTAATTCAAATTAAAATATTCAAATAATCCATTATTCAAAACGAAATTCGAATATGTTTGACGGTGCAAGTGTGTATAATTTGATTTCATTATCATTTTCACTACCATAGACAATAATCATTTCACTGCTTTGATCTTTCAACTGCTACTTTTATTCTGATGAAGGATTATGTTGTTTTCTTTTAAGATTATTGAATATGGTGTGAGTTGATTAAGAAAGCTAAGTGAAATTCCCACTGGACATTAAGATAGCAAGCTATCTAGATGTGAAGGTTCCTTTCACAAAGCTCAAGAGAAGAAGATGATGGATTGATTCAAAACAAAAAGGAAATGGAAAGCACATAAACC
>Ga0214544_1004415_pt1 | contig 28306 bp, 8 predicted proteins | sample CNSS3metaG_FD_160074 | JGI IMG/M metagenome (GOLD analysis project Ga0214544, IMG submission 160074) | Root nodule microbial communities from cowpea collected in UCLA plant growth center, Los Angeles, California, USA - CNSS3 | ecosystem: Host-associated > Plants > Roots > Nodule | place: USA...
AAAATATATATATATATATATATATATATATATATATATATATATATATATATATATATATATATATATATATATATATAAAGTTTATTCATCGCGTCAATCATGCATACAATAATTGATTTGGTAAGATCAAAGTTTAGTTTTAATTTCGAATTTAGGGACTAATATATGTTGTAATTTCTAATTAACTTAATTTATTCTCTTTGGTATATATCATATAATAAATTTGTATGATGAGATAATTTACATCTTATCAGTATCATTAATTCTTCTCTAAGATTATTGAAAAACATTCCATCAATTCTTACTATTTGATTTTGAAATGTACTTAATCTCTAATTTAGAATTAATTCAATACATCATTAACTAAATAATATTTCTCTAATTATCACTTGACATTTTTTTATCAGAATAATACCGTTATAATTTATTATTTAAAAAATTATCACAACATGTTTTATTTAATATATATTTAACTTCATCATTATTCATCAATCAAACTTCATAATTATCCTCAAATCAACTTACATCATATTTATGTATGAAAGGATAATTAAGTATTAAAATTAAATCTGTCCATCATTGATAAATTAAATTCAAATAATGCATCTTAAGAAAAACAAAGGAATGTTGCTTGGACCAGAGTAGTTGCTTGATGCAAATACTTGAGTGATATAATATATCACTTAAACATCATCTTAATGCTTGAGGGATATATTTATGAATGAGAAAAAAATTGATTCAACGTCTTCTAAACACAAATTAGAAGTATAGCAAATAACAATCTATATTGCTTAACTGAAAGTTAAATATTTTTTTTTACACTTTTAATCTATAAAAAGTATTACCAAAAAAAAATTACAAGTAAGGATACTTCAGAATAAGAACTTGTTTAATCGACACAATGCTATAATAGGATAAAAACATAAAAAGCATAATAAGCTATAATATTTACAAGTGTTTTGTATAAAAAAACAACAAAAACATAATTTCATATTAAAATTACATATAATTTTTTAATAATAGAATTTTAATAATGATTTTTTAAAATTATAAAAAGATATAATTTCAAAAAAAATATATATATATATATATATATATATATATATATATAATATCGTATCTTTGATTTCCATCAAATTAAATGTTTAACGATGACATATTGTGTTCCTAACAAAATGAGTGATGGTACCTATTACATAACCTACTGGTGACTAATGAAAAAGAACCCTGAACAGAAATTAAATCTAAGAAAAATATAAGTCAACATATTATAGTTGAAGAAATTAAATTTGATTGACAATTTTTTACATCAGTGCTGTTTAGTTTGACCTTTTTGTCACATATATATCATTCATTTCGTAATAATAACTATTACGAAAATGGTCCCACCACTTAATTTAATTCCCTCCTTCCACATATAAAAATTATACAAGGGCTGATATATATGACAACAAAAATAAATAAAGTAAAGTTTGTGAGGTTATTTGTAAAAGGCCAAACAAAAATGATGATACTGTAGATTGTGTATCTTATGCAAAAATGAAGCATGAAGCATAGAAAATCTGTAGTTAGGGGCGTGCGACCATGAGAATGATCTTGTCGGTTGGTTTCTCTGTAAATAGACACAATGACCTACTCACATATTTAAATCTCAGTACGTGATGGGAAGCCATAAGCATGAGCTTGTCATCAAAACAGAGGAAATTCTAAAATAATCATCACTTTATTCATTACTATCATAAACTCAAAATATAACTCCTACTGTTTCATTATTTCTTACAAAATATGGTGCATGTAATTTGTTCAAAATTTATAAGAATAAGGTTTCAAAATTATGAGATTCAAATCTGGTTATGGGTAGGGACGTGTTGTTGCTTTTGTGGACCACCATCTACACTAACACTCTCTACCTTACTCCCTCAATCCTTTATAAACTCACCCTCTCATTCCACCACCATTTCTCAATCCCATCAAACAAACCAACTCTCTCTTCCTCGTTTTCCTCAACCACACCGAATCGCTTCCTCTGAGTTGTTTTTTCTTTTCACAAGTTCCTTGGTTTCAGTTATTGCATCACACCACACAAACATGTACAACATAGACAAGCCACGGAGAGACGATGAAAACAACCTACTAACCCCATCTTTCTCTACCACTCTCCTCGACCAAATCTACCGTTCCATCGACGAGGGAGAGAGAAAAAACGGCGAAACCAAGTTCTACAGACACACGACAATGAGCACCACAAAGAAACAGAGCAGTAGGGGAAATTCAAAGTCCATCGATGCGGATAGAAAATATGTCGGCGCCAAAACCGACAAAAAAAAAGTGCACCGCGAGGAGGATGCTTTGTTCTTCAGCTCCACCTCGGTTTCCTCGGATTCCAGCTTTGGATTCTCTTCCTCTGACAACGAATCCATCTCGCGCGAAGCGTGTCTCGCGCCGCGCGCCAGGCTCGTGGGCGCGAGCGCCTCGTTCCGGTCGGAGAGATACGGGACTCGCGTGTTCGAGGGTTTGTGTCGGAACTCCCACACCTCCGAGGAGCGACACGTGGCGGTTCGCGACGAGGAGATGCTGATAAAATCCAAGTCCCGGGCGTTGAAGATTTACAACAACCTTAAAAAAGTGAAACAACCGATTTCTCCTGGTGGTCGTGTCACGAGTTTCCTCAACTCGCTCTTCGCGAACACTAAGAAAACAAGTCCCCGCTCCTGCGCCGAAGTGCAGCACACTTCTTCTTCTTCTTCTTCTTCATCATCATCATCATCATCATCATCCACCTCTTCCTCTTCCTACTATTCCTCTACATGCTCTTCTGCTTCCTCATTGTCCAGGTCTTGTTTGAGCAAAACCATGTCTTCAGGAAGAGAGAGGATGCGCAGTGGGGTGAAGCAAACAGTGCGATTTTACCCGGTGAGTGTGATCGTCGGTGAAGATAGTCGACCCTGTGGGCACAAACGTTTGTGTGAAGAGGAAGAAGCTTCCAGAGGGTTCTTGAGAGAGTACCGACAAAACCCGAAGAAGAGCAATGATTTGGTTTTGAAGGAGTTGTCTTTGAGGAGTAAAGTTGATTACGAGGATGATGATGATGATGATGCATCGAGCTATGCAAGTTCGGATCTCTTCGAGCTTGATCATTTGGCTGTGTTTGGAAGTGAAAGGTACTGTGAGGAGCTTCCAGTGTATGAAACCACTCATGTTGGTACTAACCGCGCCATTGCTAATGGCCTCATAGTGTAACACTATGTTCAAAATACGTATCACAGAACCCATTTTTGAAGTTTTCTTTAGATGTTTTGTTAAGCATGTATGATTACTCAGTAAATAAAATGGTTTTGATCAGATTTTTGCTGTTGTCCAACGATAATTGTGCTTAATTTTTGAGTGGGAAAATAACGATTTAAGGTGAAACCTGAAAATCAGGGAAAGAAAAGGAAATTGATTACATAAAAGAAAGGGATAAAGCAAAGAGAGGAACACTGATTTTAGAGAGGTAACTAGTTGTAAGGAACCACGTGGTCAAGCGGGTATCTCCATGGCAGTGCAGGGAAAAGAGGAAGAAAAAGATGAGGTGGAACACAGACACAGGGGCCTCAAACGCTATGGCTTCTTCTTCTTCATGTGTGGTCCACACCAGAATTTGGTCTCTTTAGTTTGCTTTCAAACTGTTACTCCAGTTTCACAAATGATCTAAAAATATAACAATAATATGTCAATTAGTAGAATTGTAAATAATGAAAATATAATTTAAGAGTTTTTAAGTGGTTATATACCTTACTAAAAATACAACAAGGTTTCTTTTATAATTAAATAAAAAAGAAATTTGCTATTTGTTTTTGGATATCTACGGTATTTTCTTTTTTCATCTTTAAGAAAGTTTATACCTTACGGAAAACTTTGAAAAATATTTTAAAAACATCTATTTTCAAACATAACAAAAATTTATCTATGAAAAAACTGTCAGATTTTCACTATCGTCTTATCACAAAATAATTATTAATTAATTTTATAATATTTATTTTAAAAATTATATCAATGATAATTTATAATTAAATGACTTTAAGAACGCCTTCGTCTTGATTTACATAATTAATCTCGGCTTTTGTTATCTTTCAACAACCAGCTCACTGTACTTTCTTTTGTCCTCCAGCTCTCTAAATAAATTACATTAATTAATAGATTTAGAAAGATTAAATATGTATTTAAATTCTCAATTTTGACACAAAATCTTTGTCGTTTAAAACACATTTTACTCATTATCGATTTCAAAATTGTTGTCATTCAACATGTATTTAAGGTGTTATGTGAAATTTTATCGTAATTTTATCTTTAAATGATATCTCTCAAGATGGAAAGAGAAATGTATATTTAAAATACTTTATGTCTCATTCCAAAATAACGTGGAACTATAGGTCGTTTCAACAAGTATTAAATTAAAAAAACTAAAAAAAGTTCTCTAACAAATAGTTAACTATGAATTGGTAGAAAAACCATTAAATTAAAGATCTATGAAAATATGTATAATATGAACTAGGCACAATCACACGATGAGCTGGATTAACTTATAACATTGGAAACTAGGAAAAATTCATGAGAGGACGATACACAATAATACCTAATTATCCCCGTGCAATCATAAAAAATATTATTGTTTTCTCCCCAACCCATGTAATTATATTTTTTTCTTTCGTTTTTTTCTCATGTATTCGTTTGTCGAGACAATCTTGTTTGAGATTCAGATAGACACTAAACATGATTTTATATATATATATATATATATATATATATATATATTAATTGGCATTTGAGTCATTGCCCAATGAGACCAATATCTTCAACAAGGTTAAACCCCTTTATATGTAGATAGTATATTTCAAGTTGCTTGATTAAGAAATATTATGCATGACCCTTATGGTAGATTGTTCGGGCACAGAATATGTTGGAAATAATTGAAGTGTGTGAGTCAAAAGTCTTATATTAGATATAATAAACAAAATTAAATATTATATAAGAATAAAAATTTATAGCACAATTGTCTTAAAATTTTAGAATAAAAGCAGTGTCAAATGACTTATATATATAAAATCAATGTCATATATATAGAATCATAATCTGTCTATAACTATATACCGTAACCCTATATGAAGGAATATATATATATATATATATATATATATATAAAATCTGTGTATAACTATACACCGTAACCCTATACGAAGGAATATATATATATAAATAAACACAACACCAGTGATTTGGCTACAAAAAAACTAAACAAACAGAAGCGATCGTAACATCACACCAGCAACTTTATCTTGTGCAGTATCCATGTTGAAAAACGGGGAAAGAAAAGGAAATCGATAAGAGAAAGAAAAGAAAGAGATAAAGCAAAGATGGGAACAGTCATAGATAGAAGGAGGGGTGGTGTAGGGTGGTAGCTAGCTAGTTGTAAGTAAGCATGTGGTCAAGCGGGTATCTCCAAGACAGTGCAGAAAAAAAGAGGAAGAAAAAGTTAAGGTGGAAGATAAACAGTGGGGTCTCTAAGGCTATGGGTTCTCCTTCTTCATGTGGTCCACACCAGAGTTGGGTCCCTTTGGTTTGCTTTGTTACGTTTGGGAAGGACAAAGTGATGAACGTTGAAGATCCCTAGGCGAGTTTCCACTGGACTGTTAAACCATGCACTTTCCCTTTATGTGCTTCAAAGTACAACTTAGACCATCATTGTTATGTTTGTGTACAGTTCAATGCAAGAATCTTTTTCGCTGTCTCTCTCATTCTTCTCTTTCCGAGCACACATCCCAGAACAACGTTCACACCAGTGTTGCTCCCGATGCACTTTCGTCAAGTGCCCAGTGACGCCACATTATTCACCTTCTAACAATCATCCATGTTGTTGACAAACACTTCACTCACACCTGTTATAGTCACCCTAATACCAACAAGGGTTGTTGTTGGAGGACAAAAACATGTTGCTGCTGAGGTTTTTGTTGCACTCATGGAACATGTTCGAATCGGTTCATGAATGAATCTCGTGCATGCATATTCGCGCTGTGCACTGCTTTTTGTATGCTTTAACTCATTTTATTATTTGCTTCAAGTGAACCAGCTAGCTAGTGAGTAGATTGTGAAGAAAAAGAATTGGATCCGATTTGAAAAGGGATCGAGGCGTTCAGGAATTTCATCTGTTCAACTGATCGTAAAGTTTGATCAATAAAGAATCGACAAGAAAACATAGTCGACACGTCAAAATTGTTGAAAACGGATACCAAAAAATAAAACTTGTCCAACCAGTTTGTTGTGTTTTTTTTTTTTTTTTAATTGTTATTGTCTTTATACATAGTTGTTAGAAGAGAACTGTGGCAGTTAACTTTTTGTCAAGGTTAATACCTCGATCATGTCACATTATATAAAAATTCCTGATTAAATATGGTTTTATGTTTTTCATTTGTGTCTTTTAGTATCAATTTCTTCTGAATTATCCAATTGATTAAACGTAGACTTCAGGTTAATTAATGTGTTATGTTCAATAATTTCGATTATGAAAAAATATTGTAATTCCAATTGGAATAATAAGGTTAAATACAAATTCGCTTATGAGAGTTTTTCTCTGAATTTTTTTATGATATTATCAAACATTAAAAACATACTATTTTAATATTTGTAAAATAATTTTATTATATTTTAAAATTTTAAAATTAATGATCATCCATATAATTTTATGACACATTAAAAAAATAACAAAAAAAAAAATTAGTAAAGAATCCGAAATTTAATCATATATGTCATCTATATGTTGTTCTAAGCGAAAAGAGTTTAATATTCTAACAGAAAGATTTCCACTTGAACAAGAGAAACCGCAGTGACGTCACGAGCAAAGTCTTCAGCCAACTGGCAAGCCATATTTTCATTGGGCCAAAAACTTACTCTTTAACGTACACTTATTATCTGCTCATTTTTTTCCTCACCTCCCTTTTTCTTCCGGCACCCCCTAAAGTATGTTATTCTTAAACTATCCCTCATTAAAAATATAATAAAAATATCAGCACCTCCTTTTTTTCAAATTTTATTAGATTGAGTATTCTGAAAGTTAATTTTGGATCTGAAAATACTTTCCAGCATACTCAATCCATAACATCTTTTTTACATATTTTGGATGAATATTCAGGAATATAAAAATTATTTCTGGGTTAGATATTCTAGAAGACATTTTGATGAATTTTATTTATTCATGTATAAGATGCTTTTTTATGAAATAGTAATAAACACCTACGCTAGATATAAACTATATTTTGATTATAAGGTTTTCTGTTTCGAGCCATGAAAATCTTTGATGTATGAAGATGAGGCTGCATGATATATCATTGGATACTTTCTTGCATATTGCAAATAATTTAAGTTGGTAGAAGCATTGTGGTGTCTATCCATTTATTTATATATGTACACTGCATATCCAAAGGATGTGTTGAAATAAAATAAATAATAATACAATTTTTATTATAAGGATTCCACATTCTCTTAGTTGAACCCACCCTCGTTAATTTCTAATTTCATTTGATGTAACTCTTACATTGGTTGATGTATTCTCCCTAGTGTTTTATCCTAACAAGAAAAAAAAAATCTTGTTACTAAGTTCAATTTGTATAACATTTTGCAAGAAGATTGACACGAAATTTGTTTCATAAATAGTAAGTATAAGATGGTTGTAAAAAAATATTCAATATCATATTCCTATTTTGAATTTGATAATCTCAAAGAGATGCGAATAAAACTCGAAGTTTACTTTGTTATTATTGGAAAATATTTTCGAGAATCACTCTATTAATAAAAAAATAAAATAAACATAAAAAACTCTCTCATGTCCTTTAACTTCGAGTACATCTACATTCTTCAAAGTAATAATTTAACTCAAACCTCACACAACACTCTTATTACAAGAATATAGGAAATAAGAAAGAAGAATCAAATACAAGCAACTCGGGACAAGAAACATCATGGACTTAGAGTCCATTATATAGTCACAAACACCCACTTCCTTGGTTATCCTAGACAATGTGAAATTTTTCAAGACATGTTATTTTTATCGATCTAACAATTACTTATTGATCATATGATTTGAGGTATAACCCTAAACCTATATGTGTGGCGTGGTAAATGTTGTAGTAACCTCCGCCAAAGTTGCCACCCATTACCATACTTCAACATCGTTTTTAACTCTTAAAAATCATTGTAGTAACTCATGACCTAGCTTATTACGAAATATTATAATGGTGTCTATTATCTAAAGTTTCAAAGACAGATAGAAGCCAATGTTTCATGAAAACAAAACAAAGCATGTGAAAGCAACCCAACAAGGCATTAATGTTCTTCATAAAATCCGTCATTGTTGCCAGCTACGTGACCTTCACCACACAACAAAAACGGTGGAAGACCATATTAAGGGACCCTCATCACTCCATTAGGGTTTGCCCTTCAACTCTATCATAGTTTTCATTTGGGAGCACACAAAAAGTTGAACCAACTTAACAAACATGAGTTTCAAGAACAGCCCTAAAGTTCAACACAAGGGACACTCTCCTTACCTCTCTCCCCAATCATCCAACCCTAACCCTAGTTGTAGGACCAAATCACAGAAGCATGTGGATCCACCCAGCCCTCTACTTGTAGGGTGCTGCAGAGGCTTCACCAATGGTAAGACCATAGGGTCCTCTGCTTCTACATCTCCACAACATCCACACCAGTTACAGTACCAAACACTGAAACAAAAGGTTTGCTTCATGCTTTTTGGATCACTTTAATGCTCATGCATGTACTCACGCATGTTACAAAATAATTTTACATTATGAACTGATTGAAAACTACTATTAAGATATAATTATTGCAAAAAGTTAACAAGTTTATACTGTATAATGGTTTATGATGGTACAATAATAAAAAGTTTTACACTTTTGATATGGTTTTCTTTCTCTTTGTATAAATAGATATAATATTTATTATTATATAATGTTTTTTTTTTAAAGTTTAGTTATAGAGAGAATAATATTTAATTGTTTGTTTCTTTTTTCATTTAATCTTGTTTGTAGTTTTCAAAATCAAACTAAGACTATGTGGGTACGAGCAAATGAAACATGTTAAAAAAATATGTACAATCGAGTGATTAAAATTTATATAAACTACAATAAATTTTTTATTAACAATCAGTTTTAATGACTAAAAGTTGTTAGTTACTGTAATAACAAATTTAGATACTAATATACTAAATAAAAAATTATTAGTTACTAAAAAAATTAATATTATAAATAAAAAATTATAATTAATTACTAAATTGATCACTAATTAATTAAAAACTAATTTATAAATAAATTTCTTTGGTAACAAAAATTTTGATAATAATTTTTAGTGACCAATTTTCTTTGATTACTACAATTTTAATAACTAAATTTTAGAAATTAATTCAGAAACCAATTATAATTTTTTATTAATAATAATAACTATTTTAGTAATTAATAATTTTTTTATTTTGTAAATTGATCATTCTAGCAATTTTTTGTCACAAAGTTGATGTTAACTATACATCTTCTTGTGGTGAGTGAAATAGAATAAACTGAAATATTTCCCAAAAATCAAAACCATATTTACTTTATAATCTTGGATGAATGGATAAAGATTAGAGCCGAAGAGGTTGCTGGATGAAGCCAAGAATGGTATTGGGCTGGAACCGATTAAAACATGTATGGATTAATTCTTGTAAGACTCCTAAAACCATGAACAAAAATTTACAATGATGCATATCATAATAAAATTTGGAGTGTGAGTGTTAATGGTAACCTAGGTGAAAGATTTGGAAAAGCAAGTGATGAAGCAAAAAGAAGTTGGAGTGATGTACAAGAGAAGAATGGAAAGAACACAAGACTACCTAAGATACTGTCTTCAGACAGCACAAGAAAATGGAATGTTGGACATCATTCTCAGCTGCAATGGAGAATTTCAACCATCTCCACTCTCTCTTCACTCCATTACCAGCCCTCAAGCTCATGCCCACCACCCCAATCTGGCACCCATTATTCATCAAGCTAAAACCAATGGCTGGTACATTCATCCAAATGAGGTAAACATTGCTTCAACTTTATTATCATCATACATGATATCATGCATTATTCCTCAAATCCAAATAATAATTATCATTATATGTGAATTTTGTGATGCATAGATTGAATTGGAAGAAAAAATTGGGGAAGGAAGCACCGCAGAGATTCACAGGGGAACATGGCGTGGATTTGAGGTCGCTGTGAAGTGCATATCGCAAGAATTTTTCCGTACAAATGAAAACGGCGTCGTTTACTTCTCCCAGGAACTCGAAACGCTGTCGCGCCAGCGCCACAGGTTCGTGCTTCAGCTCATGGGCGCGTGCATCCAGCCTCCACAGCACGCGTGGGTGGTCACCGAGTACCTCAGCACCACGCTGAAGGAGTGGCTCCATGGGCCTGGGAACCGGCGCAGGGAGAGGATGGTGCCACTTCCACCCTTGCAGGAGAGAGTGGGCCGGGCCTTGGAAATAGCCCAAGCTATGCAGTACCTGCACGAGCAAAAGCCCAAACTCGTTCACCGCGACTTGAAGCCCAGCAACATTTTTCTTGATGACGCCCTGCACGTTAGAGTAGCGGACTTCGGCCACGCACGGTTCTTGGGTGACGAAGAAATGGCCCTCACCGGAGAAACAGGTAAACAATCTTATTCTTTATATCAATCTTTTTTCTAATTCAGAATTTTTTTTTAAAATACCAACAAAAGGAGTGTTATGGAAACATTCTTCTACAACGTTTGTGTTGTTTTCAGGAACATACGTTTACATGGCACCCGAGGTAATCCGTTGTGAACCTTACAATGAAAGTTGCGATGTGTACAGTTTTGGGATCATACTGAACGAGCTACTAACTGGGAATTACCCTTATGTTGAGACAGAGTATGGTCCCACCAAGGTATATTTATATAAAATTATGTTGAATTTTTAATTTATATGTAAATGATTATTTGATTAGTTCAACGTTAATCTCTGTGTAGCAAGTTGATGAAATGTTATGTTATTAGATTGCCATGGAAGTTGTGGAGGGTAAGCTTCGACCTAAGCTTCCATGTGATGATGATGTTGATGAAGTGGGAGAGCTTATTGACCTTATTTGTCTTTGTTGGCACCAAAATCCAACTACTCGTCCATCCTTTGCAACAATCACTCTTTCTCTCAAAACTTATGTTAACAACAATCTCATTTAATCTGTCATACACTTCATCACACCAGTTAATAAACAGAGTATAAATAGCTTATATTCATGGTGGATTCTATACATTAATTTAATTGTGTTATCGATTTATTTGAAATTCTGTAACATTTATTTGATTAATATACACATGCATATATATAATTTCCAAAATTTAAACCCACAAAAAAAGTAGCTTAACATATGACAAAAACATAGCACTCGAACTTAATATTTTCCGAAAATTCCATGCTACCCAACAATGTTTTATCCTCTTTGATCGACCACAAAGCCACATCCTTTGAGACCTTAAACTATCCAAGTGATCAATCCCAAATAACCCTATCTTCAATCCAAGGTACAAAACCTGCCACGTCATCACAAAATCTAAATTTCCCACCACATATCTGATTCCACCCACCATCTAAAGTTCTAACCTTTGCAAAAAGCTTTCACGAATAATCAAAGCGACACCAAAAAAATGGCTTCTCTCTCCGTTTCAATGGTTCTGCCACTCAGCTCCGCCACCAAGAACAGGTCAAAGTCAAACCCTCCTCCCTCCGAAGCCTTCTTGAAGAGGAGTGCGGCGAAGAAATGGTCAGAGACAGAACCGAAAAAGCTCACCATGGAAGCGTCTTTGAAGGAAAAAGCAGTGAAGGGACTGAGTGCTGCTGCAGTAACATCGGGCATGGTGATTCCTGAAGTGGCTCATGCAGCGGGATATGACTTCTCTCCTTCGCTGCAAAACTTTCTGCTAAGTATTGCTGCCGGTGGGGTTGTGCTCGTTGCGATATTTGGTGCTGTTATCGGAGTCGCAAACTTTGATCCGGTGAAGAGAACTTGAGACTGTGTTGTATGGGAACTTTACATTTTCTTTTGCTCATTCATTTCTGTGTTTTAACATTTTGTGTTCCTTCTAATTTCTGCAACTATTTATATATATGCTACACTAAGTTTAGTTTACTTGAATGGATTTGTTCACCTTGTTTTAACTATGGGTGTTAAGTTCTTTATCAAGTGCTATTATTTGCTTCATGAAGTGAAAATGAGACGTTTTCTTTGTCATGGTTAATTACTTTGAAGGAGGAGCATGAATTGAATTTAGCTTAAGGCAATTGCAGACAATTGTAATACGTTGATAGAATTATGTGATTGATGTTGCTGTTCTTCTTGTTTTTATTGTCCAATTCTTCCAATATTTCTGTATTCTGTACAGCGAATTCCAACATACTCTAACACCAATTTACAAATGAAAACATGCATGAATTACAAATTGAATGTGCCCTCTGATTGTTAACTTCGAAGTTAAACCTGGACTGTACCATGCAATGATTTAAGGTGAGAGTCAGAGTATGCAAGAGTTTCTGTATTCGACCTCAAAGGTTGCTCCATTGATAGTTTCATTGAATTTAAAGGGAGTATACCAATGCAATGGGAAAAGACTCACTTTCGATTTTGTTGGAAATCTAAGTGATAGTTTAAATTTATAGTGGATAAAAATGATAAAGTGGTAAGGTGGAGCGTCAATAAACTCATAAATTAATTCTTTTAAGATTTTGGATCGTGATATCAACATTTTATTTTATTATAGGATTGAATTTACATTTCATTGATATTATATTGTCAACCTTTCTCCACTAAAGACCTACCAAATAAGTTGTGTAGGCAATGATATATGCACAAAAAAATCTCTGTAGTTTTAGTTTAAATAGAACATCCTGGGCGATTTTGACTCTGTTAATGATATGAGTAATTCGCGAATCATATAATAAAGATCTTGAATGAGATGGTCTTACATTTGAAGATCTGTTTGATTGCATTATATATAGAAGTGAAGACCTCTTTGTGTGTGAAGATACCCGCTGGTTCAGCCTACACAAGATGCAAACTTGTTTTGTCAAAGTTTGCAGAGTACAAGATTATGAAAACTAAGTTTCTCATCGAACTTAAGGGTGTTTGTCATAACTACCTGGGTCACAAAAATGCCAATATCATTTAACTTGTATTTCAGTGTGTTCTCATAGAAGGATTTGGCGTAGAGTTGGTAACAAGGTCCATCTTCAAGTGGGTCTGCGAAAATAATTTTAACTACTAAAAAATACTTTCTTTTCTTTTATTTACTCATAAAAATTTATCCAAATATACCCATTATCTTATCAATCATTCACTTGCTATTATATATATAAACTTCTGACATGAAGACCAACAACAGTCAATAATATTTTATTGTTGGGTGTCTACAAAAACATCCTTAATCTATGTCAATATGATTATGGATATAATTAACTTTTGAATTTGATGAACGGCTAAGAAAGAAATGAATAATGTATGGTAGAGAGAATCAAGAAACCTTGTCTATATCAAATATCACACATAACCACTCTGTCCATTGACCTGTGCTTAAGGGCTTCCCTTGCTTCAGAACCTTCACCTCCTCTCATAATAAACACTTTTGTCTCTTCAAATTAGTGAAGGGTACATAGCCCAATCATGTGCACCAAGAACCATAATCATCTCTACTACTATCTATGTCTATTATTCTCTAAACTAGATTTTATGAAGTAAGCATAAGAAACACCAGAATAATTGTTCAAGGTTTACCAAATGATAATTAATTCATGTTGTATTAAAAAAATATGACACATACCTACTATATATGGAAAAAGATCAAACTATGTGTCAACTTGTATGTAATATATAACTTAATCTTGCATACATTAGAAATAAATGATAATTTATAATTTAATGTATAGACATGATCGATATAGTATTCTGACTTCAACCAAAAATAAATAAAGGTTTTGCAATAACACCATGTGATATTTAATATTACAAACTTAGAACATTTTCAAATAAAAAAAAAAGTTACTTTTGTTTACATAGGAGTAATTGATGTCATAATATATATAATATATAAAGTCATAATTCCTAACAATTTTTTTAGAAGTCAAACAATTGTGAAAATCATTTAATTTTTTTAAGAAAATTCAACAATGGGACGACAAAATTTATCGTTCATTTTACTATCACATACATTACTGAGAAAAGTATTTATTGATAATATAAATTTTAATTTATGTCTGTAGTGGTAATGCCTACTTACTGTGCATCCCGTCTAAAATAATTTGTCCAGTCACTTATTTGATATTTGTAAAAATATATTCATGAATTTTCTTTATACCCACAAATAAATATATATATATATATATATATATATATATATATATATATATATATATATAAAAAAAAATATTTATAAAATATAAATAAAAAAAAAAAAAAAAATTATTTTTAAAGTACAATTTAAATCAAATTACTCTAAAATATTAATACAATTACATTTGTTCTTTTTAAAAAACAAATTTAAATGAACTGCGTCAAAATGTAAATTTTAATATTTTGTTGTACTCATTCTTTCCCGTGTTTTAACATTTTGTGTTCCTTGTGGTTTACGCAACTATTTATATATGCTACACTTAGTTTAGTATTGTCTTAAGGTTTTGGGTTGAGAGTGGTGTCAATGCCTTATGTGGTTGGGCTCAGATCTCGCTGGTGTTGTATCTCCCCAATGAAACCCCTCCTTATAAACCTAACAAGTGGTATCAGAATCGATGGTTAAAATCGGCTCAAACGAGTGTAGTATAGTCCTAGTATCGAAAGTCTTCCTGGCAAGGGTCCCAGGTAAAGCGTATCCTGTTAAGAAAAATGGCGGTACAGAAAAGGGTAAAAAATGAGTACTCGTGGTTGAGAATGCTTCCGCTGGAGGGGGAGTGTACCAATGTGGTTGAAGGGACTCACCCTTGAGGGGGAGATTGTTAGGTAAGGGTGCGTAAGAAAACCAATTTTTATGATCCAATCCATTTTTTTATGATCTAATCCATTTAATATCCATTCTATTAAAAATCCAATCCATTTAAAATCCATTTTATTGGATCTGGATATCTACATTTTATATATTTTATGGATTGGATATTCATTCTCGAAATCTATATTTTCAAAATGGATAATCCAAAATATCCAATCCAATTTTCACTTTATATTTTTTGTTAGGTTAGGATAAAGGTTGAGATGGACTATCCCAAATTTAGTCGTATTTGATTGAGTTGGCATGACCCTATACAAAATTTGGCCGAATTAGGCCAAATTTTGTCAAGTCGGTCTCGATCGAGATTTGACCCAGTTGGTCCTAAACAAAATTTGGAAGTATTCAGCCAAATCTGTCAAATTCTTTGGTATCGGCCTTATGGACACAAATTTGGATCCACATGCATTATTTGGATCCAAAATGGATGTGGATTAGATTTTCGATAGTGCTAACACCATAGAATTTGCCAGATTTTTTGACGAGGCCAACGAGGCCAAATTTCAGCGTGGGATGAACTTGGATGACTTTTGAACAAATTTCGGTCGGGGACAACATGATCAAATTTGGGCTAAGGTCGACTCGACAAAATTTCAGGCAAGATCGACTTGATTGGATTCGACTGAATTTTGGACATGGTCAATTTTGCCTAATACGACCAAATTTTGGCCAAAGCCGACTTGGCCAAATATGGCCACATTTAGGCCAGGGCTTGATCAGTCAAATTTCGGTCAGGGTTGACTCTGCTAAATTCGTCGGTCGGGACCGACTTGACTGAATATGGGCAATTTTTTATCACAGCTGACTAAGTTGAATATAGTCAAATTTCGTTCAGGACTTAGTCGACCGAATACGGCTAAATTTGGGCAAGTGCCGACTTGACCAAATTTTTCATGACCAACTCGACTGAATTTGGCCAAATTTAGGTTAGGACCGACTCACCTAAATCTGACCAAATTTCGGTCGCAATCGACTTTACCGAATACGACCAAATTCAGGCCAGGACCAACTCAGTCAAATTTTGGTCGAGCCCAACACGACCGAATTTTGACCGGAGCCCACTCGACTAAATTCGGTCGAATTTCAATCGTGACCGACTCATTTGAATACGGCCAAATTTCACCCTAGGCCGTATCAGCCAAATACGACCAAATTTGGGTCAGGGTCGACTCGGCCAAATCTTAATCTGGGCCAACTCGATTGAATTCGACCAAATTTTGATTGGAGCCAACTAGGCTAAATACAACCAAATTTTGGTCGCGGTTGTCTCGGCCGAATACGGTCAAATTTTGTCTAGGTCGACTCAGCCCAATGCAGTCAAATTTGGGTCGGAGTGAACTCAACCGAATACTTCCAAATTTTGTCTAGGATCAGTTGGGCCAAATTTCGATTGAGACCGACTTGACAGAATTCGGCCAAATTTTGTATAGGGTCACGCCAACTCAATCAAATACAACTAAATTTGCAACTTTTAGCCTAACCTAACCAAAAATATAAACTGAAAATTTGGATTGGATATTTTGGATTATCCATTTTGAAAATCTAGATTTAGAGAATGGATATCCAATTCATAAAATATATAAAATATATATCAGATTTATATCCATATCCAATAAAATGGATTTTAAATGGATTGAATTTTTAATAAAATAGATATTAAATGGATTAAATCATAGAAAAAATAGATTGGATTATAAAAAATGGATTTTTTCCCACCCTTGATTAGAATTTTGTGACACATTTCTTCGTATATTGAATGTCAGAACAGAAAACCAATAAAAAAATATTGTCTGCCAACATCTAAACACCTTTCTAAAATCATCCATGTAATGATAGCAGACATCTACAAAAGCTTCAAATTACTGTTGTTGCATAAGGTTAGCTTTCTTATTTTCGGTAAAATAATGTCTTTTATCTTCTTTCTTTCGATCAATAAGAAACTATTATCTGAAGAAGGATAAACAACAAAGAAGAATCTTAGCTATATTGCAACCAGTAAACCAAAACACCATTATTTTATGAAAGAATCAAGTATTTCAGTGCAATGATGTGAGACGTGTGACGTGGGACATGAAACGTCCTACATGGGACGTGAAAGGTGAGACGTGACACGTGCGACGTAAGACGTGAGGCGTGAACGTGAGACGTGAGACGTAGGACGTGGGATGTGGGACGTAGGATGTGTGACTGAGACGTAGGACGTGGGACATGAGAAGTGGGACGTGAGACGTGGGACGTGGGACATGGGACGTCAGACGTGGAACATGAAACGTGGGACGTGCGACGTGAGACGTGAGACATGGGACGTGAGACGTGAGACGTGGGACGTGGGACGTGGGACGTGAGACGTGAGACATGAGATGTGGGACGTGGGACGTGAGAGACGTGCGACGTGCGATGTGCGACGTGCGACGTTAGACGTGAGACGTGAGACGTGCGACGTGGGATGCGCGATGTGCGACGTGAAACGTGAGACGTCCGTAAACACTAAACCTTGAAATGTATATTCATAAACTTTAAACCTTACAATTTAATTAAAAATTTTAGAAGTTTAATAAAAAAATTCTTAATGTATCCATAAATTTGTACTAACAAATTTAGATTATACTCTTGTAAAAAAAGTATTAATAAAAAGAGATTAAATACATATAAACGTGAAAGAATAAAAATATGAGGGTAAAAATAATAATTAATGTTTATTTAACACCTAAAAATAAAAATTATGAGGACAACAACAATAATTTATATTTATTGAACTCTTAAATGAGCGGAAGAAAGCAGAGGATGATCTAAAAAGTTAAACTAAGGATGGGCAAGAAATCTAATTTTCATGATCCAATCCATTTTTGCTATGATCCAATCTATTTAATATTCATCTTATTAAAAATCCAATCCATTTTATTGGATCTAGATATCAAACTGATCTACATTTTATATATTTTATGGATTGTATATCCATACTCTAAATCTAGATTTTCAAAATGGATAATCCAAAATATCCAATCAAAATTTTCAGTTTACATTTTTGGTTAGGTTAGGCTAAAGGTTGAGACGGAATAGCCTAAATTTAGTCGTATTTGATTGAGTTGGCGTGACCCTATACAAAATTTGACTGAATTAGGCCACATTCTGTCAAGTCGGTTCCGATCGAAATTTGGCGCAGCTGGTCTTGGACAAAATTTGGAAGTATTCGGTTGAGTTCATCCCGACCCAAATTTGACTGCATTGGGCTGAGTCGACCTAGACAAAATTTGACTGTATTCGGCCGTGAAAACCGCGACCAAAATTTGGTTGTATTTAGCCTAGTTGGCTTCAGTTAAAATTCGGTCGAATTCAATCGAGTTGGCCCCGATTGAGATTTGACCGAGTCGACCCTGACCCAAATTTGGTCGTATTCGGCTGAGACAGCTTAGGATGAAATTTGGTCGTATTCAAATGAGTCAATCACGATCGAAATTTGGCCGTATTCAACTGAGTTGGCCACGACCGAAATTTGGCCGAATTCAGCCGAGTCGACTCCGGTCAAAATTCGGTCGTGTTGGCCTCAACCAAAATTTGACTGAGTTGGTCCTAACCTGAATTTGGTTGTATTTGGCAGAGTCGATCGCGACCGAAATTTGGTCATATTTAGGTGAGTCGGTCCTGACCTAAATTTGGCCAAATTCAGTCGAGTTGGTCATGACCAAAATTTGGTCGAGCCGGCACTAGCCCAAATTTAGCCGTATTCGGTTAAGTAAGTCCCGAATGAAATTTGACTATATTTAACTTAGTCGGCTGTGATCGAAAATTGACCATATTCAGTCAAGTCGGTCCCGGCCGACGAATTTAGCAGAGTCAACCCTGACCGAAAATTGACTTATTAGGCCCTGGCCCAAATGTGGCCATATTTGGCCAAGTCGGCTTTGGCCAAAATTTGGTCGTATTAGGCAAAATCGGCCCTGGCCGAAATTTAGTCGAATCCAGTCAAGTCGATCTCGACTGAAATTTTGTCAAGTCGACCTTGGCCCAAATTTGGTAACGTCGTCCCCGACCGAAATTCGTCCGAAAGTCATCGAAGTTCATCCCTTGCTGAAATTTGGCCTCATTGGCTCCGACAAAAAATCTGTCAAATTCTATTGTGTGGACACAAATTTTAAAAAATTTAATTTGAATTTATTTTATAAAAAATGGATTTTGGATTTTGAACTTGATCCAAATATTTAGATCTGGATTTAAACTTGATCTAAATATTTGGATCTGGATTTTTAAAAAATTCAATCTACTTTTTTTGAGAAAATGGATTTGGATCGAAAATCTAATCCAATTATTTGGATCCAAAATGGATGTGGATTGGATCATTAAAAATCCAATCCATGATCACCCCTATTGTTAGGAATCCAAGTGTGAGTCTAAGTCCCATATTAGCTAGAAATGAGAAAGTAGATCACTATATAAGGATAAAGACCCATAAATCCATTATCTTAAGGTTTTGGGTTGAGAGTGGTGTCAATGCCTTATGTGGTTGGGCTCAGGTCTCATTGATGCTTGTTCTTTCCAGTAATACCCCTCCTTATAAACCTAACAAGTGGTATTAGAGTCGATGGTTAAAATCGGCTCAGACGAGTGCAATATGGTCCTAGTATCGAAAATCTTCCTGGCAAAGGAGTTCAAGTCTTATTGGTGTTTGATCTCCCCGGTGATAACTAGTTTCTAAAATTTATGAAAAACTTGATATCAAATGAGTGTTAAGTTCTTTATCAAGTGCTATTATTTGCTTAAAGTGAAAATGAGACGTTTTCTTTGTCATTGTTAATTACTTTGAAGGAGGAGCATGAATGTAGCTTAAGGCAATTGAAGACAATTGGAATACATTGATAGAATTATGCGATTGATGTTGCTCCTCTTTTTGTTTTAATGTTCATTTCTTCCAATATCTCTGTATTCTGTACAGCAAAATCCAACATACTCCAACACCAATTTACAAATGAAAACATGCATCATAATATGCATGGATTACAAAAATTGAACGTGCCCTCTCAATATTATCTTCGAAGTTAAACCTGGACTGTACCACGCAATGATTTGAGGTGAGAGTCAGAGTATGCAAGAGTTTCTGTATTCGGCCACAAAGCTTCTCCATTCATAGTTTCACTGAATTGAAAGGGTTATCTGTTTGGACTATGTAAACACACTTATATAAACTAAATCTAATTTATTTCTATGTTTTAAATAACTCTAATAACATCTTAAAAATTGGACTTTTACCTAATTCAACGTTATTACTGAGTTATAAATAAAGTTTAATTCATTTATATATTACAAATCTATTTTTATTTCTTGGAGATCCCGAATCTGCAATATTTTTTAAATTTTTAAACAATGTGAAACTTTTTCTGATAACATAGTTTTCGAATCCCTAAGTTTCAACGGAAAACTACTATTTCAGAACATAATTTAAAAAGGTTTAACTTTATTTATTTGAATGAAGACTAAAGATAATTTTATAAACACTTAATTTTTTAAAACCTATTTTATGAAGAAAAAACCATAAAACCTAAAGAGTCCAAGGAGATAATACTTCAATGGCAATGAAACTAATAATGCATCCTATTATTGGTCGAAACAATACCCTCAATCTATGGGTGGAAACGTTAGAGTCGAAAAGCCATTCCATGTCCTGGAATAAATCTAGCATTTTCTTCTGTGTAAACATGAGTTTCATTCTGCAGACTGCAACAATGATGAAAAGATCATGTCAAAATCCAATAAAGTGACTCTTTTGGTATCAACATATCAAAATACTCACGATTGGTGAACCGTTTTATTCATGGTTGTGGATGAATGGAACCAAGCACCATTTAGATAGAGAAGTTCCCCATCTATTCTTTCTGCGATTCTTCTGTCCATTTCTTCACCACAAATTGATAGTGGTTCATCCGAAGCCTAAATCCAAAGCATACAAATTCTTGTCAAATTTTACTTGTGGAATACTTAGCAATAAGTACAAAAAAAACAAGGGTTTCTTTTCACATACCATGACCCATCCCCATGTGTCAGCAAATGATGGTACATGAGTTGTGTATGCAATGACATCTGCACCAGAAAAAAAAAAAAAAAACTCTGTAGTTTCAGTTTAAACAGAACATCCTGTGCTATTTTCACTCTGTTAATGATGTCTGTAATTCCTGAACCATATAACAAAGATAGTCTTACATTTGAAGACCTGTTTGATTGTGTTATATATAGAAGTGAAAACCTCTTTGTGTGTGAAGATACCTGCTGGTCCAGCCTACACAAGATGCAAACTTTTTTGTCAAACTTTGTTGAGTATGTGATTATGAAAACTAAGAGTTTCAAAATCAACGATAAAGACACAGCAGAGAAACAACATAAAACAACATAGAGAAAAATTTAACAGAGAATCCAAATTTTTGTCATAACTACCTGGGTCACAAAAATGCCATTATCATTCAACTTTGGTTTCAGTATCTTCTCATAGAAGGATTTGGTGTAGAGTTGGTAACAAGGTCCATCTTCAAGTGGGTCTGCTAAATCTCCAACAATGATATCAAATTTCTCCTTTCTCTTCACCAATTCAACCCTTCAAAAAGTGTTACATCTTGTTATTTGTAAGTTTGTGTGTGTGTGTGTGGTTGTTAAGGTTATTGATATTTATAATAGTTACCTTAAAACTTATATTAGTAACAATTTGTTACTAGTTGAGTGTATGCAGTCATTAAACTCACATAGTTGTGATCAGAAGAATTATAAAAAACAAGTTACTTACTTGGCATCATTGATGACAAGGTCGAGCTTCTTATTAGAAAATGCTTCCCTATTTGCAATCAAGTATTTTTTGCAGAAATCTACCACTTCCTGCAAGAATTAGCAGTTGAAAAATTAATAGGATGTATCTTTAATTCTTGTTGTAACATTTTACTTTAATTTTTCCATATATTATTTATATTCTTTACAATAAACCATACTATCTGAGTGCAGTAAAATAAGTAGACTTCAAAGTTGTTCCATAAAACTTTTAGAAGACAAAACCTCAAATAAATTTCGTTATAATTTGAAAACTACTTTATATACATCTAAAAATAAAAAATTTAGAAAAATTCTATAAATGAACTCAAACTGATTTTAACTTCTAAAAAAATTATATAAATTTCTCATTTTTCTCATATACAAAATTATCCAAATATACCCATTATATCATCAATGATTCAGTTGCTACTATAATAGTTTATATAAAGCAGCAACAGTTGAGAAAACAATATTTTATAGTTGGGTGCCTATATTTATAAATTAAAAAAAAACATCCTTATTCTATGTCCATATGATTATGGATATAATTAACTTTTGAATTTGATGAACGGCTAAGAAAGAAATGAATAATGTATGGTAGAGAGAATTAAGAAACCTTGTCGATATCACACATAACCACTCTGTCCATTGACCTGTGCCTAAGGGCTTCCCTTGCTGCAGAACCTTCACCTCCTCCCATTATAAACACTGTCTTCGGACTGCAACAATCATTAACATTTGTCTCTTCAAATTAATGAAGGGTTCATAGCCCAATCATGTGCACCAAGAACCATAATCATCTATCTCTACTACTATCTATGTCTATTATTCTCTAAACTAGATTTTATGAAGTAAAGCACAATTATTCTTCAAGGTTAATTGCTAAGTAATAATTAATTCATGTTTTATTATAAAAATATATCACACATATACCTACTTTCAAACTGTGTGTCAACTTGTATATAATACGTAATTTAATATTATTAGAAATAAATGTATTGTAATCATAAAATTAAAAGAATTTTTATAATTTTATTATAAATATTTTTTATTTATTTTGTAATAAAATGTTTAAGTTTGAAAAAATGTCAGAAAATTAGAAAATAAAATATCAACACATGAATGAGAAATTTATGTATAATCATTGACGGTTTTACTAGAAGTCAAACAATTGTGTAAAACATTTAAAGTTTTAAGAAAATCCATGTAACATTGTAGACACAGCATATACGATGAATTAATCAACTCTGACATGATTCAACCATGAAACATGTTCTTACTTAGGGTGACACAAAAGAGAAGGGTGAATCAAGCATTCGTGATAGATAAACTCGTCTGTTTCTGCACTCTGCATCTTCCCATCAAGAACCAAAGCCTGTATGCAACACATTTTTATTACATAGTTAAAACATTATGAACTATTAAATAAAATATGACGTCAAATTTGTTTCATAAACTTATATCAGATGTCTCAGTATTGTTTTTTCTTAATACAACAACTATTAATAGAAAAAACAAATTCATAATCTCAAATTTGGTTTCTTTTTGTTCTGCTTTATGAGAAGAAAAAGAAGAAGAAGAGTTGTTAACCTTGCCAAAACGCTTGGTGTCTAAGAGTGTTATATCCTGGTACTCACTAATCGCTTTATGAAGCACACTGTTGAAACAAAAGGAAAAGAAAAGAACAAAAGGTTAAGGTTTTATAGAAAGCTTTTTTGTTTGAACTGTTATACATTGAATTGGATGAAGTAATGAGGAACCTGTTGAGTTTAAAAGACCATTTCAGATCTTCATCGATGATTTCCTCGTACCAAGAGGAATCATGGTTCTGGTCGTTGACATGGTTCTGCTGTTGGATTTCGTGTTCAAACTTTGAGAACCCATTAATGTAGAACACTGGAGCTTCACCCATGTTCGGAGAAGAAAAAATCAACAGAAAAGTGGATTCAGAATTGAATGAAAAGTGTAATGTGGTTATGGAGTTGTAGGGTGTGACAATAGTGATCACCACTTCCATTTATACTACTACGTCGTCGTGGATGAAAAATTCGATTTTGTGTGAATAAGGACATGTCACCAGAAAAAATATTAAATAATTTTGCATCATTTAAAACTTAAATACTCCCATACTTTCCATACATTAATTCAAAAATATTTAATGTGGTTTCTTTGTGATGGTTGCAAAATCACCTTTATGGATATATATAATATGAGTTTATATTTTTTTTCTTTTGAGATATATGGCTCGACTTAAAGATGAAAACGAATCACGTTGACATATACAATCCTTTAGTAGTAATAAATTTTTTTCGATAGTTTAAATTTACCCATAATTAAAATTTCGTCGGCAAAATGACCGTCAATAAATTTTACAAGACTAATAACAAAATTTATTATTAATTATTAATAATTTGTAAATAAAATAGTTCATTTTACCTTTATTTATATTATTGATGAAAATATTCATCACTAATACAAGTTCTAATTTATTAATGGATCTAATAGACGAATTCATTACTAATAGATATTTTCACAAATAATTTAAATTTTAAAATCTATTGATAAATATTTTTTGATAATTACAAAATTTTTATGGAAATATTGTCTATCTACAGTAATTTGTGCCGTTAATAATTGTATATTTGTAAAAAAATACTTACAAGTCTTTTTATACTTGCAAGTATCATAATATTCACTGATATTTTTATATTTAATTTTTTCAAAATTTGAAATAAAACTATTTTAAAATATTTAAAATATAAACCTGGATCACAAAGTTAATTTTGAAGTACAATTTAAATCAAATAACGTAAGTAAAATACTAATACAACTAAATTTGTTCTTTTGAAAAATCAAATTTAATGAATATAAACACACAAATATATGAAGTCACATTTTAAATAATTTGTCAATAATTAATATTTACTTTTACGGATAATTTTAGTTTTTAGAAAATACACTAAAATAAAATATGCTAATAATATAAGTGGATAATAGGTAATTAAGTACCATAAAACTACACGAAAATGTTAAATTATCAACATAATTTTACTAATGCATTTCTTTTTGTCAACAAAATAGAATTCACGATGAATTTTATTGACACATTTTAAAATTTTAATTGCTAAAAGATGTTTCAATCGGTAAAGAATCCTTCGATAAAATTCGTCAACAAATTAAAGTTTTAGAGATATTCGTCAGTAATTTATAATGTTTATTACAAACAAATATTTTTTGTCAATAAATGTACACCAAAGTTTATGCTCTGGGCTTTTAAAATGTTCTAGTAAAACCCGTCTCTAATCGTTTATTTTGCATAATAATGCCTTTTTTTTCTAAAAATTTTTTGGTAAAGTAACTTTTTGAAAATTCATCAGTAAATCTATATGTATTTCACCCTTTTAAAAATACATTAATAAGTCTGTCAGAAAATTGTGGGTGTCAATTTTAAAATTCTTCGATAAAATTAGCGTTAATTTTACTGTCAAATATGATGAAGGAAAAGGAGGAAGAGGATATGGTGACGGCAACCATGGAGGTGACGCATGGACAATGGGATAGACAAAGTGGTGACGAAGATGTAGGAAGAGGAGAATATAAGAAAGAGGAGTAAGAGGAGGAGAAGGAAGAGAATAAAGAAGAAAAGGAGGATTGAAAGCAATAAAAGCATGACAAAAATGGTGGTGGACATACAACGACGACGACGAAGGAAGTGAAGGAAGAAGAAGAGGAGGAAGAGAGAGAAGAAAAGGAAAAAAAGAAAAAGAAAAGGAATAGGAGATAAGGAGGAAAAATACCAAATCAAAATATTTACTAATGAATTTTTACAGCATCAGTTGGTAATTATTGAATGATATTTGTCAAGGAATAAATATCGGTAGATGTTAGTCGTCAATAATTACAAACAAATAAACTTTATGGACGAATATTTTACTAAATGATTTTTTTTATTGTGGTAATATTGATTTACCAAGATACCTTCAATAAATCCATTTTTTTAGTGGTACTTATTATCGTCTATATCCATTAAAATGTTCATTTAATATTCACAACAAATTTTATCTTAATATGGATTTTTTTTCATCATTATGTTTTTTCTTCTTTTTTATATTTAATATTATTATTTTCCAAAATATTACGGATATTTTTTTTCTAATTAAAATTATTATTTTTAAATATTAAAACGAGAAGAGGCTGATGATTTTAACATAATTTAAGATATTTACTAGTGTCAATAATAATATTATTATTATTGCTATAATGGTTGTACTATTGGATATGCTTACATACACGTCTCTAATAATACAAATTTTTTAATATACTTTACCGACAACATGTCATTTTATGTGACACTAATGTAGTCTTCGAATTCAGCATATGGGCCTCACCCTTTTGTTCCACAATTATATATATATATATATATATATATATATATATATATATATATATATATATATTCAGATAATAATATCATTATTTTGTCCTTTTTGCTATTTGATTACATGTGTTATGTTTATAAGGATGGAACTTGGACCTTAAGGACTTAGTGGCCTTAATCCAATAAGGGGTTCTTAACATCTTTCAAGTTCAGGTTGACCTCAACTCACTATGTTTTACACTTTCTAAAATTTTCCCTTCATCTTCATCATATTGAAAACTTTTATCTTGTTTCGAATTACGTGTTATCTTAAAATTAACAAATTCTCTTAGGATTGGATAAATGGATTAATTTGATTTAGAAGAAATTAATACTCAAATAGGTCGGAACAATTCGAGTTATCTGCTCACTAAAATTATAAATTATAAATGATTACTAAATTTGATCATTAATTAATTATATACTAATTTAATTTTTTTTTTGGTAATTAGAATTTTGGTAATTAATATTTAATGATCAATTTATAAATTAATTCTTTTGATAGCTAAATTTTAGAGACTAATAATAATAATTTATTTATAATAGTAATTATTTTAGTAATTAATAATTTTTATTTTATTTTTGTAAATAGATATTTAAATTGGTGATTAACAATTTTTTGTCATTTGAATTTATTGTTAATGGAAGATTTTCTTGTAGTAATTTAAATAGGATTTTAATTATAATTAAACTATAGACAATGATATTTTAATCCATTTTTATTATCCGTTTTTAATCCACAATTTCAATCACCGTTAAATCATCACATCACATTATTAAAAAGAATCAAAATAGATGATCTAAGAGTGATTACAGTACTAGGTTAAAAATAGGTCAAAAAATATGGGTTAAAATATATTTTCCTTAAACTATATTCAAACTTCTTTAAAATTTTGCTATTTATTTAAAAAAAAAAGTTAACAAAAATATTTTAAGATCTATTCTGCACCCTACATCTCATGTCATGTCCCTAGAAAAAATACTATAGAAGTTGAGATAGAATTTAAATTTCATGAATGAATTTATAATTGATATGTAAAAATGATAATTCGGTGTAAATTTTGATAATAACACCACGAATTTAGCATCTATTTATAGGGATAATTCTTCATAGATATTAAATTAATGGACGCACTAGGCATTTTTTTTGTCCCGTAATTTTGCTATGATAAATGTTGTATACATTTAATTTTTATTAGGTATTTGTTTGGTAATCTCTAGGTTTAAATTAATCAAAACTTTTCATTAGTTCAAAATGTTATGCATCTCATATCCTTCGCTATTTATATATGGTTTTGTGTTTATTTCCATTTTTTTTTATCTTCTTTATCATCTAGTCAACAATTTAGCATCCTAATTAGGTTTTGATCACAATCTTGCTACTGTGATTTCAACAAAATTAGATAATAACTTCAGGAAGTTTATTTTCTTCATAGCACTTTGGTATATTGTGACGTGAACAAGAATAAATGAGAACTTTAGATATTAAAAGTTGAAGTGTCAAACATATTTCTAACAAGAAAAGTTTAAATCAAAACTCATTATCTTAAAGACAATTTTATTTAATGAATCGTTTTATCTAACTCTAACTCAATATTTTATTTATCAGTTGGTGATCTTTAGTTTAATCATCGTATTTTAAAATTCATAACACTTTTTACTTACAAACTAATATCATTTATATAAAGAAAATGAAGAGGGTAAGGATTAGGGATGTCAAAATAATTCGTACCCGCGAGTATTCGAGGATAAAACCCACAATGGGTAGGAAACAAATATTAAAAAGGATACCCGCTACCCGCGGGTATGAATATTTTTGATACCCGCATGTTAACGGGACGGGTACGGGTATCATGGTATCTGTACCCATGGATACCCATACATGTTAAACTTTAATTCACAAAAATACCCTTATATATATATATATATATATATATATATATATATATATATATATATATATATATATATATATATATATTAAAA
>Ga0214544_1004417_pt1 | contig 28304 bp, 12 predicted proteins | sample CNSS3metaG_FD_160074 | JGI IMG/M metagenome (GOLD analysis project Ga0214544, IMG submission 160074) | Root nodule microbial communities from cowpea collected in UCLA plant growth center, Los Angeles, California, USA - CNSS3 | ecosystem: Host-associated > Plants > Roots > Nodule | place: USA...
TATCATCATCCATACGAGTTCAATATATAAGCACACAAAAACACATAATTTAAATAACATCCAAGTGGCACACATAGGACTCGAACCCAAGTCCTCACACACAATAAAGTACTCTCAACCACTTGAGATAGTACTCTTCCATGTCATTGCTCCTCGCATTTATTGCTTTAAATGTTCTCGCTACCCGTCCTAATTAAATAATTAATTAAATAACTATTTAATTTTCCCGGATCTTACAGTGTACGAAGGAAGCAAATCCAAATGAAATACAAAAAAGGGGTGCATGCAGTATGGCAGGGGTGTGCGAAGAAAAAGAAGTGGCAGGCCACTTTCTTTTATTCCCTTAAACAAAACCCTAATTAAAGGGTAATCTCTCACGACAACCTCTTCTTCTCACGGCAACCTCTTCCTCTTTAGCCACCACCACGACTCCAACCCCTGCGTTCACTCTTTAGCCGCCACCACGACCTGGAGGCTTCATCGACGACACCATCACCCTTCACTCTACCTCCTGCGAAACACTATCGCATCTGCGTCTCCTCCTTCTTCTTCGGCGCGTTCAAGAGAGTCGTGGCTTCTTGCTCGCGGGACCACACGACAATGCCGATCCCCTCACGGTTGCGCGTCGCCGGCGTCCACTCCGACGCCCACTCATCCCCAATCCTCGAACCTTTTCTTCCGCGAGAGAGAAAGGTGTGATTGCCTCCGCGATTCGCCACCACCGCGCCAGCCACACCGCGACTAGGTCCGCAAACGTCACGCGACCACACTTTTCAGTTCGAAGCTCCGACTCGCCGACGACATATTTGGGTGTGAATGATTGGGGAAGACGTGAGAGTTTGTGTGCTATTCGTGATTTAACAGGTTGAAGGTGATGGAAGAAATGAAGAAGAAAAGATTGGCATTGAATCTGTGATTAAAGATGAAGGTCGTTGGCTTATTTGTGTGCGAGTTACGTGTTGGTGGAAGTGAGTATGGGGAAAGGTTAACAGAGGGTGGATTTTTTATGGGGATGGAAAAATGGTGAGGAGGTGAATCTGTTTAGTGAAGGGGTAATGGGTGACAATGGATTATGGTGTTTTTGTTGGAATCTTGAGGATGAAGGTGTCGTTTTTTTGTTTTGCTGAGAATAGAATGAGAAAAAAGCCCCCTTGAGTGAAGAAGGTGACTTTGATGAATGAAGGGACTCTGATGATATTTGTTGTGCTTCTGGTTTGTTCCTTTCCCACCTCGAGACGTGGGATAAGGCTGAAATGAGATGTTGCTTCCTGCTCCTTCCTTCTTCAGTCATCATGACCATGGCCAGCTACCCATCAAGACCTTACGTTAACCTCTTAGTCTTCTCTTTTTTTTTCATTTCATTTTTTTTCTTAAATAATAAAAAGTAAAAAAAGGAAAATAAAGAAAATTGTAAATAAAATAAAAATAAATGAAATAATATTAAAACGAAATAAAATAAAATAAAACAAAATAATAAAATAAAACAAAAAAATAAAAATAAAATAAAAATAGAATAATAATAAAAATAAAAAATAAAATAAAAGTAAAATAAGATGAATAGAAAAAACAAAATACATTATAACCTTGACAAAATTGGGTGTTGACAGTACTATATGATATATGTTTACGTTTAATGTCAGAGTTATATATTATGTACATGTATGTTTACGTTTATTGTCAAAGTTGGATATATTTGCTAGAATGAATGGATCAAATGGTCTGTAATTAGCATGTCTGTTTGTGGTTTATAATGTAGGTTTATCACTTGTTGTGTGGTAACCAGAGAAATACAAAGCTGGCTTGGAAGCCTGATCATTATTTACCGATAACTTGATCCATTTGTAATCGTCGTATTTGCATTTACCGATGGATCATGTGTATGTGGGTAATTACCGATTGATATATATGTCAGAAATTTAAACAATTACCGACAGATATCGACAAACGCATGGTCCATCGGTAAACTTTATAGACAAATAGGTTACCGACAAATTTTTGCCAATCAAAAATCCGTCGAAAATCACTATTTACCAAAGGATATCAACATTTATCGACAGATAATGCTGTCGGTAGTACTCGGTTTTCTTGTATTACCTTTTGAGTTACATCGGAAGACGCATCTACCATCCCCTAGCTTGTCACACTCCTTCTACAAAAGAAAAAAAAATTTGTCAATGCTTAAGTAGTGTTAAAGTTCCACAAGGTTACTCTTCAAATCTTAGTAGCTTTGATTGTATGCAATGTTTAAAGTTAGTTGGTATCAAGTCCTATGCTTGTCATGTGTTGATGCAACAAATTTTACTAATATCTATTTGAGGCATCTTACGTGTTTTTGTTAGAGGTCTTCTAACGCGTTTGAGTTTGTTCTTCAAAGCCATATGCAAGAAATTTATCAACCCTCGAGTGTTAGATGATTTGAAAAATGAGGCAATCGGATTATTGTGTCAATTGGAATGTATTTTCCGCCCTCATTTTTAGATATCATGGTTCATTTGATAGTTCATTTAGTGAGGGAAACTCGATTATGTGGGCTTATTTTTATGAGATGAATGTACCCAGTTGAGAGACATATGAAGATCTTAAAGGGATATGTCAAGAATCAATTGTTAGAATACAAAGTCTCAAAGAATGAAGATTTGATGAAGCTTGGAGATTGAAGAAGCTTGGAGACTTATGTTTAAAGCTGACTTAAAATAGAATTCTTGTAGGTTAGAGTGTGTGTCTTACAATTATTTAATCTATTAAAAAGGTGTTTAGCAGACTAAATAACATGTGCATATAGTAATGTGAATAACATATCAAATCGGCTGAAATAATAATCAATTAGTTGATTTAACGTAAGTAAGTGAAATCAATTGATTGGCAATTCTTTCAATCGATTTAATATGTCAGTTTACATTACTATATAAGTCTTTATTTTTATGTCAGAGTGAGGAGATTTATGAATGCGCGAAAACACTTTGGAAAATTGAAAATCTCATTCTCTCAAAGAAAGTTTATGTTGTGTTTGTGAATCATTTTGTAAGGTGATGGAGCTATGATAGTCTGCTAGTTGGCGAGTTGAAGAAGGTTCTTGATTGGCTAGAGAGAGTTAATCTTAAGGTTTCATCTTTCTTGTAACTTCGTTGTGATTGTGTGGTGCTCCTGGTGTAAGTCCAAGTATGTAAGAGAGGTTCTTGTTGTGTTGTGGTTGTTTCTTGTGTGATTCAAGAAACTTGTGTTAGTTTCAATTGTAAAAATATTGTAATATATTGAATTAGTTGAAACTTAAGCTAAGGTTGTATTGACTAACTGAATGTAGTCCATTGGAGTGAACCAATATGAAATTCACATGCATTATTTTTTATTTTTTGCAAATTAAAAGTCCTAGTTGATTTTTCAAGAAAAACAATAAATTTGATATTTCATGATGAATATGATGTAATTGCATATTTAATTAATAATTGTATCCTTTCATTTTTGTGCTTGATCTATAATACCAAATAGCCAAATTTGAGATTTAATTATTGTTTGAATTGCTTTAAAATTTACTTTCAAAATTTTAATCAGTTGATTTCACATTTCAATTAATTAAAATATTTGATTCAGGAATAACGCATATTTAAATCTCGTGGTCAATCTCCTTTGAGAAAACCTTTTTCATAGATTTTCAAGTGAACAAATATTTTAAAGGAGCCAAATAACCTCATAAAAAGAAGGTTTACACGATTCCAAATGTTGTTGAAACTCTATTGAAACTAGCTCATAACCGAACATGCGATCACATATAGCGGTTACTACATAAACAACTATCCCATAAAATGACATGTAAAATTCTGTTTCGGTGACTGGAGTGTTAATACAAGAAAACTCTAGGGGCATAGTGCATAGAATTCAACGAGTGACATAATTGTGAGAGGAAACTGTTAATAAGAGGGAAAACATAAAGTTCGACTTTATACACTATGGGCAAAAGAATTACGTGCTAGTGTGCAGTTACTTACTACTTATTGCAGCAACTATGCTTTTAGCTTTCCTGATTGATAAAAAAGAATTAGTAACAAATAGTGAAATAATTTATCTCTGACAGCTCTTCGTTGTAATGGATGGGAAGTATATTCATTATTTCCAAGCCACCGAATCAATATCATCCATAGCTTGCTTGTACAATTCAAGCCTTTTAGCTAGTTGTGATCTCTTTTCCATAAGTGCAGGGTCTTCATCCAACAACGCCCCCAATTGATCCTTCTGCATACACGCCACAAATTTGCTTTAACCTTATCATTAAGTTTCCAAAAGGACCATTTCTCTACAAAGCATTTCTCTACAATGCATAACAAAAAATATTAACATTATATAAGGATAATAAATTCTGAATCTTATTACATTCATATGAAGTATGAGAAAAGATGCATGCATATTTTCGTCATCAAACTCGAACTAAGGCAAGACTGCTCCGTTCTTATTTAAGAAACTCTTCTTTGGATAATTCCACAGTTTTTCTTCTTTTCTTCGTTCGGTTGGAGATCTGGTTTCTTTTAAAGAACATTTGGATTCTATTTTTGAAGGTCTTCCTCAAGAATATGATTCTTATTGCTCTTGTTGAAAGCAACAAATCCAATCCAACAAAACTGCCCAAAATAATCAATTTTGATATATTGATTTTCATGGGGTTAGATGAGGTGGCGAAGGTCGTGTTTTTTAATTCTACAATCTGTCAATTTCAGATCAGGAATGGGGAAGGTGATTGGAACCGAGAAGAAACACAGTGGGCTCTACCTTCTAGAGGATGCAAACAGGAAGAGTAGCACTAAAAGTCAAATTCCTTTATCTTTGATGTCAGAAACAACTCTTTCCAATACATTTAAGTCATCCACCATTCAGTACTCAAGAAATTATGTCTCAATAATTTATTTCAAATTTCAAATTTCAAATAGTTGACAAACAAATGTTTCATTGTGATAATTGTGAAATAAGCGTCTTGTTTTTGCTCTAGTAATAATAGAATGACTCTTCCCTATGCATTAAAAATACATAATGATGTGTGGGGAACCTCTAGTATTCCTAATCTATTTGGGACTCGTTGGTTTGTCATATTCATTCATGTTTGCACTCAAGTTTCATGGGTATTTCTCTTCAAACAAAAAAAGTGAAGTGAGCTAAGTTTTCAAACCTTCATCCAAATTATTTAAAATCAGTTTGAGACAACATTTAAAAGAGTCCGTTCAGATAATACCAGAGATTTTTCCAACCAAACATTGTCTCTCTTGTTCAATAAACAAGGGATAATTCATGAATCTTCTTGTGTGAACACCCCACAACAAAATGGGGTGGTGGAATGAAAAATTAGGCATCTCATAAATGTAACTTGAATTTCTCTTTTCCATAAAAATGCACCAAAATAGTGTTGAGGAGAAGCTATCTATACTGCTACCTATTTCGTCAACCGTCTACCCTCCAAAACATAAACAACAACAGACCCATTCAACTACTCTCCAAAATTTTCCCAAACTTAAGGACAACAAATCATCTTGTACCTCGAGTCTTTGGTCATGTATCATTTTGTCCATATTCATCCTAATCATATGGGGAAACTTGATCCTCAGGCTATTAAATACATATTTATTGGTTACTTACCTACCCAAAAGGATACAAATGTTACCACCTTCCAACAAAATGATTCATTGTGTCTTGTGATGTCACCTTCGATGAAAATACACAATATTTTCAACCTTATTTTCAGTGAGGAAACACATGCATTGAAGATAAGGATAATTCATTCTTGATAGAAAACTTCATTTTCCCAAAATTAAGTCCCGTTAATACTCCACCCTCTATTGAGTCTAGTACCTCAGCATCTACTGAGTCTAGTTTTGTTCCTTCTCCTATTCATTCTCCTATTGTGTCAAGCCCAAGGATATTTGGAGAACAAACTCTCAGTGCTATCCATCTACTGCAAGTATACTCATGAAGGAGATGGTCTATTATTCAATCACCACAAGTCCATGAATCTGAACCTATACCTGACATTAATGAAGAACAGAATATGGCAGCCATTGAAGTTCAGGATCTTCCAATTGCAGTAAGGAAAGTGTTGGAGCATATACTCGAAAGCCAAGGTACCCATTGTCACACTTAGTCTTACGACAATAAGACACTAGTGTCTTGCGACAAACTAAGACACTAAGTTTGTCATATCCACTAATCACAACAGCTTTCTTGGTCTGAATATTAAGGATTGGAAAAATGCTATGAAGGTTGAAATGGTTGCTCTGGCATATGGCAAAGGGGCATGAAAAATTAGTACTTGAAAGGATGACGACAGACGCTTCATTTAATACTCTTAGATGCTAATCCTTAAAGTACCTCGTGAAGATGTTTTCTGTTGCAGCTTAATGGAGGAAGTACTCATAAAAGTACACTAAATTAATCATCATTTTTTCATTTTAACAAAACAGGATTTGTTGGAGTGAAAAAAAGAAAATTAACACTGATAGCACAAGAATTGAGGATTGATCAATCACGAACAAGATCAACAAAACAAAAAGGTGAAATTAATTTTATCAACTTTTAGATCATGGCCTTCGAAGTTGTCGTTATAAGAAACTCCGTATAGTTCATCAAACATTTTTGTGGCACTAGATTCGCTCAGTATTTAAAAAACCGTCTCCATTGACATGCACAAACTAAAACCATTTTTTATTTTTATTAAGATTCTGGCACTGTTTAACATTTTTTTCACAGACATAACTAACTAGTCTAATTATAAGTGAATTTGCACAGGCCCAAAAATCAGAATAATTTATCATTATCTAAACCATGTGAAAAACAAGTTAATGGAAAGATAGAAATTGATCTATTTGCAAATAAAATACCAAAAAGATATCAACTTATACCTCCCTTTTCCCAACTTGAACATAAAATTGGTTTAGCAATGATCTCTTTGCCTCTCTAACTTGACAATGAACCACCGCTTTCGGTATAGAATGTTTTAGTGAATCACAAACCATGTTGATATAACCATTAACATTTGACCCTGAAATAAGAGTCACAGAATAATTTAACAACCATAAATCTGTTTCTTATAATTTTTTAAAGGAAAAAATCTGAATAGTGAAGATTAAATCCAGAGATCTATGGATATTGTTGAAATAAAATTCAAAATAAATAGTAACAACTAATAAAACTTTTGTTGTTATTTAGTAAATTTACTGGGACATACTTGTACCAATAGATGGATACGAAGTCTTGACGTAATTGTTGAAATAAAATTATCTCGAATAAACCCCATTTATTTCCATGAAATTGCAACCATCGGTTAATCCATTTATACAAAATCCTCGCTTTAGTATCTAACTTTGCAGAATGGCATTCACTAGGTCCTTTCTGGTACTAAAATGAGGGTCTTTTCGCAAAGCTTGAAGCTAAAATGAGAATTTTATGAAGTTAGGGATTAAAGTGACCAACACTTACAATCTCACGAACTTGAAGGAGGATTTATTCAATAGGTGTTTGTACTTTCTCTTTGTAACACACTTCTACTCAGACCATATCTCCCAAACATCAATTCAACATCATCTAAATTGAAAAATCAAAGCCAGACCAAATATAATACTCAAAATAAATGATTATCCAAACACCCTATTCTTAATTTTGTAGAACCAAGAATTTGCATAAATGATATACAAGAAAAAGGGTGAAGTTCTAAAGTCTTGAGGAGTGGACTTCTAAGCAGTGAGCATGAATGCAGAGAATTGTTTACCGATTTTACTGAGGTGACTATCTGAGTGAGTATCCACATTGGGTTTAGGAGTACTTCGATTTGGGTTCTTTGGATCTGAATCTTTTTCTGGTTCAAGATGCATCTTCCGAAAAAATTCCACTGTTAGATAGCCAGACTCCATATCCACCATCCGGATCACAGTCCTCCTACTTTCTTCACGGAATCGTTCCAAAGCATCGTTTGCAGCAGCAGCTATATCAGCTTGAAGGGTGGGAAACCTCTTCAATTCCTGCTTGAAATAAATTTATAACAAGTAGAAGATTTATTTCATTTGTGATTTCATGAATATTGAGTGCAATAAGGTTGCATTCCGTGCAATGTTAATTTTGTATATATGTAAAGCAATACTATTGGTACATGTTATGTAAATTAGACATAAGGATAATTGTTTCTGTTCTTTCCTTTTAAGAGGAGTTATAGTTGTTTTCCATAATTTCATGCATCTAGTATTTAAGAGAAACATAGTTCAAGTTTACATAACTTGTGTTTACACTTTAAGAGTTTTAAATTCTAAAACAAAAGTATATAAATGCTAAGATGTTCTTTCGTACTTGAAGTATGAGATATTCTATGTGAACTTGAGCTCAGCCTAATCCATCTCTGGAAGGACGTGGTTTTGTTGAAATATTACACGTGGAGAGGATTTAAAACTCACTCAGCCCAAAAGCAGTATCAGATTGTGCCTAGAAAGGTAGAGGAAGGCGAGGGAAAAACAAAAAACAAAAAAGAAAAATAGAAAGATTCCAAGATAGAAAATGACTTAGATTTTGACACGTGACACCTGGTGTTGTTATGTCAATTTAACAGAAGAGGTCACATTGAGTCTCTTTTAAAAATAGTAGGGACTAAATTAAGTAAACAAAAAATATATGAACCAAAATCAATTAAATACCTAAGTATAGGAACCAAATTACTAATTAAAAATTTTAAAAATGTAACATATAAGAAATACAAATATGTAAAGATGTAATTAATAATAACAACGACATTCAAAAAGAGTGGTACAATCGTCTCTAACCTCACTATCCTTCTTGGACCTTCCAAATAACTCTTTGAAGGGTATCTTCTCCTCGAATTTCCCTCCCTTGAAAACCATAAAATTCTTGAACATCTCCCACAACAACTTCAAAGTATCCACTACATTAAACAGATTCAAAATGTTCAACAAATCGGCATTCATTCACGCTGGCAACAACTTCAGCTACACCGCATCCAAAATGCCAAAGCTAGGTGCAATTTCGACATCATCTTCAACTTCAACCCCACAACACGAATAGTCCCACCACATCCAGGCAGAGAAGAAGAGGTTGAGAGAGTAAAACAAAAGTCAAAACAAAAACCAAGAAGCATGATTGCGGACTTGTCATGTGCCTTGACAATCGTGCTTATCAGATTGTGCCTGTGCGTTGTGTGGCGTTGAAGAAGGAAGAGGATATTGGTAAAAACAAAGAAGTGGGCGGTCTCTAAGTTGTTCCTAGTGAGCATGATGATAGAGAAATTGGGACCATTTTCCTATCAGACAAAGTTAGGGACTTCATGGGTGTATTTCTAGTTAGAATCACGATTTAGAGAGTGATAAGAATAATACAATTACCACACAAATGATACAACTATGATACGGATGATAGAACTGTGATTCAGGAACACAAAAGAGTTTAACTACGATTAGTATCATGAGGTTGCGAATTGTATCGTATCATGCGATATGAATCGTGTATCTTATGATATTTACTACCATGATTGAGATATATAAGGCTAGGTTGGCCAAAGGGTTCAGTCAAACTTACGGAGTGGATTACTTGGAGTCCTTTGCACTAATTGCAAAATTGCACTCGGTCAACTTAATTTTGTTTTTGGCAGCAAATTTTGATTGGAATTTCCAAAAATTTGATGTGAAAAATGCATTCCTACATGGGTATCTTCAGGAAGAAATATACATGGAGTTTACCACTAGCGCATACAATGCAAATTAAGGCCAACACGGTTTGCAAGTTGATAAAAGTACTATAAGGGTATTAGGGTTGAAATAGTCACCTAGAGCATGGTTTGGAAGATTCACCAAAGTCATGATAAGCCTTAAATACAAACAAAGCCAAGGGGGACCATAATTTATCTATTAAACATTCTGATTTTGGGGGAGTAATAGTTCTATTGGTTGATTGATATTGTTGTTACAGGAAATGCTAAAAAGGAGCAACACAGGCTGAGTCAGTGCCTTGCCAAAGAGTTTGAAATCAAGACTTTAGGAAAGTTAAAATATTTTATGGGAATTGAAGTAGCCCATTCCAAGAAAAGGATCTTCATATCTCAACAAAAATACATCATTGAGCACCAGCCATAGAAAATAGATAAAACAACCTGCAAATCAGCAAGTACACATGTTGATCCAAATACAAAGGAAGTGCAAAGGATGATGTTGCTATGGATAAAGAAATTTACCAAAGACTTGTTGGGAGACTTATTTAGCTATCTCACACTAGACCAGATATTGCTTTTGCTATGAATCTAGCCACACAATTTATGCATAAACCAAAGGAAGTACACTTACAAGCTACTCTTAGAATTGTGTAGTATTTAAAATAGACATCAAGAAGAGGAATTTTGTTCAAAAGAAAACAAGAATGTCAATTTTGAGGCATATACTGATTCTGATTATGCAGGTTCAGTTATGGATAGGAGGTCAACTATTGGATATTGCACATTCCTTGGTTAAAATGTCATTACTTGGAAGAGTAAAAGACAAAGTGTGGTATAGTGCCAAACCCGAATTTGGAGCAATGGGCCAAGGAATATATGAACTATTATGGCTAAAGATTATACCAAAAGACTTAATGATAAATTGGGATGAGCCTATGAGGTTATATTGTGACAAGAAATCTACAATCAACATAGCTCACAACCTTGTACAACATAGCTCAAACATTTTATCAAGAAAAGCTTGACATAGGCTTGATTTGCACCCGATATGTGTTTACTCAAGGACAAGTTGTAGACATACTTAACAAGAGGTTGAACAACAGTAACTTTGAGAGAATTATATTCAAGTTGGGAATGGAGAACACTTGTTCACTAGTTTGAGGGAGAGTGATGAGATATATTATGAAGTTTCAGATTTTATTCTATCAAGATATTTTAGGAAGTTTATGATTTTATTCCTATTAGCTTAGGTTAGGGTGAACTATTATAAACTACCTACTCTTGGCCGTTGTTTAGACCCTTTTGAGAATACCATGAACTTGTTTTAAAAGTATCATATGACCCCTATAACGTAGCCTGAGTTGTTATTGGTGGCAGGGGTGGAGGACAAGGATTTTTTTCTTAAGCCATGGATCACAGAACTCTTGATACCGTATTTGAGTTCTTGACAAAGAGTGAGAGAGAACAAAAGAGAAACAAAAAAGAGATAACTTGTATTATTGAAAAATTACTTATAAAATAACAAGTGTTCTCTTTATATAGGGAGAAGAGAAACATAGCTGTAAAGAACAGTTGATGAAGCAACTACAACAAATACTATAGCAAACTTAATACAACACTAACACTAAGAAAGCTACCCTTTACCCAAAAACTGTAAGCAATTCCAAAGTCTAAACATACACTTAAAGCTCAAGATAAATTTCAAGATAAACAATCTCAATATTCTAACAAATTTTATTATGAAAGACTATTTCTTGCGCCTTTTTCTCCTCCAACTCCAGTTTCTTAACTCCAATTCCCCATTTCCTTGCTCCAACAGCAAAACAGAACACTAGTATTTGACAGTGAAACTAGAGCAGGAGGGAACACCAATATCTCCCCTAACAAAGATGAATTAACTGTTGACTAATATCGAGTCCATGACACTAGGATTTATTATTTGAAAATTGGAGTCTTCTGAACGAGTTTTATTAACTTAAAAAAAAAAAAAAAAAGACTGTTCCTACCTCAGTTTCTGAAATTGACTTTCGAACAAGCTCCTTCAGAATTAGGTGGACCTGAAAGTAGGTATTAGGAATCCATTTGTAAGCATAACAAACAATGGTAAAAAATATTGAAGAAGAAACACTTATGAGGCAATCTTTTTCAGAATGAAACGACACGAAGTAATGCAGGTAGTTAGACATACAAGAGGTAATTCATTCTTTTGGAGTAACTTCTTGTTCCTATTTGAATGCTAACAAACAGGAATAAGCAGTACAGAGAGAAAATATAGGTTAAACAATAAAAATGTGATGGACTAGAGGAAGGGTGCACATTTTCAAATTTAAGGTTTTTGCAATTGAAGATTACAGTTTGTAGCTTGGAAAGTGATTTAAAAATAGAAAAGAAAATGTCTGCTGGATTCTTACAGTGTACAATCAGGGTTTAAAGTAGCTATGACAAGGGGTTAGGTTGATAAGGTGGGAAATCAAAAAACATTCTCATGTTATTTATTGAATATTTTATAATTTAATTTAAGAATGAAATACAATTTTTTTATAATAATTTAAAACAAAAAACATGTTAAATCAATTAAATGAATATCTGCCAAGTCCATCACATATTTAAACAGAAGAAGAAATAAAGTGAAGAGGGTTACAGCATCCACAGAGGCTTCAGCTGGGCCTTTGAAATAGCCGATAGATCCCTCAATAAGTCTTCTGTAGCCTTGCTCTGGAGCAATTAGATGAGGCTGATAACCATCCGCTTCTGTAACTACTCGTTCAACATTCTTTACGGAAAGATGACGATTAAATGGAAGCTTTTTTAAAGCAGCTGGTAATTGGTGGTCAAAAACACCATATATCCGGTCCCCACCAGGACGGCTAGAATACCAGTTCGTTACTTAATCAAATATATCAATTCTCCAAAAAAATTAAGACAATAAGGAAAATTACTTGGATAATTTTTTTTCATAATAAACACGTAAGATTAATCACTTGGTTTTTTCTAGTGCAGTTATGCCCAAAAGTACTAATGCGATTTTGTCCTCATCGTCCTGAAACAAAAAATAGGCACCACTTACCCTCCATCCAGGTGTTCTTTAAATACTTTGTCAAATGCTCGACACATCTGTAAAATTGTGTAAAGCTTCGCCTATATAAAGAGTAGCGCTACTTAGTACGAGCAAAACCCAAGATGTTTCAAACACAAGAAGATTGTCTTTTGATCGAAGTTCTGACCCCTGAATCCACAGCTATTGGCCTGCCAATTCGGTCTAGCTCTGCGTTAAGCTCGTCAATGGCTTTCTTTATTAAGGCAATGATACTGGGTATCTTCTGCCTAATAACAAGCTCTAAATGCTGCAGTGATAAATAAGGGAAATTGCTCACGATCACTTAAAATCAACAGAACAAAATCATTAAGGAAAATTACATGAAAAAAATATTGTTGAGAATACTTGGGATAGAAGTCTGGCCAGATATTCTGCCCCCATTTTATGTGCTAAATGTCCATATTCGGGGCTAGTCTCGAAATATTCACGCTCCTTCTTGCGAGCAACAATCATGTCAACATTTTTATTAATATCAGCTTGTGAACGATTGACAATTCCAACCCAAGGATGCTGCAACCTGTATTGTCTTCCTTCGAGAACCTTTCAATTCACATAAGCACAACTTTTCATCAGGTGATAGACTCAGTCTTAGTGACAACATCAAAACAGAACATAACCACTATGCAGCTATTACAGAATTATACCTCAACTGCATTAGTTCCTTTATCCATAAGATCTAGTTTTGTCAACACCCCAAATGTCCTTTCACCTGAAAATAGAAAAAAAAAATACCTCCACCACATTAGCTCCTTTCTAAACGAGTCTGGGATGAAAGGAAAGATAAAGGAAGATATGATCAGAGGAAACAGTGTCAGCGCTAAAAATTCCTTCAAATATAAGAGGCAGACCTGAAGGATCAACTTCTCTTGAAATTTTTATTGCATCTGAAGTGGCAATATCTTGGTTTGCAGGAGAGATGGCCAATATAATACAATTGGGCTGCACCATAAGAAAATTAGATTGCTTGTGATAGGCACATAGAAGTTGAGTGTTAAGATGTAATACATGCATCGGTTTAGTCCCTCTACCGTTTTGTAATTCGTTTCTTTATTTTTATGCTATATGGGTATGCTTCAAATGATCGATGTAGTGTGCCAACCTGGTTGTGATCATATGTTATATTGTAATGTTTTTGCATACTCTACTTTTAATTAAGAAAAAGGATAAGATGTAATGATTTTGGAAAAGCATATTTATTGGTACTTCGACATATATTATAGCTTACCAAAATTACACAATATTGTTACTGTTATTATTAAAATATTGGTACTTTTACATATAAGTCTTTTGGGGAGGTGGGCACCATAACTTGCAGAATGTTAGGAATCCAAGTGTGAGTCTAAGTTCCACATTGACCAGAAATGAGAAAGTAGAGCACTATATAAGAATAAAGACCCATAAACCCATTCCCTTAAGGTTTTGGGTTGAGAGTGGTGTCAATGCCTTATGTGGTTGGGCTTAGATCTCATTGATGTTTGTATCTCCCTAGTGAAACCCCCTCTGTAAAGGGACTCACCCTTGAGGGAGAGATTGTTAGGAATCCAAGTGTGAGTCTAAGTCCCACATGACCAGAAATGAGAAAGTAAAACACTATATAAGAATAAAGACCCATAAACCCATTGCCTTAAGATTTTGGGTTGAGAGTGGTGTCAATACCTTATGTGGTTGGGCTCAGATCTCATTGATGTTTGTATCTCCCTAGTGAAACCCTTTCTGTAAACCTAACAAGTGGTATCGATGGTTAAACCGGCTCAGACGAATGCAGTATGGTCCTAGTATCGAAAGTCTTCCTGGCAAGGGTTCCAGGTAAAGCGTGTCCCGTTAAGAAGAACGGCGGTACAAAGAAGGGCAGAAAAAGGAGTACTCGTGGTTGGGAATGCTTCCGCTGGAGGGAAGGGGAGTGTACCAATGTGGTTGAAGGGACTCACCCTTGAGGGGGAGATTGTTAGGAATCCAAGTGTGAGTCTAAGTCCCACATTGACCAGAAACGAGTAAGTAGAGCACCAGAAATGAGAGAGTAGAGCACTATATAAGAATAAAGACCCATAAACCCATTGCCTTATATGATTGGGTTCAGATCTCATTGATGTTTGTATCTCCCTAGTGAAACCCCATTTGTAAACTTAACACAAAAGGACTAATGTCATGTGTCCTTAAGAAATTAAATGAGTTAGAGAAAAAGCAAAGGAGCTAGACACTACAAAATTTTGACTTGGCACAGAAGAAAGGGTAAGACAAACAAATGATGTGGGTAATTGTGGGCAAGGAACAAAAACATGTGTGATGGTACTTAAATGATTAGGGAAAACTTTTATCTCTAAAATTAATGGTTGCATTGGACGTTGTCAATATCATTAATGCTTAATCTCCACAACTAAGACCGGAAGCACTTCTGAAAACAAGTGTTGGGAAGACATGGAAAAGTCTATTCAAGGCTTTCCACAGCACAAAAGCTTCTCATAGGGAGGGACCTAGATGAACGTGTAGGTGTGAGACAAGAAAACTCATAATGGTTTTGGTTTTGAAGATCAAATTTGGGAAGGGACAGCTTACTCTTATTCTTTATTTCTAATGACATGTCAATTAGATTATGCACTTGTGTAAGAACTAGAAGGAACATTAATCACTTATATGGCATCTCAAGGGTTACATATTTATTATTTTAAGACACTCTAGAAGACAAGGATTCCAAGGCGATTCTGGCAGAGAATCTTGTTACACAACAGTCAAGGTTTTTATCATTTATGTTTGTTTTGAAAGTCATAAACTGAAAAATCAAGATGTTACAAATCCAAGAACAAGTGGTGAACATTTGAGTTTTGACCTTTAAAAAGGTAAATATTGATGAATATAATGGAATAAAAATTGGTATGGTACTAGTTTCATTTGGGAAGAGATGTGTGATAGTAAGGTTTCTAATGTAGTCTTAGGTGAATTAAGAGGTTTTAGACCAAGAGAAACGGAATCTTAGTGGTGGAATGAAAAAAGGAACTTGTGACAACAATCCTAAGCTTTTGACAAATCATTGTTATGGGAAACTGTTATAAAATCAGAAAAAAAAAACGTCAAGGTTGTAAACCCAGAGAAAATAAAACATAGAAGAGAGTTCTTGTTGTGAAGATACACTATGGAAGAAGGGAGGTAAAGAGTCTACACTAATATTCTGAGTGTTGTAACTTATATATTACAACATGTTTCTCTCTAATTAATGAGAAGGGTGTAAATTTGCATAAAATAAATGTTACCACTCATTCTCACCCAACCAACTTTCCCACAAAACAAGGTTTATAATTAACATCAACCTGACAGTACTTAACAAACAGAAAAAGTCTCATTGTCCTTAAAATCAATACAATTTCAAATAAATAAGGAAATGAGTAATCTTAAATATTTTAACTAAACCTCTGGACAGGGTTCTAACCATTAGTTTCACATTCCAACGTTCAAATAAAACCTACTTGGTTATACTAAAAACAGCTTAATAATGAATCTATGGTTGATTATAATTTGAGTAAACAGTGATGGCAACTTTGAAAGAGATGATTGAAATAAAACTGTCTTCAGTCAGGAACCAGTATATAAGTTTTAATCTACAGGAACATGGAACATTTTTGGAAGGAAGTTCATACATAGTACATTGGCTTTAATTTCCTTCCTTTAATAGCCCCTTATTTGACGAAGGTCGTATAGCGTGCTTGATTAGTAGTTTAATACAATTTTATCATTCATTTTATATTAGAAGTACAATTACCTTCTCAATATAAGAGCGGACCATGTTCTCAATATCTTGAACAATAGAGTCTGATTGTCCCTCTGAAAACGAAACACAAATTCTATTATTTTTTAAACAATGAGTCCTTTAAAACTTAACCAACTAGTTTAAAAATACTGGGAAATAAGTGAAACTTTACCTACAGCAACCTTTGTCAACCCAGGAAGGTCGATGAGGGTTAAGTTCACGACTGCAGAGAAAGCCATGAAAAGTCATTATGCAACTATAATCGAAGTGTTACATATAAGTGAATGAAAAATGTGTTTCATATTCTTAGGACTTGATTTGCAATCAACAGAACTAATTCCAATGAAGTTTTCCAAAAAGCTGCAAGAATAGGATAGTAAGAAAATATAATCATGCTTTATCTCTCACTGCACGGGATTACATGTGATGGAAACCCATAAAATGAGTATTGAAAATGCTCCAATTAAATGGCTCCTCTCATATACACTCGCCCTATCTACATGTACACTCGCCCTCTGACTTCTGAAATCTGATAGTTCTTCCCATGATAACTGTCTCCCTGCAATTCTGCTGGTATATCTGTTTCTACTTGATGATTCTCCGCAGCTTCCTAAGTAGAGAGACATGACAAACAGGGTGTATACAAGTCTGTTTCGGAAGTTGTAACTTGAATGCCACTGCTCCAATTTGCAATAAAATCAAATAAGGTCCATAAACCTTGCTGCAATTTAGGATGGAGTTTAGTAGCCATGGTAGTTTCTCTAGTATACCCAATCCCCAGGCTTAATCTACCTAGCTATCTTCCTGTTTATATTACCACAATGTCATTTGATTTTGTGCGCTAGGCAAATCAAATTCAATTGCTTTAAAGTCTCATCCTGGTCCATTAAGTCTTGAGCCATGGCTTTCACCAAGGTTTCTCCATGTAGAAACTTGGCCAAAGAAAGTGGAGGTCTTCTGTAAGACCTTGAAAACTGGTATTGTACTAGTACCTACTCGGCCCATGGGATGAATTCTTTGTTGGGTTTTTAATAAACTTAAATGTATTAACCACTATAGGTAACTAGCCGTTGTAAGAAACTAGCCGTTGTGAGTGGTTAATGCACTAGCCGTTGGAGTCTAGGTAGTTAATGAGTTAGCCGTTTATAGTCGTTTATAGCCGTTGAGAGTACAATGGTGAGGAAATGTGGGTCTATAAATATAATGTATTGTAAGAACAAAAACAACACAAGAGGTGAATAAAGTTTGTTCACGAGATTATAGAGTTGTTGTCTACAAATTGCTAACAAAGTGGTATCAGAGCTAGTTAGCTTGAGTGTTTGAGTGAAAAAAAGAGAGCTAGAGAGCTTGAGTGCTTGAAAAAAGAGCTAAGTGTTTGAGAAAAAAAGAAAGTGAGATGGCCAGTCTTACAAACAGTATTTCCTTGCCCAAGTTGACAAAGGCTGTCAACTATGACAATTGGAGTCTCAAAATGAAGGCTCTTCTTGGATCCTAAGAAAATTGGGAGGTGGTTGAAGATGGTTTCGATGAACCAGCCAACACTACAGGTTGGTCAAATGCCCAGTTGAAAGTGCTGAAAGACGCACGTGTGAAGGATAAGGCAGCTTTGTACATCCTGTACCAAGTTGTGGACGAGTCTGACTTTGAGAAGATTGCAAGTGCCAAATCTTCAAAAGAAGCGTCGGATATTTTGGAGAAGGCGTATAAGGGAGATGACCGAGTGAAGCAGGTGCGACTTCAAACACTTAGAGGCGAATTAGAGAGCATGAGGATGAAAGAGACTGAAGGAGTAGCCGAGTACATTACTCGAGTTGAAACTGTGGCGAACCAACTTGCTAGAAACGGAGAGACGTTACCTGCTAGCCGAGTTGTGGAAAAGATTTTGAGATCTCTAACAGATGACTTTGAGAACATGGTATGCGCGATTGAAGAGTCCAAAGACTTGTCAATGCTCACGGTTGAAGAGCTTGCCGGGTCCCTTGAGGCGCATGAGCAACGGAAGAAGAAGAAGAAGGTTGAGGCACTTGAACGATTACTCCAAACGAAGATGTCAATTAAAGATGAGAAAGCTCAGAACACTCAAGGCAGAGGACGATATCGAGGAGGTATAAGAAGCGGTCCTGGTGGTAGAAGTCGAGAACAAGAAGAGAAAGAACAATCCGGTCAACAAAATTGATACGGAAGAGGACGAGATCCATGGAGAGGAGGTCAATAAGCAACTCAAATGTTGAGTGCTTCAAGTGTGGAAAGTATGGCCATTATGCAAAGGACTGTTACTCGGGCAAGTGTTTCAGTTGTGGTAAGTCCGAACATTTTGCCAAAGATTGTAGATCTGAAAGTAGAAATGAAGAGATGATTAACCTCACAGAAGAAGGAAAAGAAGAAGCGACATTGTTGATGATGGTGCGTAGCTCGGGGGCCGAGCATAAGCAAGTGGAGAACTCGGCAAGAAGACCGAATAGCATGGAGAATTCAGCAAGAAGACGGAGTATAGTTGATAACTCGACAAGACATTAGAGTAGCGTAGATTACTCAAATAGCACAGTGGAGCGCGTGAAAAGCTTGAATAGCTCAAAATTTGAAGAAGAAGAGCTTCTAATTTAAAGGTTAGAGATTGCAAAAGAAGACTTACAACAAAGTATTGAAAAAGAGGTTAGAGACAATTTAATTCTACAAGAAAGCGTAGAGAGAAGGAAACAAGCTTTGCAAAAGCGGCACTTGAAATTTGAAGAAGATGTTTCAAGTTTGCAAGAACGGTTACAAGTTGAGAAGGATCTGAGAGCTGCACTAGAAGTGCAAGATGAGAAGTGGCGACTTGAAATGGATGAGGAGATTGAGGAGATTGAGCACAACAATATGTGGGTGTTGTATCTTTCAAAAGGAAGTCGGCCTATTGATAAGAACTCAGTTAACGATAAATCGGCCACAAAGACAAAGAACCCAATGAGTAACAAGTCGGTCAAAGAGAAGAACAAGTTTGCCAGTAAGGATGCAAAAACTGAGAGAGCATAGAACAAGATAGTCACAGGGAAAGCGAAGTACAAGTCGACCATAGATAAAGTGAAAGGAAGTCAGTCATGAAGAAAGCGAATAACTTAACTATTCATGAAAGTGACAATCACAATGTGAGAAGAGTTATTGCACGTTGGAAGCCGTGATGAAGAATAAAGGAACAAAGATGGAGAATAAAAGAAGCATTTAAGTTTAAGGGGGAGTTTTGTTGGATTTTAATAAACTTAAATGTATTAACCACTATAGGTAACTAGCCGTTGTAAGAAACTAGCCGTTGTGAGTGGTTAATGCACTAGCCGTTGGAGTCTAGGTAGCTAATGAGTTAGCCGTTTATAGCCGTTTATAGTCGTTGAGAGTACAATGGTGAGGAAATGTGGGTCTATAAATATAATGTATTGTAAGAACAAAAACAACACAAGAGGTGAATAAAGTTTATTCACAAGATTATAGAGTTGTTGTCTACAAAGTGCTAACATTCTTCCCAGCCTCTAAGTTGTTCCGAACAAAAACACCTCGACAGCGTAGGTTTCCACTATTCTATTTAAAACTTTCCTTTGACCATTAGATTTTGGGTGGGTATGTTGCACTCATTTTCATTTTTAATGTTGTACCTGACAACCTCAATGATTCCTTCCAAAAGTAGGATCTCTATGATTGACAATGGAAATAGGTATCCCATGTAGTCTTATAATCACTTTAGCTAAAACCTCAGGAATCGTTTTTGCAGAATATGGATAAAATGCCTATTTTTGCTTAATTTGTGCACCACCATTAGAGCCACATCAAATCCTTTCGATTTTGGGAGCCCCATAATGCAATCCGTACTAACTTCTTCCAAATTGCATTTGGAATGAGGAAAGGCTGCAGAAAACCTGTGGGAGAGGATGCTTGATACTTACTCCACTGACTTACTTGACAAGCTGCCATCAAGTTAGTGATTACTCCCTTCACTACTATCAAGAAAAAAGATTGTACCATTCTACGATATGTTCTACAGATACCTGAGTGACCTCCCACTGGCGTTGCATGGAATTCATGTAATAATCTAGCAATCCACCCTGAATTATAATATAAAACTAACCTCCCTTTATAATATAGTTCAACTATATAAAATTTAGCCTTACCTTTAAACCACGTGTGCTTTAATTAATTACTAAATAATACTTTCAATGACAAGGGGTGATGGTTAAAAGAAACAAATGACAACGTTACAAAGTTATAAAATCAGTTAAAGTGTTTGTGCTGATTTCAACAGGTGATGGAAATAAATACCATTTGGAGAATATATGCTGAGTTGAATTGGAACGTTTGAAATTGCCTTTGTTTTCCCAGTTATACGATCTGTTTCATCTGAAATTTCTTGTCTCACAGCAGCTGCATGGGACATATGAGGAAACGTGAGCTCAGTTTCTACAGTTAAGACCTTTGCTCTGATTGTGTTGTAACCCATGATTTTAATTAATTGAGGATCAAATAAAGCTTAAATATTTATAAATCAAAGGCCCGTCTAGCTCAGTTGGTAGAGCGCAAGGCTCTTAACCTTGTGGTCGTGGGTTCGAGCCCCACGGTGGGCGTATTATCAGGCTTTACTTTTTACTTTTTGTTTTCTGGGTGTGCTTTGGTCTATATCTTTTGCATCCAGATAAATTTTTGTATCATGACAACAAATTCTGCAGCTTAAATCTACCACTCTCTAAATGACGGAGACTGTGGTCCACTAAGCTCAGTTAATTATAATCTTCAACCCATGATTAAATCAATAGAAGACTATACAATACAAGTGGCTTACCTGATGTAAGTTCATCATTAATTAATGTAAATCTTACTGAATTACTGAATTAGCTAATGTTCATAGAAAAGAAATGTTCATAGTCAGAAACATCTTTACCAAAGTCAGAGAATCTCTTCCTTGGTTGATGAAGAAACTCAGCATATTCCTGTTTCCCATCTTCTGTCTTGTGAAGTTGCAGCACTAGTGGCCTCCGTGTGACAATACCTTATGATGAAAAATAATGTCATAAAGGCGTTCAAACGAATAAAAATAACCATTCTTTGCTGCCATCAATGCAATAATGACCAATGTAATTGCTTCAAATAAAAGCAAAAATAAACATGCCACAAACTAGAAATTAATGAAAATTTCTAAAAAAACATATATATTTCCTCGAAAGTATAAAATTACAAAGTATCGTTTAATGTTCCAGAAAAGTAAAACCCATACAATAATATACTTGACGAAAGAAAAAGGGAAAAGATGACCGAATTCCAATTCCTCGTAAGACAGCTCCTTCATACAAGTAAATGGCAGCAACAAACTATATAATAACCTTTATTATCATATTTAAAATTGATTAAAAAAATAAACTAATGTCTTTTACACTCCTATCTAACTATCTGTACGTAGTCATAACTTTATATTTTTCCAATAATAAAATTATATTGTAGAAATAGTATCAATGTTCTTCTATTTAAAAAAAAAAAAATACTAACTAAATTATTTTCGAAAATGTGTATTCCATATCGAAAATTTTATATCCAAAACTAATATCAAATTAAGTAATACTTTAAGTGAAAATTACCAGATCCACGTGGCAGAAAATCCCTTCCCACAACACTTTCCAGCACCGATGATTTTCCTGAACTCTGGTTCGTTTCCAAAATCGCAATCAACCAATCATAATATATTTAACAAACACGATCAATCGATCACAAAACGAAGAAAATGTCACAATCGAAGAGAAGCGCGCGTAACCTAAAGGCACCTGTCCTCCAACCACCGCGACGGTGGGAAGCGCCTCCCACAGGGACATTCCCTCGCCGCCGTGGTCGCCGAGCACCGTGCAGGCGCGTTGGATCTTGTTGATGAGACCGATCAAGCTCGTCATGGTCGCCATTTTTCTCGAACAACTACTATTGCCAGAAAACGATTCGAAAAAACGGCTATATAGTGGGACTGAGTAGGGAATGAGAATGGTCACACTTTTCACAGATTTTGTTCGATGTCGAAAACTGATGTTGCGTAAGTGTGTGTTATTATTTGCATGGGAAATGCAGCAACCGAGGAGAATGTGTAACTGAATGCGTTAGCCTAGTGTTTGTTATGTGGAATAGAATGAACGTGACACGATGCATGGTTGCATTTCATCTCATACTTGGTTTACATCCACAGCAATCAATTTTTCACGCGGATACAATGTTCATTTAAGCATATGTGCTAATTATGTTTAATTAAGGGAAAAAAATGAAACCTTTATACATATCTATATCTTAAAAAAAAATGAAATACAACAGAGATAGTGGATTTTAAATAATAGCAATTTTCAGAAATGAAACTAGGTTTTTTCTTGATGGAACATAATATTTTAATATTTAAAATAATTATATAAATATATAATATTTTTTGAGGATTTTAGTTCATTACTTTCTCGATGTGCTTATGATGAATCAATTTAACTTGTGTCAATTGGACTAACAAATTTTTGTTTTTCAATTTAATTTGGAGTCTGTTAGTTTTGAGATTTCACAAACTAAGATGAAATTAATATACATGTCACTTATATAATGAATCAACTTTAGCAATATATTTTGTCGATACCCAATTTTGTATTCGGTCAAATAAATTTGTTCTAAAAAAAATAAAAAAAATACATATGTTTTTAATTAATGGTAGAAAAAAAGAAAAAAAAGGTAAAATAATTTTTTTTAGATTTTCAAACTTCAAAGTTTAGCATAAAAAAAAGGAACAACAAAAAAAAAGGGGGAGCCCATTTGTTTTCACACCCTTCCTCGTTAGTAATTAAAGTTTTTATACATATCTTTACCTACTATTTTTGTTTTTTACACCCTCTCACATATACGATTTTAATAAATAAAAACAATAATATTTCTGAAAATAATTAGTATTAATATCTTGATAATATGATTTGATTTACATGATGTGTTGAATCAAATTCTGTTTTTTTGCTAAAGAAAAATATATAATTTTAATGACTAGAAACAATATTTCTGATAATAATTATAATCAATACCATGAATATTATAGTATGATTTGATTTCGATAAATAGTTTCATCGGAACCAATTTTTTCCTCACATATTTCATTATAATTAAGATTAGGATTTCAATAGTATTACAGGATGTTTATAACAGCACAAAATCTGTTAAATACAATTCACAGAAAAAAATTCTACACTATTCTTCTTCTATTTTCCATCACCACAACAATCATGTAAAATTGATCACCTCATGATTCTCTCAGTTGGATTTGCTCTGTTTGTTGTCTTGAAAGGTAAGTTCTTTATTTTGCTTGTTTTTGTATTTGCGTCTTTTCATGAGAATAATGAGATTAATGGATTGTAAATTCTAATTTCATTACTATGTTACAATATCACGCACATGTATGATCAATTAAACCAATATATTTTGGTTAAATATCTTTTTGGTCCCAATTTTTGTCAAGTTGTATCAAATAAGTCCTAATCTTAGTGTTGTATTCAATTAGGTCCAAATTTTCGTCAATTTGCTCAATTGAGTCCTTTTTTGCTAACATCGTTTAAATCATTAACGGTCATGAACCGTGACTGCCACGTGTCACTTCGTGATTTTTTTTATTTTTATTTTTTGAATTTTTTTATTTTTTTAAATTTTTTAAATTTTTAATTTTTTTTAAAATGTCCACGTGTCAAGCCAACAACGTGCCACGTGTCAAAGTCAATGTTCTATATTCAATTTGGTCCCTATATTTGTTATTTTTATTCAATTTAGTCCCAATTTTTGTTAACAAGAACCAATTTGGTCCCTCTCCAAATTAAAATCAAATTTAATTTTTTATATTAAAATTCACATTTTTTATTAAATATTTTTATATAATATATTTAAATTCACATAATTATAAATTTGATATAAAAATTAAATTTGGTCACATCTTCAATAGGGACAAAATTGGTCAATTTTAAACAAAATTGGGACTAAAAAGAACAAAAATAACAAAAAGAACAAAAATAACAAAAATAACAAATATAAGGACCAAATTGAATATAGAACATTGATTTTGACACGTGGCACGCTACTGAGTTGACACGTGGCCATTTAAAAATAATTCAAAAAAATTCAAAAAAAAATTCAAAAAAAATCGAAAAAACCACGAAGTGACACATGGTAGTCACGGTTCATGGCCGTTAATGATTTAAACAGTGTTAGCAAAAAAGGACTCAATTGAACAAAATTGACGAAAATTAAGTCTATTGAATACAAAACCAAAATTAGAACTTATTTAACAAAACTTGAAGAAAATTGGGACAAAAAGATATTTTAACCATATATTTTTTAATGTGTACGGGGTATGATGTTAGGTAAGTTTGGGTTTGGTGTCGCTATTAATATGTGTTGATTGAAGTTTAATTAGTATCCCATTGTAGCAACAACTCTCATTATTATGAATGAATGTTTCTACCTTGAATGATTAATTGACATGAACTTAAATTTATATAGGTAACTTTCTTTTTCTTTTTCTCTCATGCCATATTATTTTTTATCTTGACAATTAGAAATATCCGCAACGATTTCAACCACATCCTGGATGAATTTGGATGGTTTTATGATAATGGTGGGACTTATGCCTAGTGTTCTTTTCTAGTCTAGGTTTGCCTCAGTTAACGTACATGTGGGACTTTTCTCACCTAGCCTAATAAAAACTTTACGTGCCCAGCCAAGAGCCATTCCAATTTGAGGTTTGATGTAAATGTGGTTAAATTGGTACATGGGCATTTTGCATTGAAATGTGGATGTGCACATAATTTTTATAGCTCAATTTGAATGTTTTTTTGTGAATTTAGGTTTCAAAGGATGGGAGGATCTAATTATATGAAAAACATTTCGTTAGCTTTTAATATTCTTATTTTAAAAACAAAAATTGTAAATTAAAAAAAAAATTAATTATTGAATATCATGTTAAATCTTGGATTTCATTGATAATTAAAAGTATACTAAAATTTTCAAATTTAAACTCTTATCTTAAATAAATTTTAAAAGAACTATGTAATTCCTAAAAAATATGTAAGATAAAGGTACAATTCTTGTCGGATTTAAAAATAAAAGTATTATTTTCTTATTTTCTTTATTAGTTTGTACATGCATTGTGTTTTTTTTGGGAAACAAACATATTAAAAAATTAATTTTATTTTGCATATCTAATTAAAGGAAACCGTCGTAGGACAAACGTTACAGGGTACTAATATCTTTCTACAAGTAATCGACTTTTGAACCAAAATTTAGTTTAAAAGACTATTTATTTTTTTAAGGTTTTTTTTGTAGTTTTTCATAATAAACTATGGTGCGATTCCTTTGAGTTTTTTAAATTTATCATCGTCATCCCATCACGATTTTAGTTGCGACATATTCAATTCACTATATTCTCTTTGAATGCGAATTTCAATTAAAAACTCGTGAATTTCTTTCCAATAATCATATTTTTGTATGTTTTGTCTATAAAGATGAGATGACTTGTGGAAAGTGAAAACTGATAAAAAAATTATGTATATGAAGATGTAGATGGATTGAAGTGATCAACTAAAAATATAAATTGCAAGAATGTAAATTACAGGAAAATAAATTACCAAGAAGCTCGTAAGAATTTTTAGAAAGTGATGACCCAAATTGTAACATTCATCACTAGATTTGTCAGTTTTCCTATTTGCGACATTCTTAGAGTGACGTTCTTATAATACTTGAATTGTAACCACAAATTTTCTCCTCCAAATAGTCCATTTATATATTTCCTCTTTTTTCTAACACATAAGCCACAATGAATAAAATAAAAATTACATAAATTGTGACAACCGCTTCAAAACCGCTCACGTTGAATTAGTTGTGCCAACTCACCCCATGTGTTGTAGCAGTTATCATAGGCTAAGTTCTTTTTCAATCTAGCACTGTTCATTTTTGATGTTGCAAGTGAACACTTTTCTCGATGCGAGCTTTCTCGATGCGAGCTTTCTCGATGCTCTACTTGAATTCTCAGTCATTCTTTGTTTACTTGTGTAACATCCCGACCAGATATTACGGATTTAAATAATAGAATAAAGAAATAAATAATACTCTTAGTTTATTATAACTGAGATTCCCAAAACCGTGGGAAAATTAAAACTTCATTCTCATTATCATATAATAAACTTTATAACCATAAGTCCATGCTCTTAAAATTCTCATAAAATATCCATGTTTGATAAAGTTTACAATTTAATCAAAACATAGTAAAATCATCAAAACTCTGATAATCTCGGTCTATCCATGCTTCGTCTCTAGGCATCACCAGATGCACCTGCAATATTATCTACTCCCGTGTACCGCGTACATGATCATCGTCAAACACAAGCAGATAGGGTGAGCTAACAAAATAAAACATATGCACACAATTCATATAATTTCAACACACCAAAGGAACTCATATCCTTTGATTTCATACACATGGCCACCACCATGTCACTCGTGTCCTACGTCTTCTGATGAGTACTTCAAGATGTCTTGTTGCCACACCTACCAGGCACAACTGGTAGAGCACGTGCGGAAACCATGCTACGGATCACACACCGCAATGCCAAGCGGAGTTCCCAATACGAATAACATTCGTAACGTCCCATGACTACCAAACTCGTCAGCTTGTTACTAAGGAAGGTAATCTAACTAGACCCATTAGTACACGCCACGACGTGCACACTTACACCGGCAACACTCGCCAACCCGAGCCACAACTCAAGAGTTCCTCGTGTTCATCCGTCATCCCGAGCCACAACTCAAGAGATGTCATTCCGAGCTACAACTCAAGGAATGTCACGTGTTTAACCCCTATCCTGAGCCACAACTTAAGGGATACGTTCTGAGCCACAACTCAAGAAACACCAACAAGTCGAACTTTGAAGTATCACCAAAGCTTTGTAGACCACGCACATTCAAGCCAACAAAGCATAATTGCCGCAAAATATCGCCTAGCGCAACTCACGAGTCGCTAGGTGCACCACGCTTCTAGACCGCCTGGCGGGTGTGATGAGATCAAACTTTTGCCCTCATTAAATGTTTAAATTTTGGGGATTCAATATCATTTTTGCGCTTTAGGATTGATTTTAGTTGCATAAAATATTATTGGATATTCTAACGTTTAATAATGCAACTGGAATTTAATTTAGGTCCTTAAGAGTGTGAATTTGAAATATTTCAAGTTACAAAATAAAAACTTTTGCATATTTAATTAAAGGTACCGTCTTAGGACGAGCGTTGTGGGGTGCTAATACCTTCCCTACGCGTAACCGATTCCCGAACCCAAATTCTGGTTTTTTGCAGACCTTGCTTTTTTTTATGGTTTTCCATAGTTTCCTATAATAACTATGGTAACAACTCCAAAACTCTTTTTCAAATTTTATTTTTTGTTTGTCGTCTCGTCGTGATTTTGGTTGCGACACATATAATATAAATATAATATATATATATATATATATATAATATATATATTATATATGTATATTATATATATATATATAATATATAATATATATATATATAATATACATATATAATATATAATATATATATATATATATATATATATATAATATACATATATAATATATAATATAATATATATATATATATCATAAATTAATATATATATATATATATATATATATATATATATCATATAATATATATATATATATATTAATTAAATATTTAAAATTTATTAGCGGGTTGGTGAGTCAACCTGGTTTATCACGGGTTCAACCCGA
>Ga0214544_1004419_pt1 | contig 28294 bp, 23 predicted proteins | sample CNSS3metaG_FD_160074 | JGI IMG/M metagenome (GOLD analysis project Ga0214544, IMG submission 160074) | Root nodule microbial communities from cowpea collected in UCLA plant growth center, Los Angeles, California, USA - CNSS3 | ecosystem: Host-associated > Plants > Roots > Nodule | place: USA...
TCCAAATGATCATGAAACCCTTGACCAAGGAACCAAAGTTCCACAGATGCAGACCAAGACAAGTAATTTTTTCCATTTAATTTTTCCAAAATTATGGAAGTAGTGCCCGAAAAAGATGGAATACTCCCTGAAGACATGATAAGTTGACAGTAGCTGGTGGACTATCCGAGAAAAAAAACAGCAGAACCGAACAAAAAACAGGGGTTCAAGAAAGAATCTTAGGGTTTTAGGAGAGAGAACCCTAAGAGACTCACCAAAACGCTGTGAAACCAGAAACGAAGGACAGATATGGACTCACGGTGCTCCGGCGAGTTAAACGAAGGTGGTCTGGAGATGATCCGGCCACGGGACGGCGGCGCGTGAGACCCACGCGCCTATGGAAGCAGCGGCGTTGAACGGCGCGTGCCGGCACGTGAAGCAGCGAACGAAGGCGCGACCATCTGGGTTGGATTGCGCTCCTCGAGGCGACTCGAACCTAGGTGATGGCAAAAATACGACGGCGGCGGACGGCGGCGGACGGCGGCGGCCGACGGCGGACAGCGACGGATGGCGAACGACGGAGGACCAGTCCTTTGACAGAGACAGGCAGAGCGGGATCGACCCGCTCTGATACAAACTCTCAGCAAGATCTATCAAATGTGTCTTCTTGGGTTATTCTCGTCTTCAAAAAGGATATCGATGTTACTCTCCCGAAATTAAAGAGAAGAAGATTTTAAAGGAATTTGAGAGTGTGTGTTCTCTCCTCTTAGGTTTCAATATTTATAGTACATGAGATACAATGGATGAGAGGAAAGAGGAGAATTCTAGAAGATGCTCCTAGGAACTAGAACTAAAGCATGCTCCTAGGAACTAGGACTAAAGCATGCTTCTAGGAACTAGATCTAAAGCATGCTCCTAGGAAAATGAATCTCCTTTAAGACTATTTATTCTAACATAAAGTTCAATTAAAAATTAGCAAACCTAGGTTGAATCAGAATAGACACAATGACCTGATGATTCTAGTTCCAGGGCACACACACACACTTATGCACAACAACTAGAGATGTTACATATCCTTATATTAAGGGCGGGACAGTTCCATGTTAGAGAAGCAGAACAGTGTGTCTACAGCTAAAAACCCAAAGCTAAAGATTCGACCACACAAGGCCAAACTCAAGGTGAGAGAAAGTCCCCTCACATCCATGGTTGCATGCTTGTGAATAAAATGTGCAGCTCCTGGATTTCTGGTAGCTCTCAAAGTCTTTTACTTATGGCATTTGCATTTCAGCCACGCTTTTCAATGTCTACCAAACTTTATGTCATGATAAAATTATTGTTTTAACACTTAACATTACAATACACATAAAACCATCCATGAGTTTTCACCTAATTCATGACATGAAATAGTTTTTGACACATCAATTATCGGAGACTCCATAACCTACCAGGTGGATTGATTATATGGATAAACCACCTATGTGTTTTAGTATAAACCTATCATTAACGAAACCATGTCATCTCTTTCCAAGGCTCACAGATTAGTACAAGTTGTGTTTGTTGTTGTCCATTGCCTGAGACAAACCATTTCTTTTATTTGGGCTTGGGACCAGTAACGTAATAATTTTCAACAGGCACATCATAAGAAATTTATCCAAATATAATGTTAAATTTCAGTTGATACAGCAAGAAGATTCTCCCAACAAATAAGATGACTAATGCACAAGGCTCCCCGACAAGTGGAGTCTAAGGAGGGTCCGTGTAAAGAGCCTTATCACCCATGCAAGCAAAGAGAGTGCTTTCAAGATTTAAAAACATGATCTCCAAACTTTTAGCTATCTCATTGACAAGACAAACACTGGATAAACTTTAGAGCAAATACACATGTAAAAATGAGGATGGGACATTTGTCCCTATGACACTTATTCCGTGATACTTCACTCAAATTCGTCATTGGTTAAAATCTTTCATTGGTTAAAACCCTCTCTTGGTAGCCCTTTTTGGGACGTTGACAACTGACTCTAATACCAATTGATATGCACCCATAGACTTAGGGAAGCCACCCTTAAAAGCTAGTTGTTGTTAAGGAAAACAGCCAAACACTTAACTACTCCAGCAAACATTTTATGTTATTTGATGTGGGACCTAGACACCCAATATTAACCAAGTCCCTATCGTTGGATCTGACATTTCCTTGTTCCTGTACATTTGTCTTGGACCATAATCAGTTACAGTCAGAGTTATCACTTAATGAGGTTTACAACTTTATTTTCTATAAGAGAAACAAAGGTAGTAAAGGTTGAGAGGAACTCCAAACGCCAGACACATGGCTTTCATCAATTGTAATTGTAAGTACTAAATCCAGATTAACTTACAGCTTAGATTCCAAAGCTAAGGAAGCTTGCAAAAAGCTAAATGAAAGAAACAAAACTACCTGCATATCATGGAAGTCTTTCCCAGCATGAGGATTTACTTCAAATAATGAATGAAGATATAAATGTAAAAAATATCTACGATCACTCTTATCATCGGCATTTAGAAGTTGCTTCACAACTTCGGGTGGACTTATTAAGTCCCTATTTTGGATCAACAAAGGAACTGCACGCTTGCAATCTAGCATCATTAATTGAACAACCTGCACAGAAAAACATTAAACAAATAAGAGTCAATTAGGTACAGACAGAACCAAACTCATATACTGCTTAAAATAAAAAAATTCAACAACTCTATAAACAATTCTGGGAATAGTGAAATCTTACTCAACCAATTTGGCAAATCTAATATGGTACTTTGTTCATTAATCCTCCTTTGTATGCATTCAATATATAAAAAAAAATATCCGATAGGGCAAACATGGATACCCAGACCTTAATAAACTACATTGAAGCTAGTAAAGAAAAAAAATCAGGTGATTAAAATAGAATGCCAGCAGATATATGAAACATAAATTTGTCAGGTAAGGTACGTCCTATAAAGAAAACACAGAATTCCAAGATTACCGTAACTTCTACAAAGCATAATTATACCTTTCCACGAATTGCATCATGTAGGTTATGTTTATCAATAAAATCAAATACTTCTGGTTTCAAAAGCTGAAAAATTCAACCAAACAAAAAAGGAAAGTCAATTAGCTATAATAACAAATAGACAATATGCTCTAGTATAAAGCATGCGTATAGCATTTAATACATGTCATGGCTGCCTGAATGCAAGAAAAATTTCTTTGAACACTTACATCGGCATACAACAAGAAGGCCTTCTCATATTGCCCATTGATTACATACAACTCTGCCAGTGCCTAGAACAAAATAAAAAAATGCTAACATAAATATGTGGTTAACAGATTAAAAAATGCAAGTTTGATTGATCAGACTGACCTCCTTAAGTGAATCAGTCATGGACGAAGTATTTAGCTGAGGTTCAATGGCTGAAATTACAGGTAATGCAGAATAAATTACAGAAGGCCAGGATTTTACAGTTGACAAGAGATCCTTATGAAAAGAAGAATTTGTAGCCAATGCAACAAGAGCAACCTGTAGAACCAAAAGCAGCATACAAGATTATGTATACCAAGCAAGTTAATTACAGATACTGAGCAAGCACATTAATTGTGACAGAAACCATTTTGTTTTAGCCAACCTCATAAGCAGTGTCACGTAGTCTGGGGTTTTCTGTAGGCATGTAAGGAACTAAAACAGGAAGTTGACGAAGATGTGCAAAATGGAAAACCCATCTGTTTGAAAGCAGTTCATTAAACAACAATTACAAATCAGAACACAGTAACAGACTAGCAAATAATGACATGTTGTACCTCTCCCAAGCTGGAGCTGATCCCCGAAGCAACTTGGGACAGAGAGATGCTGCTTCACTGTATTTTCTTTCCACGATCAGATGATCAAGGTACCTAGATCCCACCTGCAAAGATAGTGGGAAAAATGAAAAACTTCTCATAATAATACTCAAATGGACAAATTCAACTAGAAGGTAACAAAGCATATACACACAATATATTTATCCACTGTGATTTATTTCATAAAAAAGAACTAATATTAAAGAAAAGAAAAGTACAATAAGGGATACCGAAAGCCGGTAAGGTACCCTCAAGAGTAAAGACTTTCAAATAACTAAACTAAAACAAACATAAGAATTACCAATTGCATCAAAATAGAGTCTTGGGGAAACTAGACATTAAAGAAAACGGTCAATCATGCTTCAATACCAATCAAGTTGATTTCAAGTTTTATATAGATCTACGCGGAGCAGGTCAACAGTTTTACTTTACATAATCCAGTCACCACTAATTATATAGGAAATTACTACAAAATTCATTTCATTTCATCTTAAATGTCTATATAGAGTGTCATTGATAGCAAAGCAAATGATAATAAATTAATAGATTTCTAGAAAAACAAAGTAGTTGACGAGCTTTCACAAACATACAATCAACTTAAACAAGTGCCTACATATGCAATTGGGCAAATCCTCATTCTAATTATGTGCCATACATGTACCCTTTATTAGAAGTTAGATTGAAATAGGATAAACCATAATACCTCATCAAGTAGTTCACTTCGTCCCTGGCCAGATTCAACCACAGCCAATGCTTTTTCATGCCACCCATGCTGAAGAAGCCACGCAATATGATCTTCAGTATCCCTGATTATTAAAATGCACCAAATTTTCTAAATTATCTAATTTAACTTTTTCTGATCTTTAGAAAAACTTGGAAAATAAACATGATATTTAAAGGCTTAATTGAACTTTTTATCACTCAACTTTGGTACTTCTGCAAATTTTCCAACCTTTCGTTTATTGTACCATATAAGTAAAAAACTAATCCGTCAATTGGAACTCAGATGACATGATTATAAAACAAGTTGAAAATTCAAATGTTGGCCTATGTAGAATGGTACCGCATGTTAATTCTACTATTAGTGTTGTTTGTCGTAAACATTAACCCTGGCCTATCACCATTGTCAACAACATAAACCCTAACTAACTGTTTGAACTTATCAGTTTTCAGAAGCCAGTCACAATCTAAAAAAACTGGATGGCCTACATCTCTCCCCTCAACACCATCATCAACCTCACCACCTCCATCACCATTCTCTTCGGTATTCCCATATGTCCACACCCTTGTGCTAAAATATATTTTTCGTTTCAGATTTTCGGTACACACCACCATAAGAAGAATCAAAACAATGCAGAGAATGAGCAGCCACGTTGCCGAACAAATTGAAGATGGTTTAGTGGAACAGGCTCAATCTGTTGATAAAGTAAGAGAATTGTTGTTGAACTAGGTTCCACTTTGGGTTGGAAACAGTGACTTGATGCGATCCATGATCAACAAATTTGCAATCCACACATAGGGCATCATTATTATGGACGAAGTCGAGGGCCATGCATTGGAATTAGGCACATAGGAACGTGAGCATTTTTGTTGAGAAATTACTGTTTTACCAATTGCATCTTGATGAGCCCAGGTGGTGACAAAGGGGGAGGAACAAGGTATTTTGGTTAAAGATGAGGACTTTGAGGGTTTTGACTCTTTTGGTGTCGCATTGGAGCCTTAGGTGGAAGAGCTTGGAAGGGTTTTTGTTGAGAGAGTGTCTATGTGGTCAGGTTTTGGGTCAGATCCTGGGGGTTGGACTTGGGCTAGGAGAGTGTGGGTGGGTGGGGGAGGTTACAGATGATGAAGGTTTGAGACTTAGGTGGGTTAGTGAAGTTGGCAAAGATACAAAAGGAAATATCCAAAGTGCGGGGGAGTTAGTGGAAGAGACACTTGGAACTCCAAGAGGTTTGAGGTGGAGTGGTACTGAAGACCCTTTTGAGGAAGAATTAGTAGAGCCACATTCTCAAAAGGTTGGGGTCGGAGTAGAGGAAGGGAGGGTAGTCCCAGTTGAGGTGGGGATTTGGGTGGCAATAAAGGATTGAGAGTGGAGGGATGGGTGGTGTGGGAGTCGTTAGGATGTGGGCTAAGGCTTGAGAGAGGAGAGTAGCCATATATATTTAGATTTAGTGCACATGATCATGCCGACATGGAATTGTATCAATTATTTTATTTATTGGCAACATTATGATTCATAGCGGTTTGCCAATTGAGGGATGGGTAAAATGTGCCTAATTTTTAACTTATGGTACAATGGGCTAAAAAAAAGTTCAGTGGAAAAATTCGTGGAAGTGATAAAGTTTAGTAGTAAAAGTGCAATTACGTCTATCTTAAATGTATTAAAAAATTCCAGCATATTGTTTTAGCAAGAACTTTTAGATAAAGAACACACCCTATTTGTTTTTATTTCAAATGATATAGCTTCTTACAACCACAGCAACAGCATGCATTGCCGGGATAATTAAGGGAGGTTAAAATTTCCAATAACAAAGTGTACAAGTGTGAAGGGTAACATGGACAGATGACAGCATTCAGACATCAATTTTTTTCTCTAAAATGAGTCACAAAAGTAAGTTCCTTAGACTATATCATTCTGAAATTCTATAATCTATGATGTGTGAAAAACAATAATATACGAATATTAAACATAACACAACTATCAATGAACTGGACAACAATGATAACCAAATCAAGCTACTCCAATTAGAATTAGAACATTCGTCCCTGCAAGCAATCAACTGAAAACAACCATATCTTGTCTTAGAAAATACAAAGAAACACAAGACAACATTATCATGCTAAGTGGATATGATGAGGTTTAAGACAACTTTTTATCATAAGATGATTTCTTTTCTTACTAAATTCCTCCCCTTTCCTAGAGGGTGGACATGATGAGCAGTTTAAACTTCAAATATTGTCCTCTTTCAATGCATAATAAACAAAGGAAACATCACATATTATGTATTGGTCAAAAACATTTTGTCAACATCCCCCTCAATACTTTTATGGCCACAAGTCATACACAAATGCAACCAAAAGTTAAAACAGTACAATGGATAAAGAAATTGAAATCAACCTTGGCTTGGCAATAACTACATCCTTCAGAGATACAATATAGTAAAGTGGTTCATCACCTGCAGCCCATTGACCACCAGCATAACTGCTACCTACATTTGAATGAAAAACAATATTATGCAGATTTCAGGAAACAATATGTTACTAAGGTGTATATTAGAAAGGAGGAGCTCAGAGGATTCAGGTCTCTCAGGGAGGGAATGAATGAAGAAAAGATTTTGGGAGACAAAATAAAGGGAATTAAGATCCCATGAAGAAAATGGTAAATGCAACCAGATTACCACTGAGGCAACCAAGGGGAATTGGGGGAGGAAAAATTCATACGTGTTAAAAGAAAAGAGATGAGAAGACAGACGGGAGATGAAAAAAATGAAGAGTAGGGGTGTGCACAATCCCTGGAATACTGTGTCACCTATTTTCTATCAGCTATTTCGTCTCCCACTGTAAATCCCCACTTTGCAGGCAGTGATATCATACTAATGTCTGTATCAGTGGAATGAAATACACCATATTCAAAATAGCTGAATATGCTTCAGAACATCACAAACAAAGTAAGCCAAATGTTAACCTGAGAAGGGAGCATGAGCAAGAGAGTAGTCTTTCGCTCTGTAATGCTCGAACCCATGTACTGGCAGAGCATCTGTTGAAAGCTCATCATTATTCCATGTTACTATTCTTACTTCTGGTCTTTGTGCATTGCCCTGTTCAAAATTATTTTACTCAAGCTCTTAAAAAAGTCAAATTTTTGAATATATACATGAATTCAATAAATCACTTTGTAAGAGATATGTATTCAATACATCAATACAGTTATTTTAAAGGTAACAGGATATGGTATGTACAAGATACATATTTAAAAATGTATAAAAATTCAAAAATAAATATATAATTGCAATTCTACATATACAAAATCAAAATACGCATTTTTTAGGTATTGCCGAAATAGATAAAAAATTAAAAATCATTATCATCACAAATTACTTCCTATATTATTTACAAATTACATATAGGGATGGGATAACAATATCTATTTCATTCTTTTTCTTTAAATAATTCATAGAGAGACAATTTTTTAATCAGCTTCACCAAGAGACATGTTCATATATTACGCATACTTGTATGTTTCATGTAGTTTTATAAGGTATAAATGTTTTAAAGCCGTAGAACCTTCAACAATCTCAGTATAAGATAAGTGAAACAAATAAAAGTATCGGTATTTCACAGGTCTTGATACATCATTTACACTTATTGGAGAAGTATCCAGGAGTACTGACATCATGTATGTGAAGCAAATTGAAGTATTGGCGCTTCCTATTATAATACACAAAATACACTTTATTTTTGGCAAATACAATATAAATTTGATTGCTTTCAACTGACTTTGTTATGCAGCTTGAGTTCATTATTTTCTACACCCCCAAAAAGAAACAGTGCCCTCAAAAATCACAATGACATATAGCCAGAATGAGACATGACACATTAGGTCATGCTTGGTAAATCATTTTTCGGGTAAATAATTATTTTTTCTCTTTTCCAAAAGCTCTTTAGCTGGTATAACAATATTGTTTATCCGAAAATAAATAGAACCAACATGCACTAAATAGTAAATAATGCGCATTCCACATGCCTGTCTGTAATATATATGAAAATGTCTAACTAGTGGGAAGCAACATGGTGCTGATCTGGTACCATTGCTTACATATAACACTGAAGCAATCTAAAATATCCAAATGATCAAATTCATTGTTTGATCTTTCACAAAATGTAATAATAAATAAATAAATTTTTCAGCATGCCTATGCATTATAGACCAGGAAATTACTACTTCAAGTTATGATATTTGGAAGAATTTACCATTAAATGAGTAAAAGACAGAAGAATGAACAAAGAAAACAAGTTGTAGCATATAAACACAGGGAGGAGTTTACAATAGGATAGAAGGTCAGCGTGAAAATTAAAGAATTTCATTTCATTATTACCAATGAGCATAAATACCTGCCGTGAAGGAGCTGAGCTACTAAAATCCTTATCTCCATCTTCTCCAGGAATATATGCTAGAACAACCAAAGCATCACCAAAGGGAGCAAGCCCTGAGATGAAATAGCTGGTTTGGAAAGATGCCACGATATCCACCTGGGCCACACCAGACAGAGGAACCTGTCTGAACGACCCATTCGCTGCCCTTTGGTGAATTGTCCTTATTGAAGCAATTTTGACAGATGTTCCCCATCCAATTACCAAGAGGGTATCATCCTACAGTTATAGAAGGCATTAAGCGCCTCAGTTTTATCAAGAAATATACAGGAACATAGGAAATAATGGCCTTGCCACTGTTCAAATTCTAATGCAACAGAATAAGCGTTCAATTATAGCAGTGGAGACTGCATGGAAGAATGGTATAACTCGAGAGCTTGCCTAAATCAACATTTGACTAACCTGCCAGACCAGGTGAGGAAGTAAAAGCTCAGGGCGTGGGCTTCCTCGTGGTTTTTCAATAAATGTAACACGCTGGTCATTGGCAGTATCATAAACCTTCACTCCTGCATCATTAGCCCATGCAACAAGACTTGCTCTCCATTTCACAGCATGTATTGAACCTTCACCAGAGTGCAAAACCTTTGGGGAATGGTAGGGTGGGGTAGTTTTATCGTCAACAAACAAAAAGTACTGTAGAGTAGAGAATAGATATCTCAAGTATTAAAACATTCTGACAAACCTGATCACGGTAGCCCAGCCATTTCTTTGAATTCAAATATAAATGACCAGCCAAACCTCCAGCGACAAATCTCCTGGACATTTTCTTTGCATAATCTGGATCCAAGGCAACTGCCTTCATCGGCCGATGGTAATCAAACTTTAATTTCTCATCAGTGAAAAGGCTGTTTATCACAACTGATCCATCATCAGAACAGCTTCCAATATATTCACCTTCTGTGTCAAAGCTAAGGTCGTTGACAACAGAAGCATGTGCGGAGAATTCCTTAACCTATAACAAGGTAACTCAATTAGAAACGGATTCCTATAAATAACACAACACGCAAGCAATTGACCATGAGCCAACAGCCGCTACACAAGATTTCAAAGCGTAATGTCAACATAAACCAAAATACATCCATAAACCCATGCATAATCTGATTTTGAAGAGAATATCACGAAAACAACTCATTTGCCACACGAATTTCTCCTTTCCATAAATTTAGTCATGCCAGCTCCAAGTTGAGTAAATAACAGTTCAAATTCACAGAAATTACGAAATTCTGACCCCAGAGCTACGTGTAATCTCAAAGCGCACGGATTCAACAAAAACCAGATTACATCCATAATCCTTAGCATACATTTGAAGAGAGTATCAACCAACGAACTTCTCAATAATACAGATTGCTCCGTTCCATAAATTTTATCTACCCAGCTCCAATTCGAGTAACAGTTCGAATTCACAGAAATTGCGAAATCTCAAAGCGCACAGTGCTAGCATAAACCAAATAATATCCACAATTCCTAGCATACATTTGAAGAGAACGTCAAAGCATGCAAGTTCTCAATCACACGAAATATTTCTTTCACTCCATAAATTTGATCTAACCAGCTTCAATTCCAGTAATAATAGCTCAGATACACAATAATCGGAAGATTCTCCACGTCGAATTACGCAACGAATAGATGATCACACGTTAACTAACCTGATTCCCAAGAAAATCGAGGATGTGAACGGTGCCGCCGTGAGTGCCGAGAGCGATCATCCGCTCCGCGACGGCAATACATGACGCGGCGTCACTCGCTAGCAGCGAAGGTATGCTACCTCCCATTCTCTGGTACTTGAGCCTCGGTTCCTCTTCGTCTTCTTCATCTTCCACTTCTTCTTCGTCCTCTTCTTCCTCTTCATCTTCCTCTTCTCTCTCGTCGTCTCCTTCGACGCCGTTCTCAGACGGAAACGGAGCCATTATGATAGTTATCGCGTGAGGCCTCGTCCCGAGGAGAATGGTGAGTTGGCCAAAATGCGAAATGAGGGAAAGTGAGAAATTAGATCTGTTTGGTTGTGCTAAGAAAATCTTTTTTATTTAATTATTACCATTATTCCTTTCTTTGTTCCTTTTTTTTAAAAAAAAGATGAAATTTCGTGTTACAAAATTTTTCAAGAAAGAGGAAAGGTTCAAACGGTCCCTCGATAAAGTAAATTATGGAGTAGACGACAAAAACAACGAGGTGTTAGGTGCTGATTAGTTAAGAGGCGTGGTGCACTCCGATCCTCTACGTCCAGTTCTGCCTTCGGCTACCGCCTTGTGACATCAGAGTCCTTGATTAATCGTTACCCAAAAATCCAATGGTTCTAATTTCTGATCCAGGAGAGTATCCAAATAAAATTCTTAGCTTATACAAAAATAACAGCTAAACCTGTAATATAAAAAAAAAATGCATGCAAAGGCTCGTAGGGGATGAAATCAGTAATCAGGAATGAATGACGGTCCATTCTGGACTTTTACTTCTTGCATCCCCACAATTTATCCAGGCACCTCCTCAAATTTTTAAAATGATGTTTTTTCGAAAGGTGACTTTCGAATTATATATAGAAAACTGAGAAATTTTCAAAACAAGATTTTAAGAATGAACTGGCACTGGACCGATAATTTGAGAGATCCCTCAGAAGGGTCTTTCTTCATGCACCTTTTTTTCTTCTTCTTGTACCCCGGTATAAAAGTTTGTAATTCTGAAAAAAAAAGTTATTAGGTTAAATCATATCTTTGGTCCCATTTTCGTAGCAAAATATCAATTTGGTCCCTCAATTTTTTTTTATTTCAATTTGATTCCTACTTTGAGAAATTTGATGTAATCAAGTTCTTTCTGTTAGTGGTGTAGTAACGGCGTTAAATACGGTGTCATGTGTCAGTTCTTGAATTTTTTGAATTTTTATTTATTTTTTTAATTTAAACAAAAAAAAAATTTGCCACGTGTCAAGTTGACATTGTGTCACGTGACAGTGATAGTGTCACATGTCACTATTATGTCAGGTGTCATTTTCCTATTTTCAATTTGGTCATAGTATTTTAATTTTTGTCTCAATTTAGTTCTAATGTTTGTAAAAATTGTGCAATTTTTTTTCTCTCCAAATTGAAACCAAATTTAATTTCTATATAAATATGCACAAATATTTCTATCAAAATTAATATTTCAAGTAAATATTTTTAATAAGATTAAGTTTATTTTAATTTATATTTTACATTAAATCTATCCTAAAAAAATAATGTAAGATATAGACACCACCCACAATTACAACCAAAACAAGACTATCAACGACATCAACGAGATCATACTTCCTAAGCAACCACCAATGAACATCGACAAACATACTAGCCAATACATGCAGATAACGACCAAATACTACTCTTACAAAACCAACCACCTAATCCCCTAAAAAAATATCCACTACTACACAGAAAAGGCGACGATAAATAACTCCATTACAAACAAAGTAACAAATTTATACTAGGTTTACGAATTTGAAAACTTACGGTGACTACCCACACACTGGTTTAATAACCTTTGCAAAATAGGGGTTCCAAGATGATTACGACTTTAAACAATTGACTTCTACAACATCAACACCATTCAAGCTTCAACAAAACGTCAACAAAAAATAAGGCCTCCAAGATAAAGAACAATTTCAAAAGCACAACTACGATGCACACCATCAACAAAGCTTAAAGAAGTTAGGAGGAGGTTGAGGAAGAGGAATAGGACTTGAAAAAGACGAACACACTTCAAAACAACTTTCAGAATAACACTTTATTTGAAGAAATTTATCTTCTAAACAAACCTTCTTGTCTGCCTTTCAAACTATGCCACAATGGAAATCAATTTCAATTAAAAAAATTTGGCAGTGCCACGTATTGTTGTGAAAGAAGTTCTCAAATTTTGTGTGTCACTATATCATTTTCCTTATACATTGTCCGACCTTTGGACCCGACCGACTAGGTTCGGCATTCCACAGAGAACAACTTTCCTTAAACTTTGGTTGGGGTCGGCTTGGACCGACCTTCGACCAAGGTTTACTCGGTTTGACTTTGCGTTAGCCAACGCAATTCAACATTCAACTTGGGCTAACTTGGGTCAACTCAGCACGACATTCAATCCGGGCTCATTCGGTTCGACATTCGGCCTAGATCGATATTGTTCAACCTTGGGTTCGGACTCGGCTCAACCATCGGTCGAGACTGACTCGACTCGATCATTAGCCCGGATCGATTCGACCGAATCATCGGTCTAGATCGACTCGACTTGACCTTCAATCCAAGCTGACTTAAAATTGATATTCAGCCTGTGCTGACTTGACCATCGGCTCGGAACGACTCTACTTGACCTTCAAATCGAATCGACTTGGATTGATATTCCCCTAGGGTCGGGTCCGACTCAGGGTGATTTTGGTCGGACTGACTTAGTTCGACCATTGGCCTGAGTTATCCCGACTATACCTTAAGTTTAGGCTGAATCGGCTCGACTTTCACTTCATACAAATCGATTTGACCTATAGTTTATGCCAAATTAGCTTGACCTTTGAGTTAATCGATTACGAATTTCACAAGTCAGGTTGAAATTCGCCCCAAGTTGATGGTCGATCTAAGTCTACCTAAGTTGAAGTTTGGGCTGAGTCAGGCCATGAACGAAGGCCAACTTGAGTAATTCTCAAAATGAAGGCTGATCCATGTCTGGGTTGTGACGAAGGGCGATCCTAGTTAGCCCAAGACAATGGTCGATTTAAGTGGGCATGGGCCGATGGTCGAACCGAGTTAGCTCAGACTGATGGTCAATTTTATTTTGTCTATATCAATGGTCAGACCGAGCCGACTCAAGCGATGGTAAGACTGAGTAAGCCAGACCCAATAGTTGGTATAGGCGGTCTAAGTCGACAATCAGGCCGAGTTGGCCCAGGCTAGTGGTCAAGTCAATTTGGCTCGAGCAGATGGTTGGGTTGAGCCAGGCTCAGGGCAAAGGTCGATCTGAGTCCCCTAAGACGATAAGCAATATAAGTTGTGTCAGCTTAGTAGTTGACTTGACTCGGCCCGACTATCACCCAAGTCGAGTTGATCCAGGTTGATGGTTGAGCCGAGTCAACCTAGGTTGAAGGTCATGTTGACTCGACTTGGGTCGATGGTCATATCGGTCCAAATCAAAGGTCGAGTTAAGTTAGTTAGGGCCAAAGGTGGATCTAAGTTCATTTGTGCTGATAGTTGGGCTAAGCTAGAATTGGTCAATTGCCAATCTGATTCGGGCAGGGTCGATTGTCAAACCGGGTAAATGGCCAGGTTGAGCTAGCCTAGGTCGATGGTTGGGTTGAGTTAGCACGAGCTGATGATTAGGTTTCATCGGTGTGAGTTGAAGGTTGGCTGAGTCAGCCTTGACCGATGGTTGGGTCAAGTTTGCCCGAGTTAAAGGTTAAGCCTAATTGGGTCACACCACAAATTGAGTTGGGTTGGCTTGTGTTGAGGTTAGAGCAAAGTTGGCTCGCATTGAAGGTTAAGACGAGTCAACCTAATGTGAAGGTTGAAATCAATCAACCCTAGTTGAAATTTGAGATGAGTTAACTCGAGATAAAGGTCAAACCTAGTGGATCGAGGTTGAATCTTCCGGACTTGACTTGAATCGAAAGTCGATAGGAGCACTCTCGGATTGAACGTTGAGCTAACTTAACTCGGACTTAAAGATATAGTTGAATTTGGCTTAAAATGAAAATTAATTTGCATTATAAAAAAATTGAAATTTAAGATATTTCAATTATTCGATCCAAATAAACTATGTACAAACTGAAATAAATTTTTTTATAAATAATTTAAATACTATGCATTTGAATTTATCGAATTATATAAATTCATCATCAAAATACAAGGTTACTTATTTTAATTATTTGAAATTATTTTAATTAGTAAACTTCAAATTCTATCCTTTTAATTATTTGAAATATTTAAAATTCCTCAATTTTAATTTTTGTTTAATTTCCTCGTGCAAATAACTTATTTTATTTCAAATAATTTCAAATTTTCAAAATAAATGAATCAGTTTTTACTTATCACAAATATCATTAAACTTCAAATTATTTAAACCATACGATTAATGATCGGCAAAATCGCAAAATCCTGAATTCTCTAAAAAATTTAAAGAGATGATTTTTTTTTTGTTGAAAAGTGCTGTCTTCCAAATCATTAGGTACCACCAATTATTTCTATCACTATATTGATTATTCATAAAGATAAATTAAATTTCAGTAGTTTTTCTTTACCACTGTTTTCAGAAATTAATTCAATAATCACATTTTTTTGGTGAGAGAGTGATGAAGGTATTAATGATCTTATTTATTAAAAAAGGCTAATGTTTGTAAGAAAGAAAGGTGAAGATTTTATCTTATTTATACTCATTTAACTGTTAATTACTTGATTACTAGGGGTCTTACATTCCATATACACAAGCAAGTTTGATCTAATTTAGTTGCTTGATTAGCGTAAATTTAAGAAGTAAGTAACCTTTTCCAAGTACTGATCCCAAATCCCATACCACGCGACTTAATTTTTTTGGTAAAGCAACGACAAACAAAACCAGATGCGCGCAAAGTCAGTGTCTGATCCCAAATTCTAATCCACTTTTCGTCAACGAGCGTACCAAGCGAGGGAGCAACGATCACGTTCATGCACTGTACTGTGGCCAGTGAAGTAAAAGCAAGACCCGAAACTCTTCAACGCAAATAAATAACTACGCCATCGCCATATTTTCCAGTTCCGAACTCTCATTTTCATGCCACAACGTTCAGATCTCGCCGAGAGGTGAACGCAGCCGTTTCGCTATGAAACGCGGCTGTGAGTGGTGGATCTCGGCGTCTTAAGTTGAGATGCAGCCGAACTTGTTTCCCTTTGGAAGTGTGCTGGGGAATCCGTTTATTTTCAATGGTGATTTGAGCGAGGGAGGGATCGAGAGCTCTAGGGTTTTCTTCTTGCTCCCGTTCTTCTTGCTCTCCCAGGGAGGAGCAATGGATTTGTCCAAGGTTGGAGAAAAATTCTTGAGCTCCGTTAGGTCCGCGAGATCTATCGGATTGCTCCCTCCCGTTCCTGATCGTCCCGAGGTAAATCCACCTCTGGATCATTGTCGTGTAGAATTGCGTGGTCACCACTGCTACACTCGTTATGCTGAATTTGATTTTTAATTTCGAAACTATAGATGCGTGGTTTTAGTTTTAGATAATGCCGTGCAATTGGATTGCTAAAACGTGTTCTGTGTTTGTGGCTAAGTCAGTGTGAAGCGTTAACTATGTTGCTTTTGATGCATTTTATGCTGGTTTTGGATTTGATGATGTATCATTGCTCGGCGCCTGCTATTTGGTTGCGAAATAACACTGATCAAGACTTAGAACTAGCGATTGCGAGTTTGATTTGGAAAATTAATGAAATCATGAAACGAGTTTTGTCAAGAATATTGGTACTGTAAGTGGACTTGCGAAAAGCCATAGATGTTTAGATGTTTATGGTTGTAGAGAATACCATGGTTTTGGATCGCGGTTGTGTCTTCTCCGCGATCCTTAATATTGCAGGAATACTGTAGTTTTCAACTGCAAACCAAACACACTTGGTGGGCTATAAGTTTTGTGAATAACTCTTGTAATTTCACTCCTAAGCCCACCTACCAGCGAGCCTAACAGGGAAGGCTCGTTGTGGTTATCCTTATGGTCATATTCGTACAGTTAAGAGTTTGAGTCATATTTTCATGTTTTATAAATGTTGTTGAACAGGTTCCAGCTCGAGCTTCAGCAGCTGCTGCTGTAGCTCGTGCTCTTGCAGGGTTACCTCCTCATCAGAGATATAGTTTTTCATCAAGTTCAGAAGAATTGAGTTCAATATATGGAAGCAGACCTCAAGGCCCAGTGGTGGAGGATCTGGAGGATGAATTCTATGAAGAGGTGTTACTTTCTATATCACTCCTGTTTCAAGTTCATACTGATTTTTCTTGCAACCTCCTTTATGTTGAATGACAGAAACTATTTTCATATGGAGGTTCTTTTGCTCAATCTGAGGAGAAACCTTTTTGTTTGTTTATGTTTATTGAGAGATGGCAGAAAATTTTATCTTTTGTAAGTTTCTAAATAATTGCTTGTATCAGGAGACCTTGGGATGGTTGCTAACAGTTGAGAGCACATAACTTTTATTTAGGATTAGTTTTGTATCCTTAGACAGATCACTAATATAACTCTTCATATTAGGAAGTTTTTATACATACGAACTTGTTCCTTGGTTTTTTTAATTAATATTTGTGTATCCATTTATGTAGAACTTGAACTTTGGGTGATGGGAGTCCATAACCCTTAGTGATCAATGTTTCTGTTTTTATTTATTTATTTTTATTGTTTTGTTATTTTGGCTCATTTTCAGAAGAGACACAATTTCTTCACTCTTTTCTCCTCTTACTCATTTTTTTTTCTTATACAGCTTCTTCTTTAGTGTACTACTAATTAACAACTTATATATTTTTGATATCTTAATGTTTGTACTGATTATAGGAATGGGCCAATAATAAAACCCAGCATGAAAAATAGTACTGCTGTATAAAATTTCTCCTGATTATTAAAAATATTCCTATAATCTAAATATTTCTTGCCCAATATCACCGGTATGAAAAATAAGAAGGAAAAATTCAGTAAAATTAACATTGTGCTAAAAATATACTGAGGAAAAACTATCTTTTTGTGCCCTCTAATCTAACGAACTCAAGACTTAAAGGAATGTAAATGAGAAAATCTGTTTGAATTGATATCAAGGTATGCATGTATTTATAGCAAGTTTTTGAGCTTAAATGCCTCATTATAGCTATTAGTACCTTACTAACTTCAATGAAATTTTGTTTGTATTAATCATATTTGATCACCATGAATTGTGGAGTTGAATGGATTCTTTTGAATGCCTTTATGCAGGACTTTGATCCAATTAAACATATTTTAGAGCGTGTTCCAGCTGATGAGAATGAGCTAACATATTTTGAAAAACAGGTGTGGTTCATGTGTCTCAATCTTGCTAACAGATAAAATATTTTTTATTTTTGTTATCTTTAAAGTTAAAATTTTCTCAGTCCTCTACTTAGCCATTCTTCTACTTAACGAGAAATAGTTGTATCCATTCATTGTACTATTTATGAGCTTAAAGAAAGTAGAAACTCTTAATTTTTCTGTACTTGTAACTGATGAAGTTTATCTCTTAAAGATTCCTTTTTGTTTATTAAAAGTAAAATTGTCATTAGCTTTGTTGGTCATCTCTTGCAGCTATTCTAGGATGTACAGATATGAAATGTGTGTTGGATGCAGTAGTATCTGATGGGACTATTTAATAATTTAAAAGTATATAGGATATAATGCATATAAATTCATATCTTGATATGGATAACCTTCATAAAACATGATATATTACGAAGAAAAATATAGTTTCAATTATGCAAATCTAAATTAGGAACATACTTGGTTATCATACCAATCTGAAAAAAAAATTTATAAATTATTGCATCATAAATTACTTCTTATTATTTACTAATAGAAATAGTACTATCTAAAAGAAAATACAATGTTATCTGATTTCTAGCTTCTACAAGCTGACTCTATTTGTATCTATTTTGTACTCACTTTAACTTCTTTTTATCTTTTCATCTGTAACATCTTTATATACACACACACACACACACACACATCACATCATTTCCTGCTGAGTGAATACATACACTGAAGCTTTCATCTGAATTATCTTTGAGTTTCAACTCTATTAATCTCATTCTTTTCTTTATATTATATATGAAGGGAACAGTTTTCCATTTTGTTCATCAATGGTTCCACTTTTCTTTATTATTATACATGCTTATCTTTCTCATTTAGTTGTATTAAATTTTCATAATTTTAAGGCTTGGGTATTTTTCCAATAAGTATGGTGTAGTATTAAAGAGTATTATTATCTGATACAAATACATCAAATAAATTAAAGTATAGGTGTTTCATAACATTCATTGCAAATTATCATTTCTCGCACTTAAGAGCAACTCCAATGCCGTTACTTCACGATTGAGCAATGGGACTAAAACAATATTCCATCAGTGGAGTGCTGTGATTTGGCAGTCAGGTAGTTGGAGACGCCTCTTCAATGGCATGTCCCTATGTCTGATATGTATTGGATATTCTGTTGAAGTGTCCAATTTAAAAAACGTGGTTTTGGGTCTCTGACATGTCTCTCTCTGGTGCAATGTTAATGAGGGCCGGCACAATGGTTTTTCTTATAAGTTAAAAATTTAGAAACTTATTGTGTAAATTTATATTATAATTAGTCAAAAATAAGGAACAAATCCTATATAATTAGGGATATTTAGGTTATATATGTATTCTTAGGAATGCTTTTATTTATTCTTGTATCATATCTTCATATAATGTGGAATTCTTTGAAATTGTTAATTTATCTTTAGATGAATCTCGATTGTAATGTCTTTTCAATGATAATGATCAAGAAGGGTTGAAATGTTTAGATGAATTAGATCCTCGTTTCATTTATATATGTATGTATGTGTATGAGTGTGTATGTTCATATTGTTATATTTGACCAACTTCTTTATAGATGATTTTGAAAATATAAATCTTCATTGTTAGTTTCAGTAATCCATAATGACGTTCAATATAAATATATGTGTGTGTGTCACTACGTCCTACATTTTATAGATTATAAGTGTTGCAGTGTCCGTGCTACATAGCAAGGAACTGCTATGACGTTCAATAACTACTAACCATTTATAGCATGTTTTGGACAGCAGAAATCTTATAATTAGCTGTTTTTCTTTTAAAAGTGTGGTTTTGTAGAATAAGCTGTATGTTTCCGATAATAACTTAAATTTGTAAAGAAACTTTTATTTTGGATAAAATAATTTTTTTTCAAATCTGAAAATTTATAGCTTGTGATTATTTTTTAACAGTTCTTATTTACTTTTCAACTTTATACACACTGATTTTCATATGTCAACGCGGATTTTTACGTTGAGTCCAAAGAAAATTAATTATCTTAAAATCACTTTCAGTAAACTTATCTAAATGGAAAGCTGATTCTGATTATTATCAGTTATTGAAATAATCTAATTTTCGTTGTTGTTCTAACAAATCTCATTATTATCTTAACAGTTTGAATTTTGTTAGTTGATTGAATCAGGTTTGTATTACCCTGCTAAAAGCTATAAATACTCTTATATAAGATATTTGTCTTGGAATTTGTCATGTAGGCTGCCCTTAGATTGGTACAACTGGATAGAGTGGCTGAACATTTATCTCGCCATGTTATGGAGCATCATGAAGTAATGGGTAAGTTGAAGAGGTGAACGGAGAGAATTGGCTATACCTCTTCTGTGCAGGTTTTAGTGCACGAGGTCATTCATGTTAGATATTTTGTTTAGAATTTTTTTCTGCTGTGCGCAGATTTTCCTTGCTTATTACAAAGTTATCTATTTTTTATTGCCAGGGCTACATTGTTGTGATGATAAAATTACACTAACACCCCTTGTGGTTTCTTTCAAATTCATACTATACCTCCCTTTTCCCCCTTTTAGTAACCCCTTAATATATGGCACTGACGCACCCTGTTACCCAAGAAATACAGTACACTTTGTATCCACAAGGGGGTTATTCTAAAGTTAATAAGGTGAGGATATTGTGTGAATTTTGAAGAACCATAGGGGTATTTGTATAACTTGTTCTATTATTATTAGAGTTGTCAATTTGATCCATGACTCATGGATTAATCTCAATCCATTCCTAAAATAAGTCTTCTTTTATTGACCCACTAAATGAGCTGGTTAAGAAAGCCCTAGCCACCAAAGCCCCCTCACAAAAGTGAGTTAGAGTTTGGGGCAAAGTGGGTTTGACCCACTACAACATTAAAATAAAACTTCAATTAAATCCTAAATACTTTTTAGAATTGTCCTATTCCTTTGAATATGTAAATTGATCATTAATTAATTTTTATTATTTACAACTTAATTGCAAGGTTGGGACCCAACCCAACCTAACCTGCCTAGGCATAGCTTGACCCACCTTGAGTTAAGGCTCAACTCGATCTTTCCAAACCTAGACTCAACTTGACCTGGCCTGACAAAGCTTGGCTTAACCTTGGCTCAAGCCAACTCAATGGGACCTCGACTCTACTTGAGCTGTCCCAACTTGACCAAACTTGACTTGAATTCAACTCAATTTGACTTTGGCTAGGCCTAACCCAATCTAAAATGGGCTCGTTTGGACCCAACCAAATTTGATTTGTGTTTGACTTGTGTTGGATCCAATCGAGTACTTGATGTGGGCCTAACGCATCCTAACATGGGCTCGTTTGGGCCCAACCCAAATTTGACTTGGGTTCGACTTGATTCAATCCCATCTTGACCTAGGCTGGATCCAATTGAGTTCAACTTGATGTGGGCCTAACCAAACCCAACCTAATTTGAGCTCGACCAAACCTAACTTGTGCTAGACCCAAACTAAGCTTGCATGACTAAAAAAAGGCCCAACTCGACCTAACCTTTTCTAATTGGGCCCAATTTGACTTGGACCCGACCCAACTTGATCTGAGAAGGCCTAGACTATCTTGGCCTAATCTTGGTCCAACTTGATTGGGCCAACCCAACTCAACCTAGGGTTGACCTGATTCAAATTTACCTGGGATCAACTCAACTTTTCCCGATGTGGGTCTGACCTTGGTTGGGCCTGTCCCACCTTGACTTGACATGGTTTAAAACCGGGCCCAACTTGAATTAGAACAACATAGGCTAGACATGACTTGGCCTTACTTGAACTCAGCCTAACCTAGACTTGGGCTTACCAGCTTGAAATGGTCCCTACTTGACTCGATCTAGGTTGAACTGGTCCAACCCAACTTTGTCCATACTAATTTGGATTTGAACCACCTTGACTTGACTTAAGCTTGACCTGACTTGGTCGGACATGCTCCAACCTGGCTTGGCCTGACTTGAGTTGGGCTTGTCTCAGCCAAACTTGGCCCGAACTAGACTTTGCACGACCAACTCAATCTGGTGTGCCTTGACCTAGACTCAACTTGACTTGGCCTAACTTGGGCCAATCTAGACCAACATGTCATCATGGTGGTTCTAGCCTGGTCTAACTTTACCTAAGCCTGACCTGACCCTGTCCAAACTCATTGGGTTTGGATTGAGTAAATGTTTTTCATGAGTTAGCGTCAAGCCTTGTGGGTGGGGCCAAATTGATAGGTCCAATTAGTATTATAAAATAATTATTAATTTCTCTATACTAATTAAAATAAGTTTCTCTTTGGTGTTTTTGGAAGAATGCAATGTTATTTTTAGTTTAAATACTAAATAATTTTTGTTTCAATTCATTGAGATACTGAGTAGTTTGGTTGATGCAACTTTACTGCTATTGCCAACTTAACATTCTAGATCAGTTTTATATTTATTCATTTTTTAAAAGAATTTTTAGAATTAGGAACTGATACTTACTTTTGGCCAGTGAAGGGGATGAATTTGGTCAGAGAATTGGAAAAAGACTTAAGAATTGCAAATGTCATCTGTATGGTAAGATCGTAACTCATAAGGAGCTGATACTTACTTTTTATGTAGCTCTTTCTACATTGTTTTTAATGCTGTGCAGAATGGAAGAAGACATCTGACATCGTCTATGAATGAGGTTTCAAGGGATCTGATTGTGAATTCTTATTCCAAAAAGAAACAAGCTCTTGTGGTATTTCCGTCTCTCTGTATACAAACTAGCATTAGTTTTTTGTAATGCCTTTATGCTTCTCATGATTTTATTTGATTTTTCCTGAGAATTGATTTCTTGTTATTCACAATTGGGCATGTAAAGTAGTTTAGTCTTGGATACATAGCTCCCCCATTCTTTTGGGGTAGGGGTGGTATGTAATACATGCTTACACTAAGGCCTTAATACCCGTGGTAAATTCATTTATTTCCATTCATAGGACATGCTTCCAACCTTGATTGAACTTCAACGGGCTTTGAACATGCAATCAACACTTGAATCCCTTGCCGAGGAAGGGAATTACTGGAAGGTGAGCATCTCTCTATGTATGTATGTGTGTAAAATGAACTTAACAAGAGAGAACTGTATAACAAACTGAATGGTATTCATTTTATTAAACTATTGAAAAGAGAATCATACACAAGTATCTGTAGCTAACTACCTACAACATTAGAGATAGCTAAACAGCCTTCACTGAAATGGTTACATGACGTAGTTGTTATTGCTAACAACTCTGACTACGAATTACATTTTTTACATTCAAAATATAGCTAATTTCATACTCTAATAACCCCCCCCTCAAATTCAAGGAGAAGATTTTTCTGGAACAAAAAAAATCTTTACATTGAGTTTTGCCTCTGAGAAAAGTAAAACGAGATGAAGAGAGAGGCTTGGGCAGCACATCTCTCCAGTGCTGGAATATGATAGATGAAAAGCTGCTTGGCCAAAATCTTTTTCCTAAAAATATACATCATTCTCCATATGTTCCGTATGACTATGAAACACTGCATTATGAGAAATAGACACAACACTTTGATTGTTACAGAAGAACTGGAGCAGTGAATGGAACTTGCAACTCTTTGAGCAAAGCAGAAATCCACGCTAGTTCAGTAGAATTTTGAGCCAAACTTCTATATTTAGCCTCAGTACTAGAGTGGGTAAGAACTTTATGCTTGGGGGACCCTCAAGATATTAAATTGGGATTAAGATAGATGGTTGCTCTAAAAGTAGAGCATCTGTCATCAACATCAGACGACCAATCAGCATGACAAAAAGGATTTAAGGCACAGAGATTGTGCAGGAGAAGCAGGTCAAAGATGTTGTCTATGAAACAAAATACCTTTAAGGTAATGGCCCATTGAGACTCCAGTGGTTAGACCACAAATTGCAAGACTTTGTTAACATAGCTGATTTCTTGTTGAGTGAGAGTAGCATACTGCAGAGTACCTATCACTGAATGGTATAAAGTAGGGTCTGAAAAGATATCAGGTCCAAACTTGGATAATTTGCAATTAGAAACCATAGGAGAAGAAATAGAATGAGCTGCTGCCATATGGGTTCTGTGAAACAAGTCACAAATTTATTTACTTTGAGTCATAACAATAGAAGGATCAGGTAAGTATTTTATTTCCAGGCCAAGAAAATAATAAAGAGAACCAAGTTGTTTGAGAGAAAAAGCTGCATGGAGATTAGTAGTAAGCTGTTGAATTAGAGCACTAGAGCTCCCAATGATTATGATATCACCAACAAATACCAGAAAATAAACACCTTGATGAGATTGATGTCACAAAGAGAGAAGAGTCACATGTAAAATCAACTGAACAAGAGAAAGCTGTTTAACAAACCGTATGGTATTCATTTTATTAACCTATCAAAAAGGGAAGTGTACTGAAGTATTTATAGCTAACTACTTACAACAAAAGAGATAGCTAATTGCCTTTACTGAAAAGGTTACATGAGGTAGTGGTTAGCAACATGGTAGTAAGTATCGTACGATTCACGATACGAATCGTACGATACGAAACGATTCAACAGCTCCACGATACGAATCGTTTTTGTTCCTGTATCGTGTTCGTATCGTACGATTCGGACTTCGAATCGCATGAATCGTTCCGAATCGATCCGAATCGTAGCATTCACAGAGACAAATGTTCCTCACAATGACACCTCTCACGACTGCGATTCTTGCTGCAACACCTCTTGCAGTGGCGCCGGCGGCCTTTCTCGCCGTGGTGCCTCTTGCGGCGGCCTCTCTCGTGGCAGCCTCTCTCGCGGTGGCTTCTCTTGCCGTGGTGTCTCTCACTACCCCGCAAAGGATGAGAGAGAAGTCAACAGACCTTGATGGCAGCAACTCGCATGGCATCATTGTATCTAACGGTGGCATACCCTCAAAGATAGTCTTAGTGCATATGAAAGACAGAAAACCCTAGGATTTTTAGTGGGTTGGAATTGGGCCTGTTTTAACCTAAATTTTAGCCCATTTCTTTAAAATATCTTAAAATCCAATTAGTAAATGGTAACTTCAACTAAAGTTACAGCATCCCAGAAAAAAAAAAGTAACTAAAACTACTTCATCCTTAAAAAAGTTACTCTAGAAACTATCACTACATCTAAAAAATTAAAAAAAGATAACTTTCAAAATGTTTATGAATTGTACGATTCACGATACGAAACGATTCACGATACAATAAATCAGCTCTCCGATACACGATACGATTCACGATTCAACTACCATGGTTAGCAATGGTTAACAGCTCTGACTACTACTACAGTTTTAACATATACAGTTTAGCTAAGTGCATACTCTAATAATATGTATTAACATATATATTGTGGTCAATTAATCACAACTAACTGATGTTTGTAATTTTTGTTTTTTTGTTCTTCGATCTAAGGTATCTGCTAAGATGCTCATTTATTAGTTTTATCATTATGCAGGCATTTCAAGTTCTATCTGAGTATTTGCAACTCTTAGATAGTTTGTCAGAGCTTTCAGCAATACAAGAAATGAGTCGTGGCGTGGAGGTGAATTTGAATAACTTCTAGGAAGAATTAAGATAATTTATTCTGGAAATTTTTCTTGCATGTTAACAATTTGTCTAATTATTAAATTCATTATTTCCTATGTTACCCAATATATTCCTGATTACAATGCAAGTACTTGTGTATTTAACTGAGGTTCCTTCATTGCATTATTAATGCCAGGTTTGGCTGGGAAGAACGTTGCAGAAGCTGGATGCTCTTTTATTGGGAGTGTGTCAAGAATTCAAGGAAGATGGCTATATAACAGTAAGTTTGTATTAATTTCTTTGCTTTCTACTCATATTGGGCAAGTGTTGAGTATTCAGTGTCTAGAATGGGTAAATGAGCATACACACTTGTTTGTTTTGTTTCTGTTTCGAGGGAGTACGTGGCAATTAAAAACTACTTTAAATTAACCCAGTAAATGAGCTAGTGTAATGTTTATAGATTGTTTGGTGAATGCCGGTGATGTTTAATCTTCTCTTTTTGGGGGGAAATTCAAATAAATAGAATGAAGGGAATATAAATGATGTAAGCTTTATCTAGGAAAAATTAATTAAACTAAATCAATTATGTTTGAGATTTTTATTGATCCAGTTTTGACTTGAAGACTGATTTGACCTATAAGCTGTTTTTCCTAATTTTCTAGCTTTTAGACTTTCACTATTTTTTCCAGAGACAATTTTAAAATTTCCTTGGTGTTCCTGGTTATCTAGATATTGAGTTTCACAAATAATCTTCTATATATTTCTGTTTACTATGTTAGCATTTGCTCAAAGATATGTTCATAGTTTCCATCTGTGGGTTGTTGATATTTGAAGGCTCAGCTTAGCTAGTTTTAAAGTTTTTATTTAATGCTATTAATTGTTACCAATATTCGGAAATTCATTTCCGAAGATCATGTTCTAAAATTGCTTGCCGTATTGTGTTTGCAACTCTTGGCAATTTTCCATCTTTGTAATAAATTGTTTCATGTTGTTGGTGAAGACTGGGTTTGCCACATGGTTCTCCCGAAGTTCTTTTGCGTGTTAATTTATGAGGTTTTGGTATTGGAGATGCTAAAAGGATTTGGTGGTATTTTCAATTTGTGGTTGTTTGTTGCATGCGGCTTGAAAGAAACGCCAGAATTTTCATTGGTCAAGAGTTGTATTTGGAGTTCATTTGGGATCAAGTAGTTTGTTACCAAGCTTCTTTGCCGTGTTGAACTAAAGCTCTTGTAGATCTACAAACAATTGGCATGATGTTTGTTGATCATATTTTTAGTTTTTTTCCCCTTTTTTCTTGGTTAGTTTTCCACCATTCTTTCTTGGTTTGACTTTTGTGTATTTCTTCTTTTCCAATTTTTATAAAAAAAATCGCCAATATTTGATATGACCTGTTGTCCCCACTTTATTGTCTGTGAGCGTGCAGACATTTGGTATTGGAAATATACTATAAATGATGTTAATCTAATGAGGTGATACAGGTAATTGATGCTTATGCATTAATAGGGGATACTGCTGGTCTTGCTGAAAAGATACAGAGTTTCTTCATGCAAGAAGTTATATCAGAAACACACTCTGTATTAAAGGCTATTATGCATGAGGTATGCAATACATTTTCTTGTCTAACTCATGTTCAGTACTATCTGGATTAGAAATTGTTTGGAGGTGAGTGAGTAAATAGTATATTTTCCCTACTCGACATGCAAATAAAATTGAGAGTAGAACTTCTGTTTGTTTTTCTATGTAATTGATGTCTGCAATTAAAATTGTCTTACTACTATCAATTTTATATAAGCTTATGATTGTGTATTGGCTACTTAAGCTTAGTCGTTGTTGAAAGTCCCACATTGACTAGAGATAAGACAATTTCATAATTTATAATTGGGGTGCAGATCTTACCTTACAAGCCGATTTTGTGGGGTTGAGTTAGGCTTAAAATCCACTTCTAACATGATATCAGAGTCATAGTTAAAAAGCCTATCTTAGCGAAATTTCTGTTTCTTGGACATGTTGTTCCACCCGCTATTGGGCCGCTATCGGACCATCCATTTCTAGACCCTCGCACTGGATGTATATATCAGAGCCATAGTTAAAAATCCTATCTTAGCGAAATTTCTGTTTCTTGGACATATTGTTCCACCCGCTATTGGGCCGCTATTGGACCATCCATTTCTAGACCCTCGCACGGGATGTAGTATATATCTCGGCATCAGGAGGATGTGTTGGAAGTCCCACATCGACTAGAGATAAGGTCAATTCACAATATATAAGTGGGTGCAATCCTCACCTTACAAGTCGGTTTTGTGAGGTTAAATTAGGTTTAAAATCCATTTCTTAACAACTGGCATGAGGCACATCATTTTGGCCCACCGCTAACCTCAATGGCAGTGGATAGCTGCAAAGACAACTGTTTATGCGGGAACGAAGATAGAGCTTCCAAGATTGAGGGCTCTAATACTAACTTTAATTATGTAGGGAAGTAAACCATTATACTGATAAGAATGACACCAATACATTTTCTTCACCTCTAAATCAAACCATTTAAAATAAGGAAATTAAAATATGCTGAAATGAATAGGAGATTCTAAATATATTTTCTTCTAATCAATGTGAAGATATTGAGGATATTTTTATCATAATAATATGCTATTGACAACAAAATATTGATCATAGCAATTGATTCATGTTAAATACTAGTTTGGTTGATTTGAAGGACTGCTATTTCTCTTTCAGCCAAAATTTTAAAGAGCTCATTTAATTAGTATGTTGGCTTTTTTTTTTTTTTTTTAGGATGGGGGGGAA
>Ga0214544_1004421_pt1 | contig 28284 bp, 19 predicted proteins | sample CNSS3metaG_FD_160074 | JGI IMG/M metagenome (GOLD analysis project Ga0214544, IMG submission 160074) | Root nodule microbial communities from cowpea collected in UCLA plant growth center, Los Angeles, California, USA - CNSS3 | ecosystem: Host-associated > Plants > Roots > Nodule | place: USA...
GCCACAACTCAAGAGATGCTATTCCGAGCCACAACTCAAGGAATACCACGTGCTTAACCCCTATCCCGAGCCACAACTCAAGGGATACGTTCCGAGCCACAACTCAAGGAACACCAGCAATCCCACCCTTAAAGCATCACTAGACGCACTGTAGATCACAAATATCATAATCCAAACTCAAAGCTGCAGTAGCATAAATCGCCTGGCGGGGGACACGTGCCGCCAGACACTGCCAGCTTTCGGACCGCCTGGCAGGGGACACGTACCGCCAGGCGCCAAGCGCCTCCAAAAGAATTACAAAGTCTGCAACAACCGCCTGGCGGAAACGTTCACATCGCCAGGCGGATGCGACCCCATATTGCTTCTGTTCGTTCTCTATCGCTTGGCGGGACTTCCCTCACCGCCAGGCACCACCTGCATCAGACCTCACTGTTGCCTCGATATCGCCTGGCGGCCTAACCCCAACCGCCAGGCGCTGTATCAGTTGCACCACTGGTTATTGTACTGTTCTGAATTAAGTCACAGGAATTCCTAACTAGACCACATTAGTCTCTCAACCAAGTTTAATAGTTAGAGCTTCAGTGTATCACACATCCACCACGCTCACATCTGTTAACATTTTTGATTTACCTACAAGATACACTTCCCGTTCCTATCAAGGTCCTCCTATTTAAGGGTACTACGCTGCTTTGCGTTCCAAGACAGATCCCACTGAGTTCAATCTTACCCTCTCATACACATTCTCTACCTTCAGATTCCAGCTAATGTTACACTACTTTAGTACATCACTCCTCGAGTGAATGTCTCCCTAACCAAATTTTCCACTCCCATCCATGTAACATATCACCGTATGTATTGATAGAATAAACAGATTTATCTCATGTTAACCTTCCTCACTTATCAATTTCACAATTCGCTCATTACCATTACCGAGTTCATCTCTAGCTTTCCACTCTTAACCACCCAATACCTGTTAACAAATCCTGCCACCTCAACCCATTCCTCTCGCTGCTAAAATTCTCATTTCCCATCCTTAACCCTCCTAATTTCATTCACTCTTCAACTTGACTTCAAGCTCCTCCCCACTTCCTCACTGTCCCACGCAAACACCCCAAAACAGCACTGCCACGAAGGCGCCTGGCGGCAAAGCCCGTGCCGCCAGGCGGCACGTAGATTTCTGGGTAATTTCCCAGTTTTACAACCCCTGCAAATATGATTCTCATACTATATGGATGCCCCCTTTCCTTCCTAACCTCTCCAAGAACCTAATACGAGTGCCATCAGCCCACGCTTAGTCTAATTCCAACAGAGTAGTTTTATTATAATAAGCTTTGTCCAGTTTATTGCTACCAATCCGCCAATTCCCAAACCCTACAACTCAATTTCACTGTTCCATCGGATTAACCTTTCATTACGATCAAAATCAGTCGAAAACAATTTAGAACTTCCAGTAACCACTATCCCGTTGTTTTTCCCCGATCATCTCAACCCAACAACACCCAAAATCACCAGAAATCGAGCCCAACAGACTCGCATTGCCTGGCGGAAATTCATCATCGCCAGGCAGTTCATCAGCGAAACCCAAAAAATGTAAAACTTCACGCAGCACCTGGCGGCCGGGAGCGTGCCGCCAGGCGGTTCCTCGTCCAGGAACCCAGATCACATATAATTACATGCTCCGCCTAGCGGTTATGAACAGTCTGCCAGGCGGTTTCTGGAAATTTCCCAGAAAACACAAAAATTCAACCAAAAACGAACAATAATCATAATTATACATATATCCATCAATTCAAATGCACTTATAAAAATTCTAACGTATAAAAGCTCCCCTAACCTGGAATTCCTTCGCTTAAATTGAATTGTTTGAGATACTCCAATGATCACTACGTATCCCCCTTCTTGATGTGGTCACTCAAACCTCACCAGAACCTCACTCAAACCTCACCAATCTCTCTGATTTTCGTGCTCTAATTCAGGTTGCTATTCCAGCTTGCCAAAACCTTCCATTTGGCCACTTTTTTACCCTTTTAAACTTGGCTTTTAGTAGAGTTTAATTACCCAAAACGAAATTTACCTAATGGTACTGTTAATTCCATTTAATTGACCTTTATGATCTATTTTTCTGTTTTTCAGCTACCCAAGGCTGCCTCTCAACTATCTAGGGTTTTTCCCAACCTTTCATATTCAATTCAAAGCCAAAATGCCAAAAATAATGTTTTTAGTTTGGTTCTCCAAGGTTTGAACCCATAACCTTTCAATCACAAAGTAATTACACAACCAATTCAACCAAGTCATGTTTCATGCTTAACAAATCCAATTCAGACATCATATCATACCAGAACATGATTACATAGATTTAAATAACAAAACAATAACACAAAAGTTAGCATACATAGGACTCAAACCCAAGTCCTCTCACACAATTTAAGTACTCTCAACCACTTGAGCTAGTACTTTTCCACGTCATACCAACCATAATTTAATATCATAATTATTTCTCCTTCCGTATTTATTAATTAATTAATTATTTAATTAATTAAATTTTACGAGTCTTACACATGCGACATTTCATCAACTTGATAGGGAATATCTTGTTCCACCTCATTTGACTCAACATGACCCCTAGGCTTAGTTTTTATTGTTGGCAGAAAATGTTGCTTGAGGTATATGTTGGCAGAAGACGTTGCTTGAGGTATTTGCTCAACTATAAGGAATGAGTTGTTAAGATAAGATTAATAATACAGTGAATACAAGTTGCTTAAAAGGAATTTACCGTTTAGGTTGTAGACAATGGGATTAGAACTTACTCAAGATACGATTTAACTTCAGTGAAATTGATTAACACATGCACATGAGCAGAGTTGAATTCAACATCAGTTAACCAATGAGTGCACTCCTTTCCTGCGTGACGACCGACTTGTTTAAACACTGATAATGTTGACTCGGATGTTTGACTTTGCCATTGTGTTTCATTCCTATGATTTCTCGGTGACAACATGAAGTTTTGAAAATAGTGAGAGCAAAAGTATGTGGTCTCACAATGCAAGTAAGTTGCACAAATGGATCCTTCTACTTTGGCTTTGTTTTTGATAGAATGCTTTGATTCCCTTATAAATATTTAGAAATAAAAAATGTACATATTGGGATTGAACATGAGAATAAGAGTTCAAAGTTCAAAATTTAGTAATCGTATCACCTTTCAAATGGATACATCCACCTATATTGTATTGGTCCGCCAAGCCATGCTTCATATAGAAGATGAATAGGGAGATGCTCCATTGAATCAAAGAATCCTGGAGGAAATATTCTTTCCAATTTGCAAAAAATAAGAGGAATATTTTCCTCTAGTTTTCGTAATAAATCCTCCTTTAGTGTCGTTGAGTACAAGTCTTTGAAGAAGTGACTAATTTCTATTAGAGAATTTAACAAATGCATTGGCAACGAGCTAAACTCAATAGGGAGTAATATCTTCATGAATACATGACAATCATGACTCTTCATACCATGAATACTACCCTTTTCAATATCAGCACATCTTGCCAAGTTTAAAGAATAACTCTCTGGCATCCTAAACTCCTTGAGCCAACGACAAACTATTTTAGCTTCATCTTTTGTTATGGTATAATTTTCTTTTGGCTTGAGACACTTCCCATTGCCCTGTGACTTCAACTACAAGTCTTTGTGCCGACAATATAAACCAATATCTCTTCTTGCTTTGTCATTATCTTTTGTCTTGCCACTAACATTCATCACTATGTTGAAGATGTTGTCAAAGAACTTATTTTCTATATGCATGACATCAAGATTACGTTTTAGCAAGTTATCTTTCCAATATGGAAGATCCCAAAAGATACTTTTTTAGTCCAATTATGTTACTGTCCATACCCATCGATCCTTGTGACACCATTTTCTTGCAATTTTGGAAAATGTTTGACTCTTCTCCGAAGGAAGGATGTTTTCGATCAAAGTGCTTCCAAGCTTGTCCATCAAATGGATGACGTAGCATGCCTTGTATTTTGTTCTCATCATGCTATGTCATATGTTATGTTGTTTGCATTGAAGCAAACATTCTTTGTAGTCTTAGAATTATAGGCAAGTAGAACATGGACTTCAATGGAATTGGTTTTTTTTGCCTATGGCCTACATGGATTGTGTGATATCGAGGGTGTCCACAAAATTTGCATTGGAGCAAGGATGCATCACTTTTTCCATTATCATTGTCATAAAAAAGCATACGGTTGTTCATACAACAATCAATCTTCTTAGACTCCAATCCTAACTTTGAAACTAATCTCTTTGCTTCATAGTAATTGTTGGGCAAATAATTATTTGGTGGTGTTAGATCTAAAATGAGTTTTGCAATGTTGTCCAATGCTTGGTTGGGAATGTTCCACTTGGATTTGAAGGACAAAAGTCTAATGCATATTGACAATTTTGACTCTGTTACCCCTTCAAATACAGGTTCATTTGCCTCAGCTATTAAATTGTAAAATCTCTGAGTGAACTTATTTGGAGACTCTTTTAAACGACTATTGTCTGCTTCTTCAAATGAAGCATGTTGGCCAAGAGCATTATTCAACATCTCTTGCATATACATAGCTTGATTCATCTTAGAGGTATGATCAACTGTGCTTGAACAAGGAACACATCTTCCATGTTCACTCGAGGGCACTTTTTCATTGTGAAATGTCCAAATCCAATAATCTGGCATGAATATTTTTTTGTATAGATGAACTTTAAGTTCCTCATCTTTCAAAATGTGAGTACATTCACACTTGACATAGGGACATCTAATCCCTCCATCAAGAGCATAATATTTTTATTGTAGAGCAATCTGGATAAACTGTTCAACTCCTATCACAAAAGTTTCCTTCAAGCCTCCCCTTTCATTGTACCAACGGTCATACACCCAACGACGATGTTGGGAACTTCGGTCATGTTCTATGACAAAGCAAACAATGACAATGTTACTTTTGTGGTAGTCAAAGAACATGGGACTTAAGTAATAAACCTATTACTACTTAAGTCCAACATGAAAGGAAACCTCTGATTACCAATTTCTATTTCGTATCTTACAAACCTTCAATGGTACGATAGTTAGAAGATAAGAGTGACAATGTGCAGTAGAAAAGAATGAGAAGAAATTGAGGAAAGAGGTTCACCTATTACTCTGTTATAATTACTTTTTAAGTAGTGTACGCAGATTTAAATTCTTTTTCTATTCCTAACTTGTGTGCAGGATTAAACATTCAAATAAATGTTTTAATGGCTATATATAAGACTCCAAACAAAAAATGGATCATTCATTCAATAATTTTGTTTTAAGACCAACCAACAACTACATTAGTAACCAAAATAATAAGTTCACACTAGCTTTACGACACAAACCAAAAACATCAAGCCTTCCTCAATGTACTTCTCGGTTTCCATTTTTCAACTTCCAAGGATGTACTAAATGTAACAATAAAGATTGTTACATATCTACAATAACACAAAAACCATCCCACCAGATTTAAAATAAAAAAAGAAGGTTCTAGACACCTCTACAACCACAAAATAATACTCAAAACTGAATTTGACTACTCAAACCACACAAAAAACAAAACGTGAAACCATGGCTAGCAAAATAAATTAAGAAATGAGGAGTAGAATGCATGATTAGTTTTATTACTGGTTTTGGCAGTCCTATTAATGATTGTTTATGAGTGTAGACAAGATAAGTGCAATGTTAGAGTGAGAGATACCATACCTCTTGATGTGCAAGCACACCAAATCACACCACACCCAATCTTAGATCAAGTTGTAAAAGGGGAACCTATAAGATTAGAAGTGATAAGTTAAGGGAGCAAAATATTATTTTCAATTAGGCTTAAATATACATTTGGTCCCTATTTTTGTTGTTTTTATTCAATTTGGTCCCTATTTTCGTTTTTTATTTAATTAGGTCCTCATTTTCGTCAAATTGTGGTCAATTTGGTCCTTTTCACTAACAGTGTTTAAATAGTTAACGTTTTGAATAGTACATGTCATGTGTCAGCTCCTGATTTTTTTGATTATTTTTTATTTTTTTGATTTCAAAAAATTTGTACATGTGTCAAGTCATAATTGTGCCACGTCTCAATGCTAGTGTCACGTGTTAGTTTGTGTTAGTATTATTTTTTTTGTTCAATTTAATCCCTATATTCGTTATTTTTGTTCAATTTAGTCTCAATTTTTGTTAAAATAAATCAATTTTCTCCCTTTCAAATTGACACTAAATTTAATATCTTTTATACAAATTATATTAATATTTTTTCTAAAACTGACATTTGAGTTTATTATTTTTTAAATTCAATTATAAATTATTAAATTTAATTATAAATTGAATAAAATTCTTATATTTAATTGCTAAATAGAATATAATTATTTAAAATATTATAAGAATATAGTTATTAAATTTTTTTTCTAATATTTATATTCAAAAATACTTTTAAAATTGATATATAAAAATATTTTAAATATTCAAAATATTTTAGAAAAGTAAACTAATATTAGTAAAATTAACATTTAAATATAAAATATTTTAGATTTTAATATCTAAAATGCAATAAAAATATTAAATATTTTAAATTTAAATGTGAATTTTACAAATGTTAATATATATTTTTAAAATTTTAATAATTATATTTTAATAATATTTAAATAATTATATTCTATTTAACACTTGAATCTAAGAATTATATTCAATTTATAATTAAATATTATAATTTATAATTGAATTTAAAAAATAACTAATACTAATGTCAATTTTAAAAATTAAATGGTTCTATTTGAAAAAAATTTGGGACTAAATTAAACAAAAATAACGAATATAGGGACTGAATTGAACAAAAATAACGAATATCGGAAATAAATTGAACAAAAAGAAATAATACAATCACAAACTAACATGTGGCACTAGCATTGACACGTGGCACAATTGTGACTTGACACGTGGACAATTTTTTTGAAATTAAAAAAATTTAAAAAAAAATTAAAAAAATTTAAAAAAATAAAGAAAAAAAACTAGGAACTGACATGTGGCATGTATTGTTCAAAACCGTTAACTATTTAAACTCTGTTACTGAAAAGGACCAAATTGACCACAATTTGATGAAAATGAGGACCTCATTGAACACACAACGAAAATAGGGACCAAATTGAATAAAAATAACAAAAATAGGGACCAAATGTATATTTAAGCTTTTCAATTATAAATACTAATTCTAATGAAGTTAGATTAAAGACTTTATATGCAAATGGAAAAATTGAGAGACTCAAGAAAGGGAGAACCATTTCACATTCTTATTTCTTATAAAGATGCAATATGTAGTGGTGGTGGTGTGAACTCCCTAAAAAAAAATACTAGTGACTAAAGAAACCCAACTACCCTTAAGGAAACCCACTACACCACTCTACCAATTAAACCAACCATGCTACACATAAAGTGACTAAGAAGGAAACCACACAACAAAATTAATATTGATACAATGGTTAATTAAAGATGAGAAAGAAAGCAAGGTTGACCTTCTTGACTATGAACCAATAGTAGAACATCATCCTGAACCCAAAATACAAAGTGACTAAGGCACCAAGTTTCTTTATATTTAATTTTATGCCTTTTTACATGTAAAGATCATCAAGTCATCACATTTACAACTCAAAAATCAGCAATGCATGCTCTACTAAAAATTATAATGCATGAATATAGGAAATGAAAAATTTAAAGCAAGTGGAAAGAAATACCTCACAAAAATAGAACCCTTTTAGGGCAATCCTTCCCAGCTCTTGTAAATTTTGGTCCACAACCTCCCTAAGCCTTACCCTTTCCTCCGCTATCATAATCAAGATAAAATGATAAAGTTTTCAAATTTCCATTAGAACATGAACCAAAGGCAAAGGCAGAAATTGAAATGAAATACAAACACCATATACAAACTTTAATGGAACAAAAGTTCATAAATACTTAATTAGCTTCTCACAATATTAATTTCTGCATTGGGGCCTATATAAGAAGCCACTAGAATGAGTATTAGTCTTAGTGTAGGAATAAGTTTCTATTAACCAAAGCCAAAACGTGAAAGGTAGGAAGAAGAAATATAATTCAAAGGCTGGAGTTAATTATAATTAGTTTTAGAAACTAAGGTACAAAAATCAAAGGCTGGAGTTAATTAGAATTAGTTTCACAAACTAACAATCACTCAAAGTGATAAGAGGCTAAAGTAACCGTCTTAAAGGATTTGACAAGAGAATTATAAATGCAACGAGGCTTAAGAAATAATAGATTGAAACTGAATTAGAACCTCACTTAAATAGATTTAACTGCACTAAGACAAGGAATGCAAGTTGCATGCTCAAATGCACTTTATAAAGCTTACACGGATAGAATCTTGGCCTATAAAATTACTACAAAACTGGGAGTTATCACACCCCCAAACTTAGGCCTTTACACTGCTGGATAAATAACAAAGAAAAGGAAATAAAAGCTAAGCCCAATACTCAATAACAAATTTCATAAGCTATAAATGCTGCCATACAGATTCATTGGTTCAATGTCCCAAGTTAAATCCCAATTTGCCTCAAGAACCACTCTTGAACAAACCAAACCCATTTTATAAACTAGAATTGTGCAATTGGAATTGTGCAAATTCCCATTCAGACCCAAACAAAGGAAAGCACAACAAGATTTAATCACAGCATCGACCAAATCGCAAGTAAACAAATGAACATAACACTAATTCATGACAACATTAAATAATCACAGGTGGTATTTTCATAATTGATGGGTTCTAGTAATTCTGAGAGTAATTTGGTGCATTTTCAGAATCTCGGGTGGTATTTAATTGCAAATGCTCACAAGGACAAATTGACACAAAAGCATATGCATCATAATAACACAGGATAAACTAAAAATATGACTGCCAGCAATTCCTCCACAGTTAACATTATCAGTTCCCACTAACCTTTCGTCGATGGTGCAATCACCAATTTAGCAGCCTCCCTCGCGCAAAGAGCTCTCCCAAAAAGTGTGGTACTATGAAACAACAGCCTTCCATCGCAACCTCGTTGTTCATCACAGAAAAAACAACATGAAATTAATAACAGGGGGATGAGATGGCGAAAAGAAGAGAACAAAACCCTACTCACAGGAAGCTTATCTATCAATGTCGTGGCAATGTAACAATGGAAGCGGCGACACCGTGACGGACTCCTCAAAGGTGACACCCTCAGTAGTAGTAGCGCAGAGACACTGTTCTTTTTCTCAAATCTCCGGCAATAGCAGACCCATGTCGCGGTGGCAGCCAAAGATGTGAGTGTCGGGTGTTTGGCGATGAGGTTTCTGAACTTTTGCGGGAAAACTGAAATGAGGGAAATGAAATCTGAAATGTTTAAGTTTTGCAGTCGACGACCTTACCGAAGGATTTACTGACGTCACCATCCGTCAATAAGGGTTAAACACTTTTACCGACGCAATTACCGACAAAATAATTGTCTCTTATCATTTATTGACCGATAACCGACAAATATATTCGTCGGTAAGTTAGACGACGATATCCATTGGTAAATTCAGCAGTAATCAACCATTTTCGACGGAAAGAAATTTGTCGGTAATAATCCGCCAGTAATAAGTAGTTTTCTTGTAGTGGTCTATATATTATAATGTTACATCAAATAATTTACAATAACCTTATCAATTTTACAATACTTTCCATATCATATATTTTGCATCCTACATTTTCTCTAATACTAGGAAGAGAATGTATGTTTATTTTTTCTTCTTATTCGGGTACAGATTACTAGACTTTAGTCAGTAGGAGGAAAGAAGTTAATTACAGGGTTAACATGAACCATGGGTGGCATAAAGAAGGTGACCGTTATAGGTCCTTGTATGAAGATGGGTATGTTTGGAGTCATGAAAAAGCGAGGACTGAACTTCCTACTATTAACCACATTTGTTTACTAGACATTTCTTGTAAAAGTGTCTACAATATCAGTAGTGAAAGAATTTGGAAAACAAAACAACCCAAGATTCAAATTAATTTTCTAGTGGTTAGTTAGAATAAATGAGATTTCATTATTGTCAACAGAATAACCCAAGAATATCTTATCTTGAGTAAACCTTAATCATTTAAATCTCCAAGATTATACCTCTAACTACAATAACAAATCTATATTTATCATAATCTTTATTATTGCCAAAAGCAAATAAAATAATAAATATTTTTAAAAAAACAATATAATGAATTAAATAAATAATAGGACTAATCACCATATATATATATATATATATATATATATATATATATATATATATACCTCTAACTTTTTTTTTCCTTTTGTGAAACAATAAAATTATATATATTTATAGATAATATAACTCTAATATATTTGGATATTGAAAACATTGTATTATAATTTGAATGTTACAAATTGAGTGTACAATGTATGTTGTAACGTCCAATTTAATAAATAAACTTAATTAAATGACACGTCATAAAATATAATAATAAGAGCAGAGATGTGGAGTAGGGACTCACTCCCTAAAGATATCCAAGAGTTATAAAAGAAAATCCTAGGGCACACCACGATGCCAAACAAGATAAGGTACGAGGTCTAAAGTAACCAGAAACACAACACATATCAAAATAATACATGGGCCATATCCCTCGCAAAAGACATAAAAAGAAGAGCCCAAGTCCAGTTGGCTAAACAGTGAAACCATCACCTCCCTGTTGCCCACGGGTGTTCCTCGCATCTGCTCACATCAACAAGTTGATGATCATTGCAAAAGAGAGAACCACACAGCAGAACACATAACAAAACAGAAGGGTAAGCTAGAGCCAAAAGTAGTTTTATCATACAATCAGCTATACCTTCACAGTCAAATATACAAACATCATCCAAGCATGTTGTAACATCCCTAAGGAATATTACTAATATTTAATAAATAAAATTCGAAATAAAATAAATACCACATTTAATATAAGCTATTTCCCAAAAGCACGAGAAATTTAAAACTTTAATATATAAGTCATAAAACCAGTAGTCCATAATTTATAAACTAAAACAATAATCACATGGCTCCCAAATGTTTACATATTTATCTCAAAAACTAAAATAATAACATATAAACAAAATTCTCGGCTATCCCTTGTTCCGAGTCTAGGCATCTCCTGGTCCACTTGTCAAATCATCTGCTCTTGGATAACGGGTTATCCGATCATCGCCACACACACAGAAAGGGTGAGCTATGCACAATATATATATAAACAGATACATGAAATAAATATGCCACCCATCCCAAAATAACATAATTAAGTATCTCATTATCAAATTACCCAACCATGACCTCATAGTCCTCATGATATGCATGAACTAGGTCTTGGGACTCCATTGTGCTCCCACGAAATTAACTCATTCGTGGTCCAACCCTATGAGCCTATCCCGCTCATAGTCCTGCCCTATAAACTCCTCGCTTGTAGTAAATCATTCAAGCCTCATAACTTGGACCCTGACACTCACGCAATCACCATACTATGGACTCCTCACCCAATAGTAGCCGACGGGAACATAATCGTTCCTTACCCATCGTGCGCCCGACACATGTAATCACCATACTAAGGACTCCTCGCCCATTAGTAGCCGACGGGAACTCAACCAGTTCCATGCCCATCATGTGTCCAACCACCAAGCACATCCCAAACCCTATTGGACTTAGTCCTTCAAGCCCAAACACCATACCACATGCATATACATCTTATACCTAGGATAAAGCAGCCAAATCACACACACAAGCACACACAAACATGGAATTTCGCATAAACTCACTTAAGCTAGGGACTCTCACCCAAGCTAAGCCCTCAGCCTCGCTTAGGCTAATTTACCTCGCCTGAGCGAGCTTAAAACAACAACCTCATAACGTTATCTCGCTTAGGCGAGATCCTCTCGCCTGGGCGAGTCACACCTTCGCCCAAAACAACACACAAACCTTGCCTAGACGAGTATTCGACAAAACACACATGAATACGCTTCGAGAACTCGCTTAGGCGAGCCACTCTCACCTAGGCGAGAGTGTCAGTTGCTCAAAACTTCAAAACCTCTCGCCTGGGCGAGATATCGCACTCAAAACAATCCAGGTTTCCTCGCAACCTCGCTTAGGCGAGTGTCTCTCGCCTGAGTGAGAGACTAAGTCGCTCAACCCCATCCAAGGTTGCCTGAGCGAGCAGTGCGAACCAAATCAGACGTGAGGTTCTGCAACTCTCGCTTAGACGAGATAGACTCGCTTGGGCGAGACTTGCAGAGTTCCCTCATTGTCACACACACATTTTACCCAAAACAGTGCCAAACCAACCCAAAAAATATACCAAACAACATTCAATCATTGCCCAACATAAAACAATGACTAGCAAACATCAAACATACCATTCCATTCATTCCTATTACCCAACTCGAGATTAAATCCCTTTCTACCCTATTCCATACCAAAGCCCTCATTCAGTCATATTCCATTACCACAAAAACTTATTGCACATTATCAATTTCCACCATTTCCAATCACAAGTCTACAATATGCAATTCATACCATATAAAATCAATATGAGAACAAACAAACCAAGAACCACAGTCAATATCCGTATACAAAATAGACAACTCCCCTAACCTGTAATTTTTGAATGAGATTGAGACAAAGAGGAAGTTCCTTGTTCACCAATACCTTACTCCAGCCCTTTTGCACACCCAATTCAACCTCTCACTCTCCAATTTCGCTCTCCTCTCAAGCTACCACAAAACAATTACAGAAACCCTTCTTTCTACCTAAAATTTGCCTTTTATAGGTGTCTTTAAAATAGGTTTTAAAAATAAAACGAAATTGGGCTTTATTGTGGTTTTAATTCCCCTTCAAGGTTAATTATTTGGTGGTTTTCCAACCCTCTTGGCTGCCCCATTCTGCTAGGTTCTCTCTACCTTTCCATATTCATCCCAAGCTAAGTTTAGTAAAAAGAAAGGTTAAGTTCCATCTACCAAGGTTTGAACTCGTGACCTTCCACTCATAATGCCAAGCACAACCACTATGCCAATTCACATTTGGTGATACACTCCAATCAATAATAGTTTATATTAACAATTCCATACTCATACATATTATTAAAAATTAATAATAAAACAACAACACATAACAAGCATACATAGGACTTGAACCCAAGTCCTCTCACACAACCAAAGTACTCTCAACCACTTGAGCTAGTACTTTTCCACACCACATTAAACCATAATTAATGCCACAAAGGCGCTTTCTACCCGCATTTATTAATTAAGTAATTATTTAATTAATTAATTTTTGCGGGTATTACACATGTTATGACCTTCCAATCAATACACTAAGACTCAACTCGACTCATCCGGATTACATATAATCTGGTCAGATTCAGCAGATGCTTGCGCTTGTGGTGGATTACCCTGCTCACCCTCGAGCTATGTGTTACAAGTGTTACAATGATTCAATCCCCCACACACAAGGTTAGCCCTTAATGAATTTTAGGCCTCTTACTACTCTCACCACAAGAGTCAGTCCGCTCTAAGTGAGACTAACTGACTCCTTAAAGTGTCAGGATGCAACCTTACCTTGAATCCTTACCAAATTATATAGATGGGGCACCACCATGAACACCCACTAACAGGGTCATGGAATTACGTCCCGACCACTGAAGCACGACCCTGAAATCTCACCTAGAGATTTCAATGATTTACGTACTGACCACAGGCCAAACACACTCAATCATTCAAGTCATATTTATCATACACGTAAATTATATGCCAACCTTTATAACCAGTCCTCATTTATTTTCCCCGTTGAATCCATACCCACTCATCCTTCCCAATTTCATGAACATAGTAGTGTATTTCATTCCAACGCCATGCCACTAGAATTACCAACCATCTCATTTATTTTACATTTCAAGATCACACTAACTCATCAACCTCAAATTCATACCCACAGATTTTGCATGCATAATCATACATATCATACTTTAAATAAAACGAACCAACCAAACAACCAACCAATCATAACCATGTGAGGAGAACAGCATGGCCTCAAGCTAGAGGCCCTCGCTCAGGCGAGAGGAGTTCCCTCGCTCAAGCTGCAGACCCTTGCTTAGGCGAGATCACGACAAAAGCCCTGGGAGGTTTTTCGCATGCTTGCTTAGGCGAGCCCTCCTCGCTTGAGCGAGACCACCCCTCGCCCAAACGTTAGGTTCCTCGCTTGGGCTAAAATAGCAGCAACACACCATGGCTTCCACGCGTTCTCGCTTAGGCGAGCGTCTCTCGCCTGAGCGAGATAGTGCCTCGCTCAAAACAAGAGCTCTCTGCCTGAGCAAGAGTTCAAGGGTAACCCTGGCCTGTTTTTGCACGTCTCGCCTGGGCGAGTCAGTCTCGCTTGGGCGAGAGTAATATGTCTCGCCACTGTTCTCTCTGCAACAGCCACACATTCGCACCCAACCAACAAACCAAGTATTTCACAGTTCAATCACAAAATACTAGGCATAAATCATGGAACAGGGACAAGGAAAGCCCAAACAAATCGAAGTAAATGCACAAGCTCTAGCTTCCCTTACCTGGAAATAAGATAGCCCAAGACTCCTAACCCAAGACTAGCGAGCACAGCAACTCCGAGATTAGCACAGAGAACTAGGATTCGCAGAACAAAGATGAAACTGGATCAATAAGGAAAAACTTTAGTTGAAACTTAGACGGCAGGGCTAGAATAGGAGAAAACAGTTGGAAGGTTAACTTACTTGAGTCAATGAAGTCCTTCTAGCCCAACGTAAGAGGGGATGCGAAAACCCTAGCAGAGGTTTGCGATTGCTCTAAGAGAGGTAGGAGATTTGTTTCTGCAAAGTGAGTGGAATGCAAGCGTTAGGGCATATTAGGCCAAAATTTGTTTTGGGCCAACCCTTAGGCCCATAAGATTGGGGCAACCCCTTACAGTTTAGGGTATAATAATAAAAAAATTTCGTGGCCTTACATATGCTAAAAGTCTCTCTAAGCAATCCAATAAAAATCTTCATAAGTTTGATGCTTTACTTTTGCATTTACGTCTTGTTAGTTATATCCTGTATCCTTAGTCTCTTTTGCATGATAGAACTTTCGTATATAGGCATCCAAAAAGACCGATTTAGGTTGCATGCTTCATCTCATTGTAGTTCAAATCTCTTGCAGAGGTTCATGACTTTCTTTTAACATTCTTTGGCATGTAGTAGAATGAGATGTATAAATCACTCTCTTATATCCATGAGATGTCTATTTTTTACTCAAAATACCGAACCGAGCATACACACATTATTAAATGATACTTTGTATCAAAATCTTCCTTAAAATGTGTTCATAGTTAACAAAAAAAAAAAAAAGACAATGTGGCATCATAAAGATGTGATAGTACGAAGAACTTAAAATGTAAATTTATTCTTCTTATGAAAGATCACCTTTTGCTTTGAGCTTTTAACAAACTCGTAAAGTCTTGCTTGATAGTGTGTCTAGTATAACATATGTCTACTTATGCCAGATTTGTATATTCATTAATATTTAACATACTTAGTTCTTTAAAGCTTTTTCAAAGAAAGATGATTCAAAGAAATACTTCCTATATTCTATATATCTTTTTAAGATTAGCATCAGTAGACAAGATCTTCTATTATATGTTTTTTATTTTAAGATTTGGTCATCTTTTCTTAACATAATTTTCAATCACTTCATGCATATCTGTAATTTTTATGCATTTATACTTCTTAAACATGTGTTTATTTTGAGCTCTTGCAATTTTTAGTTGAAACTTTACTTCCATTCTCTTAACAATTTAGTTTGATTTAATATTATATTTTGTTTATATATAATATATGTTTCTCATTAAATCATTTATATTAACAACTTTAGTTTGATTTAATGTTATATTTTATTTATATGTAATACATTCATATTAGGTAATTTATATACGCTTAACTAAAATTATGTTGTTTCTTATGAAAAAAATTAAATATTAATATCAATACTTATAAGATTAAGACTTCTATCACTGAACTATTTTATCTAAACAAAATTAATTTAATTATTACCTATTATTTATCTTTATTCATGAATACTCAAAACAGCTACATGAAAATATCTCTATTAAAACAATCTCATAACTCATTCTTTTTCTTTATTCCTTATTTTTTTCTTGTGATTTCAACATAGAATAATTTTCATACGTTTATCTCTATTAAGAAATATCATTTTTAAGGAAATATCAGAAAACACAATTCCAATAATTGTGAAATTCTTTATTTAGATATATGTAAATTAAAGTATTTAATTTCTTAGTCATAAAACTTTTTCTTTTCACTTAAATCTTGAATATTATATACAGTTATATAGTAGAATATATTGTAAATAAAAAACAAACAACAACACATGTGATTCAGAGTAAACACGAATGTTTAGTGTTTCCCCTTTCTCAAAGGCTCAACAAGTAATCACACGTGACAGATGTGGACCATTTCACGCATTTCGTGGTACTCAGTTTTGACATCATGTGCCGTCCAATTTTATTGTTTTACTGCTTTATCTTTATTAAAAAAACTAATGTTGGAATCAAATCTTTTTCTTTCTGCTATTTTACTGTTTTCCGAATTAAAAAATACTCAAATTAACAGAGTTTAAAGTTGTTTTGGTATGTCTTTCACTGTTTTTCTTTCCTTAATTAAAAAAAATCATGTGAAGATTGTTTGTATATATATTGTCACTAAATTAATAACATACTGTGTATGTAAGTTTCTTTTTACCTAAGATTTTTTTATCAGTTAATAATACAAAAAACTTTAGCTTGATTGAAGACTATTTTTACTGAAATTACTTTTAAATTATATAGAATAGGCTGTAAAAATTAAAATTATTTACATTAACGAGTAAAACATATATAATAAATAATAGGTATATTAACCGTTTAAAAAGTTTTTTAATTCAATAACAAATCATCGTGACAAGTTTATTGACTTTAATATAATTTCAAAATATATATTATCAATAAGATGCAAAAGACCGTTTTATACCGGAAGTCAATGGAATTTAAATATAATTTTAATAAATTTTATATATGTATAATTGGACAAAACTGTATCAAATTCAATAAAGTATTACATAGAAAAATTTAAATCAGTTTTCCGATCACAAATTATAGTGCGTAATAAATTATTTAATTTGTATTAAAAAACCATATTATAATATTTTAGTAAGAATACATAGGATTAACTTAGTTTTTATTGTTATTTGGAGTTGCCACATGCTTGGGAACTTTCTATATATACCCATCAAACAGCTTCTCTTGTCCCCTTTTCTCTCTCTCTACTCTTTCGTTTCCTTTTAATTTTCCGGCGAAATGGAGACCAAGTTGGGCGGCGGCGGCGGCGGCGGCGTTATGGCGGCTACCTTCGACGAATTCAAATGGATCTCCTTTATGTTCGATCACGACATAAACGACGACGTCAAACCCTGCAAGCTCGACCCCTTCACCGGCGCTTCTGGTCACCTCAACGACGCTTTCGAAAATCTGGTTAGTGCTCTCTTATCACTCTTTCTCAAACGCAACACTCACAAACTCACTCTTCTTCTCTCACCTTCTATTCTATTCTATTCTAACCTTTTCTACGCTCCGCGTTATCTTTTTCGCTAAGCACTTCTTTGCATCGTTTAGTTTATAAGACTAACATAGCTTCTATAAGTAATAAAAACAAAATATTTTTTCTTTTTTTTGCTGGTGGAAAATTTTTCGCTTCTATAAATTAAAGTAGAACAATAATTATTGGACAAAACCTACTATATTTATAGGTGATAAGAAATTTTTATTTTAATATTTTGGCCTTTAACATATCTTGACTTTTAGTTTAACTTTTTTTTTCGTGTTGATTATTGAGATGTAATTAACGAATAATAGTTATATTATTCATACGAAGTATCAACTAATTTTAAGTGAAACGGAAAACTTAAATTAATTTTGGTAGAATCAATTATTTATCTAGATATTAATCGCATGAGAAGATTTAAATCCAGTTAAATTAACATTTTGGTAATTAAATATGAAGCTTTTACGCATCGCCAATATATATATATAAAATTTGCATCTAACTTTGCTTTGTTCAAATAATTGAAAAACACAATGTTTAATTTTTGTGGGAAGAGAGATGTGTTGGAAGAATGAAATCTATTAGTTTGTGTACAAAAAACATATCAAGGAGAAAAGATTATTTATAGACACCAGTTGAAGTAAAAGCAAATAGAAAAAGTGAAGGCCACGTCAGCATGAATTTTTTTTGTGAAGAAAACATGCTGCTTCTTTATTAGTAGCTTTTCTCCATAATCAGAACTCGTGGGAAGGCATACTTCAGTTCAGGGTTTGGTTGGGTCTACATTTCTCTTTCTTTTTCTATTTTTGACCCTTTATGACAAAATTCATCCAATAAACTATCCACTTTATAGAAGTGCTATATCTTTATTTGTCTCAAGTCATTATAGTTATATTTTTTATTTTAAATATTTTACACACTTATTAATAATGAGACATAATTATATAGGAGATCACCGTTAGGAATTAAAAGTTCAAATTAATTTTGACATGGATGAAAAACATGGATTATATATTGTTTTTCTAATTTATGTATTATATTTTTAAAAGGCAAGGTATTGGACAAATATTAGAAATAAAAGTAGTAAAATTATTGTTTTCTTTTTTTCAGAATTGAATAAGTTGGCACGAAAACTACGATGATTTAACTTCCACGAAATCAAATTCTGATGGTGATTAAAAGGAGTCAAATTTAAAAGTTTGCATAAAAATATTTAATGTTATTGATATATTTTACTTTAACACTCTTTAATTATTATTACCTAGAAAGTAATTACAGGAATCATAATTAAAAAAACTTGTTATCGGTATATATTTCATTTGGCGAACATAGTACCCATTAATGGTCATATTAACAATTATTTCATTACTTTAAAGTGCAGACATCGCGAATGATCTAAGGATGTCAATAAAAATAAATTCATAATGGATAAATAATTAGATATTTTAAATGAATCTATGCAAGAATCATTATGAAAGTTTTAATTATTCAGTTGTTACTTATTTATAAATATGTGGTATTTATGTACATAGATGCATGTTACTTATTGTTAGCAACTCTGTTTTAAATATTTTTATTTAAAATTACTTATAAACTAAGTTTTTTATATACTTATTATATTGTAACTCTTAATTTTTATATTTTTTAAATATTTTTTTATTCATATATTTAATATGAAACTTAGGTGAAAATCTAGTTAACTAGAATGTTACGTCAAAGATAACACGGTGGTGATTAGAAGGAAGCCGTCTAAGCTGAAATGTTTACTACATGATTAGGTCTTTAAAATTCTGACTTTTTTTTTTCTAATTCATTAAACTTTTTTCTCAAACTACGATAAAAAAGATAAAATAAAAAATAAATATATAAATTGCTGAGTAGCATCTCCAAGTCGAAACTCTTCACCTCATGAACGTCGTGTCCTAACCATCAGGTTCTTCGACATCCGCCTCTCCTCGCCGGCGACCAAGTTCCCATCGGCTGCGGAAAGCGGCAAGACGCTCGTCACGACGGCGGGGATATGATGGTCGCTGTTAACGGCGTGGAGTGGACTGGGCAAAACACATGGTATCATAATTTATACTTTCATTTCCAAACTATTATTAATATTATATTGAATAAATGTTTATTTTACAATTAAAACTAATAATATATATATATATATATATATATATATATATATATATATATATATATATATATAACTTTACCCTAAATAGAAAACAGCACGCTAGTAAAAAAAATATTATTAGTAAATATGCGTTAATATATACTGTAAATCATTAGAGTTTAACGATTCAATCATTATCCTGCCATTAAATTAATATTTTACTTCGAATATGGTAAGATAACGTTAGAATCAATTAGGTATATTCTTTATATTTGACGGTTTGGTATTTATTTCATAACTTTCTTTCAACCTTCCAATCAAGACAGAATAGTTTTATAAAGGTTTAATTAGTTAGATGATATCTATTTTTGTTTTGATGTGTCAGTTTGGTACCTGGTTTAAAGATCTGTCAATTGAGTCTCAACTTTTGAAAAGTTGTCTTAATAAGGTCTCTTTCAGAAAAAAAAATTATTAACGTCGTTAACAGTATTGATATTTAAAATCACTTAAAAATTAAGTGTTGATACTTATATTAAATTTCCGTAGTAAACGTCTTGAATAAAATTAACGGTGTTAATAATTTGTCTGAAAATGATTTAATTGAGACACTCTTTCAAAAATTAAGACTCGATTGACACCTTTCTTAAGGTGGGTATCAAACTGACACATCTCAACGAAAATGAATATCATCTTACTTATTAAACCTTTTATAAAGTATTTCACTCTTAATTCATTCATATAAAACTGTTTTGGATATATCAGAATAATTCCTCTAATTAAATCTAAAGAAGAGCGCATTGAAGTTTTCTTCTTTTTTTTTTCCTATAAACGATGTAAATACGCCGATTTTGAATTCATTAAAATAATATTTTTATTACAATTACGCATTAGAGATATTATTTATTGTACACTTCAATGTTTCTATCACAATTATATTTTAAGTTTATAATAAATAATTTTAATTACAATATAGTGTTATTTTAAAAATTACTAAACTTTATTTGAGAGGTATATAGAGGTAAATTTAAAGAGAAAAATCACATAAAAGAAAATACTAGAATAGAATGTGATATTAAAAAAGTAAAATAGGGTACTAAAACAAGTTAGATGTAGGTTGTACCAAAGAATCTCTGCTTTGGCCACTATAAAAATGGGTGGTTTGAAAAGGGTTTTTGGGTAGTGGAGGTGAAGAGTTTTGTTTCTTCTAATCTTTGATGTGTTTTGGTTTGTACCTTTTGCAGGATGCAGTAACTGCATTTTCAAGCTGCGGTGGAGTAACAGATGGAACACTCCTCCATTCCCAAAACCTCACTCCCATCCAATCCACCATCTCTGCAACTATTGATTCTCAGTCATCCATTTGCGGTACCGTTAATTAATTAAGCTATGTGTTTATATATGTATATGTATATTTATAGTTGAAGATTTTCGATTGAAATAATTATTTGGGATGCATGATGCAGTTGGGAGCCCAGTGTCTGCTAACAAACCAAATGGAAGAGATAACGAAGTGAAAGGGGCCACCACAACAAGTGGTTCCTCACGTGACCCATCAGATGAAGACGATGAAGCAGGTCTCTGTGAACAAAGCACAAACGCTGTTGACACCAAGCGTCTTAGAAGGTTCATATAACTTCCATACACATTTTTTTTTTGGACATGCGTTAACACAACATTTCTCTTCACTGTGATTTGACCCTACCCTTTATTATTATTTACTTTTTTTTTCTAAAAATATAAAAACTATTTTTTGGTAAACTATTTTAATCTTATAAGAATTGTTAAATGATCGATGTCAATGAACCGGAATAAAACAAATTTATAATACGCTTTAACTTTACAATTGTAATATGAATTGCACAGGAAGGATTCTAATAGAGAGTCTGCAAGGAGATCCAGAAGAAGAAAACAAGCCCATTTGGCTGACCTGGAGTGGCAAGTAATTTATCAAACGACACTCTTCTCACTTTTTCTGCTTTTTCTAGTTTTACTTTTTTTTTTATCACATAATTCATATTTGTTCACTCCCATTCTTCTTCCTTTTTTCTATCTCTTTTTTATTACTCTACAGAGAAATGCTAAACAATTGTGTTACCTTATTGTCAGGTTGAACGGCTGAGGCAGGAAAATTCACACCTATTCAAGCAGCTAAGGGATGCAAGCCAACAATTCCGTGATGCTGATACCAATAATCGAGTGCTAAAATCAGATGTCGAAGCTTTAAGAGCTAAGGTACAACAAATCTCATTTATTTTAAAATATTATATTTTACACTCCTTAAATTTTAAAAAGTAGGATCAGCAAATGTTTTTACGCTAACTCCGTGATGCAAAATATATTTTTATAATAGAATTAAAATACATTTTGAAACAAGCTTTTTGAAATAAGATTTTCGAAACAAATTTTCTGGATGTCTATCTAATCAATATAAAATTTGAAGTTGAATTATTTAAACAAAATTACACATAATACACAAATTCACACAGGCACATATATACATACATATGTTAACTCAACTTCTTTGTTGATTTAGGTAAAGTTAGCTGAGGACATGGTGAGAAGGGGTACAATTCCCCCATTCAACAACCAGATTCTTCCAAACCTGAGTGAATTGAGCACTCCTTCACCTCTGAACAGCAATATGAATAATCTGCGTCGCATGGCACATGTCTCACCAACCATCACTGTGCATGGGAACGATGGTGCTTCATATGGTGCTGGAATCACACATAACTCACCTCTTGAGCTTGGAAACTTGGACATACCTTGCACAGATTTCAATAGTGATAATGCTGTCAGCTCTATCACTACCATGTGGCCTTAAGCAACAACACTTTCTATCCACCACACATTGTAGTGCTGCCAGTTAGATTCACCTTATGTTTGTCTTGGTTTATTATTAGGTTAATTTGTAGGTTAAACTGCGGAGTTACATTCTACAAAAGACTCTTTACATGTAAGAAACCATGTAGACTACTTAGCATGTTGTGTGTTAAATGATTTCTTCATTTTGTTTCTTTTGCTTATTGTTAATTACGTCTAGTTAACACAAATAAAGTAGTTGTTACAACTCATTCGTCAATGTTTTCCGCAATAGGTTTAGTTTAATGCAACTTTATTGTACTATACATGACCCATCGGGATCATACCGAACCGATCGGCACATCCTGAATAATCCGGAATCAAGTCCTAATGCAAAGAATAAAGCCTAAACCCAAATCAATTATAGGACAGCATATGCATATATAAATCGAGATTAGGTGTTTATGAGCCTACAATTAGGCCTTCCCAAAAGGAAAAGTCCATTCAGAAAATTATAAATACAAGGTGTAGGTATGGCATTTAAGAGTTAATTATAGGTTAAAATACTTTTTTAGTCCCAATTTTTGTAAAGTTTTGTCAAATCATTTCTAATTTTGTTTTTGATTTCAAATAGATTTAAATTTTCATAAATTTGTACAATTTGGTCTTTCTTTCTAAACACCATTTAAATCATTGACATGAATGAACATGATATTAATGAACAATGACTGTCACGTATCAGTCCATGATTTTTTTGAATTATTTTTTATTTTTTTTTAATTTTTTAATTTTTTTAAATATCCACATGTCAACTCAATAGTGTACCAAGTGTTATAATCAATGTTTTTATATTCAATTTAATCTTTATATTTGATATTTTGTTCAATTTAGTCCCAATTTTGTTTAAAATTGAACAATTTTGTTCCTTTCGAAATTGGGACCAAATTTAATTTTTATATAAAAGTTATAATGATGTGAATTTTAATATATCTAATAAAAATATGAATTTTAATATAAAAATTAAGTTTGGTCTCAATTTGGAGAGGGACAAAATTGGTTAATGTTAAGAAAATTGGGACTAAATTGAACAAAAATAATAAATATAGGGACCAAATTGACAATAAGACATTGAATTTGACACGTGGCACAATGTTGGGTTGACACGTGGACATTTAAAAAAATTTAAAAAAATTAACAAAATTAACAAAAAAAAATTGAAAAAAAAAGCGTGGCAGTTACTGTTTATGCCCATTAATGATTTAAACATGGTTAGCAAACAAAGATCAAATTGAACAAAATTGACGAAAATTAAGACTTATTTGAGCACAAAACAAAATTAAGACTAATTTGACAAAACTTCACAAAAATTGGGACTAAAAAGATATTTTGACCTTAATTATACTACATTTATAGATCCTACCTAACTAACACTACTAGAAAAAAGCATTTTAGCCACCGGCGAAATCGGTGGCTAAATGGGTAAAATGGGTGGCTAACAACCTTAGCCATCAAAATTAAATAGTGACGAAAATCCTAGTCACAAAACAATTAGCCACCGATTTTAAAATGAGTGGCTAAATAGCCACCGATTTTAAAATTAGTGGCTAAATAGCCACCAATATTATAGATGCTAATTGGTCACTATAAATTTTGTTACCTTGAAATATTGGAGACCAATTTAGCAACTGAACTTTCGGTCGCTAATAGATACATTTTGTAATTTAATTAAGATTGTATCGGTGGCTAAATCAGAGGCTAATCTGGTGGCTAATTAAATCATAGGCTAAATCGATGGCTAAATCGGAGGCCATATTGGTGGCTAAATCGGTGGCCACACTGGGTGGCTAAATCGGAGGCTAAATTGATGGTAGAACTAGTGGCTAAATCAACCTACTTATATTCAATTTTTTATCTGCTTATAAATCTTCCATATTTAATTATACTATATAACAATAAACTGCAATATATAATGTAATAAAAAATAGTGTAATACATGATCTAACATAAAACCAAAATGAAATTAGTTCTAAATACATATGCAAGTTTTAAAGTTATCATACATTTAAACCTAACTAATGCTCATGTGGACTACCATCACTAGAATGATCTACTATAACATCTCCATTGTTAGGAGGATCAGAAGGGTCTGAAATAAGTTTCTTCAACTGGATGTGTCTTCTTGTTGCTTATTATCTTGCATTAGTTGTGTGATCTTTTCTTCAAATGTCTTATCCTTAGCTTTCAATTCACCACCTCTACTCCTTGGTGTCATCTATAAGTGAAATTATTGCATATATAACATTTGATAGAGGTATGAAATTAGAACAATCAATTTTCAACAAAAAAATGAGTTAATTATGATAAAAAGACTCAAACTTGATTGTGTTTTCTACAACCAAATGTGTTGGTTATCTTGCCTCTCATCACTTCAATTATTAGAAATCACAGCCATATTGATGTAAATCATTATTAACACGAGATATTCAATCAATTTTAATGCATCAATTACCAAAGAGGTATTTGTGTCATCAAAATCACTATTAATGTCACCCTCACCCTCGCTCTCACTTGAAATGTATTCCCTCTCATATTCTTCATCTATGTTTATTTCATTTAGTAAGTTTATTGTTATTTCTTTGCCCTCACCATCAACATCATCAAGAGAGTCATGAATGAAGTCTGATTCAACATGTAGCACTACTTGAAGTTGTAGAAGCTCATCATCTTAGTATGGAGTCTCATGCTCAATTTTCCTTACTATATTATCAATAATACTACTACGAGCTTTTGTCTTAATTTCTCCTAATCAACCTTGGTGTCCCTCGGGATATTTGGTGTAATAAACTTGTTCTGCTTGTTGTGCAAATATAAATGGATCATATGTTTTATTATATCTCCGTGATTTCTTTACTTGAACAATTCCATACTTATTATCTACTGTGTTTCCTATATTAGGAGTATTATCAAACCATTCACATTGAAAGAGAACTAAATTCATGATTGGCAAGCTAGTAAACTCTAGTTGAATAATATTAGACAATACTCCATAGAAATTTGACTCTAATTGACCATTGTTTCCTCGTACGTAAATTCCATAGTTAGAGGAATTCATGCCTTCACTCTAATGAATAGTGTGGAATTTGTATCCATTGATAACATAGATAGGCCATGTCTCAACTTTTCTCTTTGGACCCTATGCCAAATTAACCAATGATGGATCTTGAGTATCATTCTCTAGATTAAGAGCCTAAATAAAAGAATATACATTATACTATGTGAGTCTTAAAATAAAACTTGTATAAGTAGTAAAATAAAAACATACGTATTGTTTGAACCATGTAGTAAAATGGGATGAAATGTCTTTATCAATTTGAGCATTAGAAGAAGTAGGACTAATCTCTCAGAAGTATTCAACATAAATACTACAAAGAAGGAACCAATTACTCAAACCACACAAACTAACATAACTAACATAGATGTAAAACATCATCTTACTCAAGGTATGGTTGAACCTCTTCACAATTTTGAAGAACATACAATTAGGCAGCATCAAAGTCTCTTTGGTTCATATTATATGTCATGGATTTTCCAATTGCTCTTCTTGGGTAATTGAAAATTGAAATAGGAGGAGTACATGATTAGGATAATAAAATGAGACAAATGTTGATGTTTTCTCCACCAAGTAAGCTTCACAAATAGAGCCCTCCACCCTAGCTTTATTTTTTACTTTCTTTTTTAAGGAGTGTAAGAGCCCAAGAAATAATATAATCGTGCATCATTTAAAATATTAAAGAAATAAACAATAAATTGTGTAAAAGCGATTAGTAATTTTATACCTCTCAAATCCATCAATATTGGACTGGGCCACTAACTTTTGCCTCATAAGGTAGATGAATTGGAAGATGTTCCATGAAATCGAAGAAGCTTGGTGGAAATATTTCTTCCATTACTCTTGTGTGTTCAACATTTAGTGTAGTGGAACTTAATTCTCTAAAGAAAAGGCTCAGTTCAACAAGAACTTTCCAAATTGAGTAGCAACAAATTGTAAAAGTAAATAATTTAATTATTTTATAATTTATATTAAATATTAATTTAAAACTTTTATCATGTTAGTTTAATCTAATTAAATAATTTTACGAAAAAATTATGTGTATGGTTTAGTGACCAAAAATATTCAATGGCTAAATCCCATATTAAATATATTTTATAAAATAATATTTTTATCGGTTGCTAAATCAGTGCCTAAAACATTACGTATTAAATAATATTTTAGCGACAAAAAATATTCGGTGGCTAATTACCATATTAAATATATTATACAAAATAAAATTTATTTTAGTCACTAGATCGGTGGCTAAAACATTACATATTACATAATGTTTAGTGATCGAAAATATTTGGTGGCTAATTACCATATTAAATATATTTTACAAAATAAGATTTATTTTGGATGCTAAATTGGTGGCTAAAACATAATATTTAGAGACTAAAAATATTCGGTAGCTATTTCAGTTGCTATAGTAATGAATATTATTGTACATTTATTCAGTCAATAAATCAATGACTATTTGCGACTATTATGAATCGGTGACTATTTCAGTCACAATTTGCGACTAAATTATTTCGGTGGCTAATATCAATGACTAAGACTACTAGAAATTCTCATATTACATGGGACTTTTCTTGCAAATTTGTTAAAAAAATTTGCAAGAAAAGACTTTTTTCTGCCATTTTTTCTAAGAATCTTAATTGGCAGGTAATTCCTTCATGGGTAATTATTTCCTACAAAATTATAAAATTTGCAAGTATTTCCTACAAAATTTGTTGCGAAAATTGTTTTATACAAAATATTTTGCAAAAACATTGGTAGCAATTTCATGCAATTTTTTTTAACAACAAACTTTGTAAGTATTTCCTACGAAAAAATTTTCAAAAAAAAATTGGCAGGAAATATGTTTTTTTAGTAGTGTAAATTGCATTTTTCTAGTACTGTAAGGACTTACTTCAACGTTGGAATACACTACAAGAATACATAATATTAGAGTTCCATTAAAACTCTCCATAAAGTAAAAAACATACAAATTTGCATCTATTGTGCATGTGTTGTAGACCCATGTGCCAATTTAAGGAAGCTTTTGAATTTTAGCGTGCACAATAACATCGAAAGCAAATTAGAAAATTAGAGACAGTGACACCCACTTATAAAAGGTACTCTTGCTTTTTTCTCCACCTTTATTCTATGACCCAAATAGCGTGGGCACAACCGTACTTGTCAATTTAATAGATTAAATTGTAATTATTTTTATAATATAATTTATTACTAGTAACAATCATGCCCTATAAATATTTATTTTTTAAAATTATTATGATGGATAGAGTCGGTCAAGTGTCTCTTTATTTTTACTTTTAAATAATATATTCAGTAGAGTTGTATTTAGGGATGGCAACGGGGCGGGGCGGGTACGGGTATCATGATCCCATCCCCATCCCCATAATAAAAATTCATCCCCATCCCCATCCCCAAATCCAACGGGTATACAACTTTTGACCCATCCCCATCCCCACCGGGTAATGGGTATTTTCTTATACCCATATCCATACCCATTTTTTTATTGTTCCATATATCAATTAAATATTTTTTATAAAAAAAATTTAAAAATCACACCAACGGAATCATGATACTATCAAAATATTCAATAT